>OCHL01001810.1_pt1 | contig 12051 bp, 7 predicted proteins | sample 1538421 | NCBI WGS metagenome assembly OCHL01 (sample SAMN04571690, study PRJEB22368) | human gut metagenome | biome: human gut; material: stool | host: Homo sapiens | place: Luxembourg | collected 2012-06-01 | reverse complement strand
CGTGTAATTTCGACCTGACAAGCCGTTATTTCTACAACGTCTCTTCGGAAGAGAGCTTTTTTCAGACCATCGACGCCGAGACCACGGCCGACCTCGACCTCAACGCCGTATTCGAGCGCATCGACCGTACCGCCTCCAAGCCGGGACAGCAATACCTGTACGCCCGGCTGAGGACCCTGCGCGGCACGGAAGAGGTGCGGGAGTTCGGCCGCAGGACGGATCATTTCGCCGGGAATGCCGGACATGCCGAACAATGCGCGAAACACCTTTCGCGGCTCTCGGACGACGACGCCTACGACCTGCAAAACCTGATTTTCGACAAACCGGAGCAGGTGCGCCGCATCGCTCTCGTCTACCTGCTCTCGGCCGCAGCCGTGGCGTCGCTGCTGCTGAGCTTTCTCTATCCGCTGCTGCTGTTGCTGTTTCTTGCCGTCTTCGCCGCGAACATGTATATCCATTACAGCAACAAGCTCAACATTTCGATCTATGCTTCGGCCGTGAAACAGTTGACGCTGGCGCTGCGGACCGCCCGGCATCTCGCGGCCGAGGAGGTTCCCGGCACGGAAGAGGCCCTGCAGGTCATCCGTCAGGTCTCCGAGGTCGAACGGCGCAGCCGCGTGGTCGGCACGCAGGGCGACAGCGCCAACGAGCTGGCCGCGGCCGTATGGCTGGTGCTCGAACTGCTGAAGGCGGCTTTCAACGTCGAGGTGATTCTCTTCCACCGCTTCATCGGCAGCATCATAGCGCGCCGCGACGCCATCCACGGACTGTTCCGGTTCATCGGAGAGACCGACGCCGCGATTTCGGCGGCACGCCTGCGCGGCGAAACGCCGACCTGCCGCCCGGAATTCACCGACGGGAAATACCTGCGGGCCGAGGAGGTCGTACATCCGCTCATCGGAAACTGCGTTCCCAACACGCTGGAGCTGGACGGCACGGGGCTGCTGCTCACCGGCTCCAACATGTCGGGCAAGACCACGTTCATCCGCACGCTGGTGCTCAACGCCCTGCTGGCCGAGACGCTCGACATCTGCTTCGCCGAGGCCTACACGGCTCCGTACATGAAGATTTACAGCTCGATCCGCATCTCGGACGACATCGCCGAAGGGACGAGCTATTACCTGCAGGAAGTACTGACCGTCAAACGGTTCATCGACGCATCGCAGGAGCCGGCGCCGTGTCTGTTCGCCCTCGACGAACTTTTCAAGGGCACGAACACGACCGAACGCATCGCCGCCGGAAAAGCCGTACTGGCGCATCTCAACCGGGGACCGCATCTCGTGCTGGTATCGACGCACGACGTCGAGCTGGCGGAGCTGCTCCGCAAAGACGGCTACGAGCTGCACCATTTCCGCGAGGAGGTGATCGGCGGGAAGCTGGTCTTCGACTACCGGCTGCACACGGGACCGCTCACCACCCGCAACGCCATCCGGATTCTGGAAATGTACGACTACCCGCGCGACCTGATCGCGGAAGCGTACGAGGTGCAGGAGAAACTGACGGAGAAATCGAACTGACGACACGAAAAAGCGGCGGCCGGGCATGAGCGAATCGCTCAACGCCCCGTTCGCCCGGTCCGAACGCCCGCGACTGTCCTGCAACAGCACAGTAACGAATTCACAACAATCCGACGGCCCCGTCAGTCCCCTCTGCAACAGGCCCGAAACCGCTCTGCAACAGGCCCCCGATCCGCAATTATCCGCAACCAATCTGCAATCGGTTCGTAACTGTCCCACAACCGCCCTATGTCGGCCCGAAACCGCTCCGCAACCATCCTTAACAGCAAAGACCTGCCGAAATCGGCAGGTCTTTGCTGTAACCGGGAATCTTCACCCGGCAGAGGCCGTCCGTGCGACAAAATTACCCCTGCACCGGTTTGCGCTGCATGAAGCGGCGTTTGAGCCACCCGCGCACCGGTTCGTCGTACAGACGCAGGCACAACCACGCCAGCAGGATGCTGCCGCCGTAAACCAGCGCGCCGTACCCCAGCGCTTCGGGCCATGCGGGACGGGTATCGACCACCCACGCAGTGTAAATATAGACGAACGGATAGTGCGTGATATACAGCGGATAGGAGATGTCGCCCAAGAAACCGCAGACCTTTTTCGACACCCGGTCCGTGACTTTGCCGCCCGCGCCGGCCGCTACGACCAGCGGGAAGAGGACGATGATGCACACGGCGTCGTAGAGACCGTTCAGCCACAAGCGGTCCGTCCCCAGATGCGGCATGGCCAGCACGGCGACGACGCAGAGACTGCAAAGCCAGAAAGCGCCGCGCAGACGGATCAGCTTTCCGACGCGCGACAGCAGCAGTCCGGCGATAAACGGATAGGCCAGCCGCGTGAAACCTACGCCGAGCTGTTCGCCGTCGAGCGCCCAGCCGCCGATCATATCGCCCTGTGTCACGGCGAGACGCACCGTAAAGCATGCCGCGACAACGGCGAGCGCCCCCAGCAACAGTTTCGAAAGCCGCCGCAGGACAAGGGCATAGCAGATATTGGCGATATACTCGAAGAAAAGCGACCATGCGGGGCCGTCCAGCGGATAGGTCTCATTCCAGCCGCGAATGTCCATCGACGGCGGCACGGGAATCATCAGGCACCCCAGCAGCAGGATCAGAAGCATGCGTCCGACCGGAACGCCGGCGATCATTTCGTAAGGTCCTCCTGCGCCGAAGTAGAACGCCGCGGCGCCGATCAGCATGCCCATCACCACCATGGGATGCAGACGGATCAGACGGCGCTTGAAGAAATCGCGGTAGGTCATGCGTCCCCAGCGGTCGTCGTAGGCATAGCCGATGACGAAGCCCGAAAGGACGAAGAAGAAATCGACGGCCAGATAGCCGTGGTTGATGATCTGGTCGGCATGGCTCGCGGCATGCGCCTCGAAAAGATGAAAGGCCACGACGACCAGCGACGCGACGCCGCGCAGACCGTCGAGGATCGCATAATGGGGCTTCGAGTCGGGATAGGCGGAAGCGGAGATTGAAAGCATATGGGTTATGGTTTTTTATCGGCAGACAGACAGGTTTCGAGCCGTTCGAGCACGGCGCGCACCGTAGGGAAACTCCCGGCGGCATGGGCCATCGCTTCGGCCGGAGCGCACCAGACGACCGTCTCGATCCCCTCTTCGGTCTGCGGTACGAGGTCGCCGCAGGCCGCCGCGCGCAGTTCGTACCAATGGGTACGTTTCAGCTCCCAGCGTTCGGTCTTCGGGAAATAATAGGCGTGCCACGTCCGGCACAGCGGCCGCACCGGTTCGGCGCACACGCCCGTCTCCTCGGCGATTTCGCGCGCGGCGCACGCTTCGATGCGCTCGCCGCATTCGAGATGTCCCTTGGGCAGGTCCCAGCGGCCGTTGCGGCGCATCATCAGCCACTCGCCGCGGTCGTTCACCACCACGCCGCCCGCCGCTTCGATCTGCGTAAAATCAGCCGCAAAAGAGCGGAACGCCGCGTCGGGATCGGCAGAAACGACTGCGACGCAGTTGTGCGATTCGAGAATTTTCGTTACCTTCGCTCGTGATAGGTCCGCCGGATCCGCGGGCACGACGGCATAGCATTCGCCGCCGGGCGCGTCCGAAGTGAAAATCACGGATTTATCTGCAAAATATACGGTATGGTTCATGCCGATCGGATTTGAATGCAAAAATACGAATAAATAGAAGAAACCCGACCGAAAATGAAAAAATTACTCCTTTTTATGGCTATTGCAGCTACGGGACTGAGCGCATGCGACAACAGGCGGCCGCAGCCCCTTACCATCGACAATGCCCTGACGGCCGATGAGATCGCCGCAGGCATTCTCACCCCTGAGGTGATGTGGAAAATGAGCCGTGCAGGCTCCTCGTCGCTCTCGCCCGACGGGCGTACGCTCCTCTATGCGCAGACCGACTACAACATGGCCGAAAACCGCGGCGTGACGACCATCTGGGTCGAAGACCTTGCGACCAAGGCCGTGACGCGCCTGACCGACACCGCGTCGAACAACGCCGATCCCAAGTGGAGCGCCGACGGGGAAAAGATCTACTTCCTCTCGGACCGCAGCGGCTCGATGCAGGTATGGGAAATGACACCCGCAGGCGGCAACGCCAGACAGCTCTCGGCGTTCGACAAGGACGTCGAAGGCTTCGGCATCAGCCCCCGCGGCGACAAGGCATGGTACGTACAGCGCGTCGAGGTCTGCGACCGCAAGTCGTCGGACGTCTACAAGGACATGGACAAATCGAAGGCCCGCATCTACGACGACCTGATGGCCCGCCACTGGAATTACTGGGACGAGGGTTCCTACCTGCATATCTTCGTCGGCGACTTCGGAGCCGAGGGGCTGAAACCCGGCGTGGACATCATCGGCAAGGACGCCGCGTGGGACGCTCCGCTGGCGCCCTACTTCGACATGGCCGAAATCGCGTGGAACAACGCCGGAACGATGCTGGCGTACACCTGCAAGCCGCTGACCGGCACCGAGTACGCCGTTTCGACCGATTCGGACATCTTCGTCTACGTCCTCGAAAACGGCGTGACGCAGAACATCTGCAAACCCGTAAACGTCAATACCGGCGAGCCGATCGCGGACATGGCCACGATGGCGGGTTACGACAAATACCCCGTCTGGTCGCCCGACGACCGGCAGATCGCGTTCCTCTCGCAGCGCCGTGCCGGCAACGAGTCGGACAAGGCGCGCCTGTTCCTCTACGACTGCCAGACGGCCCAAATGCAGGACCTGACCGAGGATTTCGACTACAACGCCATGAACGTCGTCTGGAGCGGCAGCGACATGCTCTACTTCATCGCCCCGATCGAAGCCACGCACCAGATATGCCGCATCGCGCCTTCGGTCGGCGAAGTCGAAGTGGTGACCCGCGGCGACCACGACATCAACGCCTTCTCGATGGCGGGCGACAGGATCGCCGCCGAAATGTGTACGATCTCGATGGCCACGGAGTTCTTCGACGTGAATCCCGCCGACGGCACGCTGACGCAGATTTCGGCCATCAACAAACCCGTCTACGACAATATTAGAATGGGCGAGGTGCAGAAACGCTGGGTCAGGACCACCGACGGCAAGCAGATGCTGACGTGGGTGATCCTGCCTCCCGACTTCGATCCCGCCAAGAAATACCCCACGCTGCTCTACTGTCAGGGCGGTCCGCAGAGCGTCGTTTCGCAGTTCTGGAGCTACCGCTGGAATTTCCAGCTGATGGCGGCGCAGGGTTACGTCGTCGTGGCGCCCAACCGCCGCGGCCTGCCCTCGTTCGGACAGGAGTGGCTCGACCAGATTTCGGGCGACTATTCGGGCCAGAACATCCGCGACTACCTCTCGGCCATCGACGACGTGGCGAAGGAGCCTTGGGCCGACGAGAACCGCATGGGATGCGTCGGCGCATCGTACGGCGGATATTCGGTCTATTTTCTCGCCGGATGCCACGAGAAACGGTTCAAAGCCTTCATCTCGCACTGCGGCATCTTCAACTTCGAGTCGATGTACGGCCATACCGAGGAGTTGTTCTTCATCAACAACGATTACGGAGGTCCCTACTGGGATCGGTCGAACGAAGTCGCACAGCGCTCCTACGCCAATTCGCCGCACAAATTCGTCGGGAAATGGGACACGCCGATGCTGATCTTCACGGGCGAATACGACTTCCGCATCCCCTACACGCAGTCGCTCGAAGCGTTCACCGCCGCCCGCGTCCGCGGAATCCCGGCCCGTCTGGTGGAGTTCGAAAACGAAGCCCATCAGGTGTTCAAACCCCAGAACTCGCTCGTCTGGAACCGCGAGTTCTTCGGCTGGCTGAACAAATACGTAAAATAACCGCCTGAAAGGCTCGATACGAAGGCCGTCCGGTGATCCGGACGGCCTTTCTCGTTCGCCCGACACACCTTTTCGCTCTTTATCAAAGCATTTCAGCCCGACCACCATCTGTCAAATCAACCAATTCGTTGAAAAAACACGCCTGTTCGTTGAATTTATTTTCATCTCAGTCAGGACCTTCCTACATTTGCTTCCGACGCAATTAACAGATTTTGACTATGAAGAATGTAACCACCCTCCGGGCGGGGAAGCTGTGCTATGTCACACCCCTGCTCGAACAGATCGACGTGCAGCCCGAAAAGGGATTTGCCAACTCCTTCCCCGGCGGCGGCGTAGAGCCGACCGGCGTAAGCTACGACGATTTCTATTTGGACAACGAATAAAAAACGGCGCAGCTATGAAAAACTCCTATAAAGCTTTGGCAATCCTCGCTGCGGCCGCATTGTCCGCGGGCTGCAGCAGTTACGACGAGACGAACGATCCGGCACACGCCGGCAACACGTTCGTAAAACTCCGCGCCGATGTCGCCGACGACGCCGAAACCCGCGCCGGCATCTCCGTCGGAGAAAGCACATTCACCGGATACTGGGAAGACAACGACGCCATGGGAGTTCTTTTCACCGCTCCCGGCTCCTCCCCGGAACTCCGGCCGTTCACTTACAACGACAGCGACTTCGCATTCGAAGGGGAACTGCCGGCGCAGACCGGAGCGTGGCAATACATGGCTTTCTATCCCCATGCGACCGTAAACGGCACCAAAGCCAGCATCCCGTTCGGCAACCTGCGCACCCAGAGCGGCAACGCTTTCAACTGCGCCTCCGACGCGCTGGCGGCCCCCATCCTGAGCTTCGCCAATGCCGCACCGGGCAAAACCGACGAAGGCGATCCGATCCGATTCACTCTCAGCCGCCTGACCTCGATTCTCAATCTGGAGGTGAAAGGCGGCGCCAATGCCGACAAAGTCCGCTACCTGCTGCTGACTTCGGAGAACGAAGCCCAGACGCTCTCGGCCGAAAGCATCGACTTCGACATTTCAGACATGGGCTCCGGACTCGCATTCAGCCAAACCGCTCCGTCGAACGTCATCGCGCTGGGCTTCGAGCAGGGCACGGCTCCCGACGCCAACGACATCAACGCCTTCTTCAACATCATGCCGGGGAGCTACGACAAACTGACTGTAGACGTGATTACGGCAACCCGGATCGGTACGGTCGCCATCGAACGCGGGGCAGACAAACCGTTTGCCGCAGGCAAGCTCTACAAGCGCGCCGAAACGCCCGTCTTCGCTCCGCTCGAAGTTCCGTCGTTCGACTGGCCGGGACATGAGATCGACCAAGCGCATGAGATCACCGTGGACGACAACAACCAGCTCACCTACTCCGCCGCCATCAACATCCATGTACCGGGAGGCATTGCCGGTCTGGAAGTCGATGTTTCGTCGCCCGTACTGAGCATGCTGGGCATTTCGAAACTCGACCTGTTCAACGATTCCGACGTCATCGAGGGAATCTCCTTCGCAGATCTCGGACTCAGCTGCCAGACCGAAATACAATACAAAAAAGAGTGCGTTTTCGACATCACGTCACTCGTGCCGATGATCCTCCTGCTGGGTCCCGACCCCGGCAGCGAACACGTCTTCGACGTCAAGGTGACCGATCTCGCGGGGCAGGTGACCGAGCAACCGCTGACCTTCACGGCCCCGGCGCTCGTGCGGGTAGATCAAACGGACCTTTGGAAAAACACCGCCTCGCTGACGATCAGCAATCAGTTCGCCGACGCCGGCAGCGTCGTGCTGGAATACCGCATAAAGGGCGAAAGCGCATGGAACGCCGCCAGCGTCTCCGGGCCGAACGACGACGGCAGCCGCACGGCCCTGATCAGTCCGACATGGACCGCCGGCACCAACGAAGCGGGACTGACGATCCATAGCGTCGATCCCAAGACAGGCATCTTCGCCCGCAAGAGCTACGAATACCGACTGCTCGCCGACGGCGCAACGGTCGCTTCGGGCGAATTCACGCCGAAAAACAACAACGGCGATATCATTCCCAATGCAGGCATGGAGAGCTGGAGTACGAAATCGATGAAAAAGATCATAGGTTCGACCAACGTACCCTATCCGAATGCCGTCAAATACGAAGACGCAACAGGGACCGACAAATTCTGGGACAGCGGCAACAACGGCTATATGACCAGTTCGGGAACCGACAAATTATGCACTCAGGCAACATATCCCGGCATGGTCGGTGATTATTGCGCGCAACTCGCCGCGAAGTATGCAGTCATCGCATTCGCTGCGGGCAACCTCTACACCGGAGATTTCGTGATGGACGGCACGGTCGGTTACGCACAATTCGGACAGCCGTACACCTATTCCGCACGTCCCGCCGCCCTCAAACTGAAATACGCCGCCGAGATAGGCGAAATCAACCGGGTCAAGAACGATCCGCCCGTAAGCACCGGCATCGACAAAGGACGCATCTTCGTCTGTATCGTCGAATGGAGCGACCGCCATGCAGTGCAATCGGGCACTTCGGTAGACAAGACGACGTTCTGGGACCCCGAAACCGTATCGAGCCTGAACGAAGGCAAAATCATCGGCTACGGTTCCGCCTACATCACGGAGTCTCACACCGGCAGCATGAAGGATCTGGAGCTTCCGATCGTCTATTACGAAAAGACGGACACGCCTCCGACGGGCAACTACACGCTGGTCATTTCGACCGCGACCAGCTATCTGGGCGACTACCTGACCGGATGCGACGCAAACAAACTCTGGGTAGACGATTTCGAGTGGGTATACTGATCTCCCGATAACAAACCCGAAGGCCCCGCAACCTTCACCCCGACCTCCCTGCGCCTGCAGGGAGGTTTCTTGTTAATTTCCACCGCCTTGTAATATTGCCGCAATCGATTCCGGTTCCACAAGGCAAATATGCCTTTTCGTGATGAAACACTGCCCGTTCGTTGAATTTATTTTCAAAAGAACCAATTCCCGTCTATTTTTGTCATAAAACTTTAAACTATTGCATACCATGGGAATTGTATCAACCACGAAAGGGGGGGGGAAATACTCCGCCCCGATGATCGAGACGATTGAGGTCGCCGCGGAAAAAGGATTTGCCACGTCCGGAGACGTCCCTTCCTCCGACGGAATCAGCCCCCTGAGCTGCTACGACGATTTTTATTTGGGCGAAAACGAATAAAAAACCGGCAGCCATGAAAAAACAAGTCTCTCTTTTAACGCTGACCGCAGCGCTTCTCCTCGGCGCGTGCAGCACCTACGAGGAAGTTCCCGCAACATCCGGCGACGGAGCAACTGCCGTCGGTTTTCTCGCCGATATCGCTCCCCGCGAACAAAGCCGCGCCGACATCAACGTCGATTTCGGCACCGGTCTTACCGGTACATGGAACGGCGAAGACAACCTCGGCGTTCTCGCCAACGACTTCACGAAGCTCCTGCAATTTACGTACGCCCCAGACAGCAAGGCTTTTACAGGCTCGCTCACCGGCACCGCAGGCACTTGGGCGTACCGCGCCTTCTACCCCCACAACGGAAACGCCGCCGTTTCCGGCACGACCGTAACGGTTCCTTTCAGCGCCCTGCGCACCCAGAACGGAAACAAATACAACAGCGAATTCGACATCATGGCCGCCGACGCCATCACCCACAACGACGCCGAGCCGGGCAAAACGCCGGAAGGGAATGCCGTAAAGTTCAATCTTCACCGCATCACCTCGATCCTCGCGCTCAAACTGCAAGGCGGCGCTGCGTCGGAGAAAATAGCCTCCGTCATGCTGACGTCGGAAAAACCGATCGCCTCCGAGCAGCTGACCTTCACCGTTCCCTCGGACCCGAACGCCGCATACGATCCGTCGGCTATCAACCCGACGCTGGTCGCCGAAGGCACCTCCGCAACAGGCTCTCCCATCTCGATCGACTCGGAGCACATCACCGTCACCTACGCCGACGGCACGGCTCCTTCGGCCGATTACAGCGAGACCTTTTTCAACGTGCTCCCTGATGACAGCTACGGCGCTCTGACCTTCTCGGCCTGCACCGACAAAGGCAACGCAGCAAGCTTCACGATCACCCGATCGACGCCCGTCGTCGCCAACTGGGTCTACACGGTGGAGCAGACCGCATCATTCACCAAAGCCGCAGCTCCGACCGTCGAGTGGCTCGGCCACGAAGACCTTACGACCCCCGTCGAGCTGGCCGAAAGCGGCAATAGCGCCGATATCCGGGTCAGCGCACCGGGCGGCATCAAGTCGATGCAGGTGGATATCGCTTCCGCTCCCTTGGCAACACTGCTTCCCTTGGTCAACCTTGCCGAGTCCATGGATTTAACAAGTCCCGCGACGGAAGAGATGGCAAGCATGCTTGCCCAACTCGGCTTTCCGACTCCGGCACAACTGCTCAACCAGCAGCATGTGTATTTCCAGATCGGCGGTCTGATAGACATGCTCGCCATGGTCTGCGCCGAGATGACCGAAACGACGAACTCCGATTTCAAGTTCACCGTCACGGACAATGCAGGGCAGGAAACAGTCATCACGCTGAAATACGTAAAAACAGTCGTTTCCCCCATTACTTACAACAACGACGCAGACCTTTGGGCCAATACAGCATCGTTTACCTTGAACATCCCTGCCGATGCGACATCCGTTTCCGTGCAATATAAGAAATCGACCGCTTCAGATACGGAATGGCAGACCGCCGAAATTACCGGAAACAATACAAAAGCGGAAATAAAACCCGACTGGGGCACGCAATTTACGGCGGCGGACTGGACTACCCCCAACAGCGTACAACCGTTTTGGCGCATTACGGAAGGAACCGGCGTTTTCGCAAATAATACGTACGATTACAAATTGACCGTAGACGGCACAGAATACAAAGGCCAATTCACAACGAAAACAGATCAGATTATTCCAGAAGGGAATATGGAAAATACGGCTCTTCCGTGCTTTATCCTGCAAGACGCAAGCAAAACCTCCGAAACATGGGGCAGTGGTAACAACAAAGTGCTATCGGCTTGCTGGTTGTGCCAACAAGCTGACGGTAATTCCGGGAAATGTGCATACTTAACATCCGGAACCCAAAACACTTATGTCTTCGGAAAATTATTAACTGCCGGAAACTTATTTTTCGGACAATTTACCCAAAATGGCACCGGCGGCGACGTCCGTTTCGGACAAATATATCCTTGGAAATCACGTCCCAGCGCCATGCGGGTCAGCTATAAAGCTGAAGTCGACAATGTAGATTATGTCAACACAACAACAACGGTAAATATCCCTAAAAACAGTCCTGACAAAGCCCGCATATTTGTTGCAGTCGTTGACTGGACCGGTCCTCATACTGTAACCTCAACTCTTGAAGTAAAAAGCGGACTTCCTGCTACTGTCATCGGTTCATGGGATCCGGAAACGACTACCGATCCCGGTGAAGGCAAAATAATAGGCTACGGTTCGCTTTGGATTGAAAAAGGGAAAACCGATTGGCAGACAATCGACATTCCGATCAATTACTACGACAAGACAGCCAAGCCTACCGACGGCAAGTATTCACTTGTAATTTCGTGCGCATGTAATGCTTATGGGGAGTTTTTCAATGGCTGCTCAACCAACAAACTCTGGGTAGACGATTTCGAGTGGGTATACTAATCCTCCGATAACAAACCCGAAGGCCCCGCGGCCTTCACCCCCGACCTCCCTGCGATTGCAGGGAGGTTCTTTTATTCAGGTACCGCCCGCACCGCGAAAGAAGGGCGCGCAAGCCATTTCCCGGCAGCGGAAAGACACCCGAAGAGAGGAGAATCCGGCCCGACGGCATGCGGCGTGTCGGGTGTTCGTGATGAAAAATGCGCCGTTCGTTGAATTTATTTTACAAATCCGCGGCGCATACCTATTTTTGCACATTGTCAATAAAAGGCATGCATCCATGCGAACAAAAAACCAAACATCCCGACCCAAACAGACGCTTCGGGACGTTTCGTATAAAGGCGCCCCGGCAGGTACAGTCAAAGCGGCAGATGCGGCTGCCGAACCGGCAGCGCCGTCCGCAAACGGCACGACCGACAACACTCACCATTGAACGACCGGAATACCATGAAAAGACAACTCATATACTTAATGGCATCGGCAGCCCTGCTGGCGGCCGGATGCTCCACGGAAAACAAGGCTGAAGGCACGGAATACGGCACGCTGAAGGTCAGCTGCACCGCCGACGGTT
>OCHL01001809.1_pt1 | contig 12057 bp, 6 predicted proteins | sample 1538421 | NCBI WGS metagenome assembly OCHL01 (sample SAMN04571690, study PRJEB22368) | human gut metagenome | biome: human gut; material: stool | host: Homo sapiens | place: Luxembourg | collected 2012-06-01 | reverse complement strand
CTGATGTTTCATTATACGTTGTTGCCTCATAAATCTGTCCATTATATTTAAATCTTATATAATAATTATATGCCTTTGTACGATGTTTAAACTCGTATTTTCCATTAGAATCTGTATATTTAGTTTCTAATTCTTGGTTGTTGTCTACTCGGTACAGTTTTACTTCTATTCCTTCTACAATTTTATCACCACTATCATAATACCCATTAGGTGGCCCATTTGCTTTTCCTGTTTTAGCATCTAAGAATACCATACCACCTATATCTATATAACTTTCATTATATACATATACATTCGTGTCATCATCTAAGTTTACATTTATATTAGTAACATCTGGATATGTTGTTCCATTTATTGTTGCATGTCCTGCAATGTCGAATCCATAAGGTACATATACTTCTTTTATTGTATAATCCCCTATTAATACTTCGTCTAATAGTAAGTGACCACTACTATCTGTTGTTCCAGAATATTGTTTTTTACCATCACTCCATAATTCATACTTAGCACCAGGTACACCTACATCAGGTAAATATTTGTCTCTTTTATATATATTTAATTCTATTATTCCTAATGCTCCCGGAAGATTAACATAATCTGTGGTTGTTGAAGAATCTGTTTCATTTCCCCAACATTCTAATACTTGGCAACTTGCAGGATTCCAACATCCACGTCCTCCATGTGAACCTGCTGTCGCATAACAATGCAATTCATATCTATAGTGTGCTGTTACATATACTGCTCCTGAAACGTTTACCGTAACACCTTTTATTTGCTTTACTCCTGTCGACTTTTTAAGATATATATAAAAATTTCCTCCGTCTGTTATGTTGCTTACACTGTAGTTTCCATCTGAAGATGTAGAATTATTCTTAAGCGTAACCGAACCTTTATCGGTACTTATAACTACTGACGATATACTACCGGAATAACTTACATTATATGGTCCTACTTGATAAGTTGTATCATTATATTTCTTCCAACTAACTTTGCCCGTATTTGAACTAATGCTTGCTGCAGTGCCAGTTGTTCCCACCGTATATTGTAAAGTTCTATTTACGACTTCATAATAATGTGATCCCCCAGATGCAGAACCACATAATGGCTTTTTACCTTGTTGTGTACAGTTATATGGCTGCGAAGGGTCATATTCAATTAGGTTATCAAATATAATATTAAGTCCAGTTTGTCCAACGTAATACGCATATGTCTTGTCTGTACCAAAGAATAAATAGTAAGCAACTATCAACAGCATACATATTAATATTCTTTTTAATATTTTCATTCCTTTCCCTCCTTTCTTTATCTATACTTTTTTATTATAAATAACCCACTTCCAATTATTGCTAATAAAACAATAATTCCAATAACATTTAAAACAATTCTACCTGTACTAGTTCCTATTATTAATTGTGCATTGGCTGTATTATTTTGCATATTGCTATCTTGTACATTATTAGAATCTGTCGCATCAACTGTAACAATATTATTTGTTATTCCTAGATTATCATTTGTTAATTTTTTTGTTGCTACTAATTTAATAGATCTTGTTTGACCTACCTCTAATTCACTTAAATTTGTGTAATATACTTTTCCGTTTTCCTCATACCATCCAGTACTTGCTGCCATATCTAATTTTAGGTCTGCTGGTAATTCATCTACCAATTCTGAAATATATGCTTTAGATTCTCCATTGTTTGAAACTTTTATGTTGTACTCTATAGTTACTTCTGTTCCAACCAAATTTTTGGCTGCAACTTCTAATTTTCCTATCTTTGTACCTTCGTCATATGTATAATTCTGTTCTTTTCCTTTTGGATTTACAGTTTTTATCTTACTTAATGTCTTTTCTACTGCCACATCAAAATTTCCTAATTTTATTAATCCCATATTTATAGAATTTATATTGCTATCTGAGATCTCAATAATGTCTGTCATTCCAACATATTCTACTGCACCATTTATCGTTGCAGTTGCAGAAATTGCTTTAGAATTTAATGTATCTGCAACACCATCTTTCTTATAATTAGTTATTTTATATATGTTTTTATCATATTTAAATATCACTATATATTTACCTACTGGTAAATTAGTTAATTTATAGCCTGTCGCTGTAGATATTGCTCTAATCTCTGCTCCTGTAGAATCTTTTACTAGTTCTGATGTAGTAGCATCTACTACCATAACTTCAACTCCATCCATTAGCGTCTCCGAAGTATCCATTGCACCATTTTCATTAGCATCTAGCCATATAGCACCATTTATACTATATGTATTATTAGGATTTTCTGGTTCTTCTGGATTCGTTGAACCATTATTATCACTTTTACCAAAATGTTGTACTTCGTTTGAAGTTGCAGATTTTACAGAATCTCCATATACACGAGCAATATTTGTTAATGTTGTGTCTTGCTCTAATTCTTGAACAGTTACTGTAATTGTAATATTTATCACAGCACTAGGTGGTAATATAGTAGGAATTCTTAATTCATTCTTTTCTTCATCATATTTAGGAAAAGCTTCACTTGTATCAGTCGTGTTTGAATCTCCTATATCTATAGTTTGTGACAAATCATATTCTTCATTGATTTCTGTAAAATCATCATGTTTTCCATCTAAATTTATATATCTATTATATTTCAATGTTTCTGCTATAACTTCCTTAGGAAATGTATCTACTATATATATTTGTGAATATACCTTATCACTCTTATTTGTAACTTTTATATTGTATGTAATTTGGTCTCCCTCTTTTACTTCTTGATTTGCTGTTGGAGAATCTTTTTCGATTGTTACTTCTGCTACTTCTATCTTATTTTGTGCAATATTTGATCTATATACTTCGTCTCCAACGAAAGTATTTGCAACTATATTAATAGAAGTATTTGTGTTATTTACTTCTGTTACATTTGCAAGAAAATCAAATTCAGCATGTTGACCGCTTTTTAAAGTTTTCATTTTAAAAGTTAACAAATTATTTTCGTTAATTTCTATACTTGTGTTATCTTCATCTTGTGTTCCAATCCCATTATAAATTACTTTAGGATCTGTTGCTAAAATCTCCTTTGGAATTTGTATAGTTGTCGTTAAGTCTGTAAGATCTTCATTCGTTAAATTATCTATAATTAATGTATATGTATATGCATTACGTTCAACCACATAAGTTCTTTTTACAAAAGATAGTTCGGTCTTTATTTTAGCCTTTGTAATAGTGTTTACTAATTGCTTTGAACTCTGCTCAACTCCATTTATCTTTAATATGAAATTTGTTGTTATTGTTTTTGTTTCTTCATTACTTGCTAAATTTTGCACCCTTACATTATATTCTATTGTTTGTGTTTCACCTTTATCTAGTTTATCTACAACAAGTTCTACCATCTTTTTATCTGGTCTTTCTGTATATACTCCTACATATTCTCCTACTGTGTTATCTCCATCTGGGTCAGAATATGGACTGTCGTTTTTTTCAAGATAAACTAATCCATCTGGTATTGGCATTTCTATAGAAATATTTTCTACACTACTAGAACTATTATTGGTAATATCTACTTTAAAATTAATTACTTCTTGTTCATGTATTTGCGCATTATCTTCTAAAGTTATATCTCCTAATCTTGGAGTAATTTGCATATTAATAGAATTATTAGCCATAACAGTATTATTATCTTTGGCAATATTGTTAATAATGCTAGGAGTTTCAAAGCCTAGAGTTTGTGTGTTTTCTAATTCTTGTTCGTTAATATTATATTTTACTGTATATGTTGCATAAGTTTTTAAGTTTGGCTGTAAGTTACTTGGGATTTTTATATTAAACTCAAACCCCAATTTATTTCCAACACTAATGTTATTATCTAATACTATTTTAAAAGATTTTATATTTTCAAAATTTTCTACTTGCTCCTTCCAAGAAGAACTATCTTCTGTAGGTTCTGTCTCTTCAGAATAATAAATCTTTCCAGTTATTCCATATGCTTTTATTGCTTCTGTTAGTGTTGTTGTAAATGTACTTCCTAGGACTTTTCCATTTATATCTTTATTGTTTTCAAATGGAATTCTTCCTAAAATTCTTAAATTACTAATATCGCTTTGGTAATTATTAACAATGTTAGTATTAATCTTTGCTATTTTTTCTGCTGATTCTATCTCTAATTGTCCTGTAATAGCGTTTTCGTCCAATGTTCTTTTGGTTTCGCTTCCGTTATAGCCACTTAATTCGCTTATCGTAATTAATCCTGATTTTGCAACTATATTAAATGGTACTTCTATACAATCTTTTCCTTGTAAACTATATTCTGTAGATTTAGCTAAATCATTTGAATATGTTAATTTAAAAGCACTTGCTTTAGTACTAACCGTATCTTTTAATCTTATTACTGCCGGAATTATTATTTTTGTTCCTTCTTGTATTCCTAACTTATAATTAGTTTCTTCACCAGTTAATTTTAAAACTAATACTCTACCATTTTCCTCTAAACGTGCATACTCAAATTTTAGCTCTTCATTATATACTAAAGAAATTTCTCCTGTGTTTATACTTTCTATTTCTTCTGGTAATGTAATCCTTATTTCTGGATTTTTAAATAAGTCATATTTATTGCTATTAGTTACTAAATTTAATGTTAAATTCACATTGTTATCTACAAAAGGCATTAGTTCTGTATTATCCATTTGCAAATCTATTTTTGTATATGTTTCATTTAAATTTAATAAGCTTTCATATTGTTTTGTTAAATTAATTTTTTCTTTTATTGCATAAAACTCTTTTGTTTGATTAATATTATAATTTAACTTTGCATCTATTACTTTATAATTTCTTAGTTCTAGAACGCCTTCAACTTGAGGTTTGCTAATTTCTATTCTTATATTAGTTTGGGCATTTTGATATATTACTTCTAATTCTCCATTACTATTTTTAGCTGTGTTTTTATTTATAGTAGCAATCAGATTACTCTTACTATCGTACACATTTATATAACCTTCTGTGCCAAGAACTTTTTTAAATAATTCTTCTTTTACAGCTAATGATTTATAATATATTTTGTTTGTTAAAATTTCGTATTTATCTGTTACAAAAGAAGGCTCCATAGTCATTATATTAATGCTATTATTTGTATCTTTATTGTTTATGTTTAGCCTATAGTTTAAATTATAGCCTGTTTCATTATAATTATCATAAAGAAAGCCTTTATTTATAGTATCTGTTGTAAATATATCTGCAGTAATATTATCTCCTACTTGTTCTGTGAATTCATAATTGTTTTTATTTTCTTTAGAAATCACATCTACTTTTGAATATAATTTCATATCAGCTTTAACATAAGTCGTTACTTGTAGTTTGTTTTTTAGTAATTCATTAGTATTCTGATCATAAATGTATGTAAGTATATATTCATCTAATGCGTCATAGAAGGCAATCTCTTGATTTTCATTTACATTATTATTTACAGCAATCTCTATGTTCCCTGTATTTTGATCATATTTATAATTATTTGTACCAAAATTTTTACCAAACTCATCTCCATTTGTACCTTTTGTACTGTTAGCAAATACTCTTACTTCTGAAGGTAATACATTGTTAACTTTAGGTGCTGTAATGCTTAATTTAGTTTGCTCTATAGGGCTTTTTCTTTCTATCTCTTTTATATTTATCTTTTGTTGTATTAATGTCCTTTCTCCAAAGGGTAAAACATTTGTAATATTTGATGTTAACTCAAAATCGGTATTTAAATTCCATTTAAGTCTAATTTTTAATTCTTTTTTAACCTCTATATTTTTACCGCTATCATTTATATATATAGCTTTCATATTAACAGTTGTTTCTTTATCCAAATAATCTAATCTTAAATTATCATTTTTTTGCATAGTTAATGGTATCTCTAATGTAGTTGCATCATTTATGTCGCTTAAATTTATAGTGTTATTTTCTATACTTTTAATCATTTCATTTTGTATTGTTTGCATACCAAAGTTAGGCTCATTAATAGATATCTGCATATTCGTCAAATATCCTGCACCCACATTTATCCCAATTTTTAGTTTTGCGACACTCTCATCTACAATTTCTACACTATGTTTTCTCTCTTGATTCTCCCCAAAATAGACATCAAAGTTTACATTTCTGTTATTGGTATTGTTTCCTTGTTTTTCTAAGTCATCTATAGCAGCATAAGCATTAGTTGGTATTAAAATGATTTCACTTATCATAATAACAAAAACTATTAGAACTGCTATTAATTTGTTACAACTGTTATTTTTGGTTTTCATGTTTTACCTCCTATTTTTGTATATATTTTGTATATACCATTTTTCTTTTATAAAATACATACTATATTATTATATAATTATAGCCACCCCTTTTTTATAAGTAAATATGCCCTCCTTCTCATTTTTTTCATATAACCACTATCTCTCTACGGCTCTTCATTTTACATTTTAATATTATTTTTTCTTTACATTTATTTCTTTAGTATTTTTGTCTTATGAAATTTTATAGACACATAAAAAAAGAGCAAAAATTTGCTCTTTTTTTGTTTTTATACTAACTTCACTATATTAAACTGACTTTTACTATGGTAAGTATTTTGCTGGGTCAACTCTTTGTGAACCATTTACCCTTACTTCGAAGTGTAAATGTGCTCCACCCTTAGGGTTACTTGGTGTTGGTCTTGGACTTACGTTTCCAGTATTACCTACTGTCATTATTTGTTGCCCTTGTGATACTCTTTGTCCTTCTTTTACTAATCTACTTCCCGGCTTACCATGGGCATATAATGTTATATTACCATCATCATGCAGTATTGCTATATATTCTCCGTAACTTCTGTATTTCCCTATTAAATTTCCATTTAAATCGTAATTTGGAATTGTTCCTGTTAATGTTTCTGAAATAACTACTGTTCCACTTTTTGCTGCTACTACTGGTTTTCCATAGTTACCTCCAAAATCTGCTCCGCCATGACCAGAATATCCATAAAAACCACATGTTATATTAGCCTTGCTTAACCCTGGAATTGGACATATATATCCTTTTGAACTAGTCCCACCTGAACCGCTGCTATTACTTCCGCCAGACGAACTATTTCCATTGTTGCTTGAATTGTTATTATTGTTGTTTTTATTTGCATTTGCTATTTCTTCAAGTCTTTTATCTATAGCTGCTTTATCTTTTTCGAATTGCGCTAAGTCTGCTTGTAGATCCTTTGCTTCCCCTTCTAAATCATCTATGTATTTTTCTTTTTCTTGTTTAGTAGCATTTAGCTCTTGAGTTTTTACTTCTTTTTCACTTTTTAATGTTTCTACTTCGGCTTTATCATTTTCTAGCGATTTCTTTGTCTCTTCTATTTGCTTTTGTTCATTTTGTATTTGCTCTAATAAATCTAAATCATATGAAGCTAATTCTGATATTAAATAATAATTAGATATAAACTCAGTTAAACTAGTAGAAGATAACAATAAATCTATGTAAGATACACTTCCATTCTCGTAAATTGTTACTAATCTTTCATCTAATAATTTAGAATTCTCATCATATGCTTTTTGTTGTTCTTCTAATTTCTTTTCGTTTTCACTTATGTTAGTGTTTAATGTATCTAACTTATCATTTAATGAATCTATAGAACCTTGATATTCATCTATCTTTGTTTGAATATCATCAACTTGTTTTTCTGTATCTGTTTTGGTTGTATTTACATCATTTAATTGTTCTTTTGTTTTATCTATTTTATCTTGTAAATCTTTTGAATCTTGTGATGAAACTCCTAAAGATATATTGGTCATAATCGTTATCGCTACTATTAAAATAGCCAATATCTTTTTTAGCATTTGTTTCATATAAATTTCTCCTTTATAAGTATTATATTGCTTTATTTTGCGCTTTCTTTTAATATTGCAACTAATAACTCATTTTCTTGTATTTTAAATGTTTTACCTTTGTATGTATATTCTTCCCCTGTCTTATATACTAAATATCCTGTATTCATTAATTTCTGAGATATTAGACTTAAAAATGTTATAGAATCTTCTTCTGACAAATTTAATTTCATTCTAACCTCATAGAATGAAAATTTTATTATTTCTCTATTCTGTGCTAGTTTTGCATTTAAATAATTATCTACAAATTCTAACGTCATTCTAATTCTCCTTATCTTTTTTGGTATAATATCATATTTTAAATAAAAAAACAACACTTCGATATAATAAGTGTTGTTTGGTGCACCACCGGGGGGTCGAACCCCGGACCTTCTGATTAAGAGTCAGCTGCTCTACCAACTGAGCTAGTGGTGCAAATATTTAATTTAAGTACTTAAATAGTATAATACCGAATTTTACTTTTTGTCAAGTCCAAAACTAAAAAAGATATGAAATGCAATCGATTTTTTCATTTCATATCTTTTTCTTATTTAAATCTAAGCTGCTGGTGCGCTTTCTTGCTCTTCTGGTGTTGTAGGTTCTGTATGTGTTTCCGGTGCTGTTGGCGTCTCTGGTTCACTAGGAACAGTTGGTTCAACAGGTGGCGTTGGCTGTGTTGGTTGTTCCGGCGTTGTTGCAGGTGGTGTTTGTATAGTGGTTCCTTTAGTTCCTCTTTTTATTATTGTTGACATTTGGTTATATTTATCTTTTGAAAGTAGTGTTCTAGATACTACTTTTCCATTTAGATATACTACTTTATATGCTTCACTATATGTACCATTATGTCCTTTTTGTACTACTTTTTCTTTGCCTTGTTCTAATGTTGGGTCATCTTCATATGTTGTTTGCATTGGAATACTTCCTGTAATTTTCGTTTCTATTTTTACATCGTATTCCGTTTCTTCTTTCATTCCAAATATTTGTATCTTAGCAATGCCACCACTTACAGAACTTTTAATTTTAATAGGATATTTTCTTGTATTCTTAAACTTAAAGTCTATTGCACCATAAACAACTGTTGCATCTCTACCAGCTTTTACATAAGAAGGAACAAATTGATGATTACTTCTACTTACTATATCTAAATTTGCAAAAATAACTGCATTATATAATGTAGAAGTTATTTGGCATATTCCCCCACCAATATCATTAACAACTTTTCCCCCTGCATATGCTGGTGCTTCTTTATATCCTGCTGCAACTGTTCGCTTTCCTACAACTTTATTATATGAGAAAGTTTCTCCTGGCATAACAACAGTATTATTAATCTTATTAGATGCTAATTTTAAATTAGTAGTTCTTGCTGTAGCCCCCGCATTATATGTTGTAGAAAATTCTCCTAGTAAATCTGGAAAACCTTCTGACCCGATTTTATCTGTTGTTACTGCAGGATGTGTAATTTTTAGTGGAATTACATATTCCTCTTTATCTTCTTCTAATAATTTTTTTGCTTCTTCCATAGATATCGCAAAATCCACTCCATCTACATGTGGATATAATGTAAACGGATTTTGAGTATAATATGCATCTTTAGGTTCTGTATGTATCTCTGAATAAATTTTATCTAAATCGATTGGGTCTGGTTCTTTATTTTTTGTTGATAACTTTATTTCTTTTTCTGTGTTTTCCACATTTTTTATCTCGTTTTCCACTTCTTGTTTTAATATTTCTGGATCAACTTCCAAACCGGCTTTACCCTTACTAATAACTAACTCTGCATTTTCTTCATCTATATCATAACTGCTTTCTACAACTCCACCAGGTATTTGCCCATTAAGCGTATCTATTTGTTTTTCTAATTCCTCGTTATTATATTCGTATGGAATTTCTACATTATTTTTAGAAAAATATGTTTTTATAATATTAAAATTATTTACAAATATATTGCTATCTCTTCCGATATTATATGCCTTCTCTATTGCCTCATCTAATTTATAATTTAATTGTAATTGTTCAAAACTAATAACCCCTTTATATTCTGTGCCATCTTCTGCTTGCGCATCTAGTTTTACAATTAAATCTTCTGTTTGTTTAGCAATAATTTTTTCTTCTAACATGTTTTTTACTTCATCTTTTGTTTTTCCTGCTATCTCAACTCCGTTTATAGTAACACCATTTAATATTTTATCATTATTATTATTAAGTAATGCAAAAATTGTGCTAAGTACAGCTACTACTAATAAAATAGTAACAATTACGCTGACTATAATAAGCTTTTTCTTGCTGCCTCTTTCCCTTGAATGTTTCGTGGGCTTTTTAGCAGTTGTTGGCTCTTTTTCTACTATTTTCTCCTTTTCTTCGATCATAAATATACTCCCCTTAAATCTCTTATAATATATTAAAAGGTATATCACAATATTACTTTATTTTCAATATTTTTTTCGACAGTAGTAGACTTTTTTCAAATGCTTTTATATAATGCTAACGAGGTAGAAAAAATGTTAGATATGTTAGGTAATTTAATAAAAAGTATTAGAACAAAAAAGCATATGACAAAAACGAGTATTGCTAAACAAATTGGGGTAGATACTGGCTATTTAACACATATAGAAAATGGTGATAGGAAACCTACAGTTAAAGTTTTACAAGAAATATGCAATGCAATAGATGTTCCTTACCAAAAGTTTTTCGCTGCATATAATCATAAAATACCACAAGAAGCAATAGATTACGAAATTTTTAAACACACTGCCGAAGACAGGATTCTTTTAGTAGATGATATAAATGATTTACATTTTATGAAATGCCCACCAGGTCTTAATTCTGTTTCCTTTGGTATTCGACTTAATGATGACTCTATGGATAAAATCTATGACAAATATTCATATGTATTTGTAGATTTCGGGGCTCCAATAAAACCCCAGGATATTGGTCTTTTTTACTACAATGGTCAAATTTTGGTAAGACGATTATTTATTTATGGAAAAAATCACATCTCGTTATATCCAGATAATCCTAAATATCCTAAAATTCGAGTTAAGGAAAAAGACACATTTTATATAATTGGAAAAATTGTGCAATAATTTTATGTTTTTTTGTAAAAAACTATTGAATATTGTTAAAGTTAAATATATAATGATACTAATTTAATTAAGCTTTTGTATTTTATGCTGCAAAAGATATAACACTAATCAAAAGATAAATGAGGAGAAATGCAATATGGAATTAATAAAAAATATTTTTTTTAATACAGATAAATTAATAGAAAACTCTGTTGTTAAAATTTCGTATACAGGAAAGTTTTTCCAAGATAATTCAAATACAGAACTATATATTCATTATGGATTTGGCCTATTATGGGAAAATGTAAATGAAATTAAAATGGAAAAAACTGAATTAGGCTACCAAGCTTTAATTTATTTAAATGGTCAAGATTCATTAAATTTCTGTTTTAAAAACGGAAAAGGTGAATGGGATAATAACGAAGGTAAAAATTATGTTTTTGAAATTGCACCATTACCAAAAGATTTAATTGTAGTTCAAGAATCAAGTTTAGCTGAACCACAAAAAGAACATAAAATTAAACAAATATGGGAAAAAGTAAAATTTTCTGTAGTTGCTGCAATTAAATATTTACCAAAATTATTTTCATTCAATACAAGTTCAGAAGCTATAGAAGACGAAAATTCTTTAAGATAAATTTAATCGGGATTTGGGGACGGTCCTATAATCCCTTTTTTGTTAGTGTAAAAAGGATGGTAATTAGCTTACCATCCTTTTATCATATATTCCATCCACCATTTATAGAAATTACTTGACCTGTCGTATAATTATCTTCTAATAACCATTCTATACATTTGGTAATTTCTTCAGGTTTACCAACTCTTTCTAACGGAATTTCTTCTTTTATATCGTTTATTTCTTCTTCTGAAAATTTATTATTCATAGAAGTATCTATAATTCCTGGAGCTATTGCATTTACCCTTATATTTGAAGGTCCTAATTCTTTGGCTAAGCTTTTAGTTAAGCCTATTATTCCGGATTTTGATGTAGAATAAGCTACTTCCATTGCAGCTCCTGTTACTCCCCATATTGAAGAAATATTTATTATTAATCCATTTTTATTTGCTATCATATTTTCCACTACTTCTTGGGTAACAATAAAATTGGATTTTAAATTTATATTCATTATATTTTCCCAGTCTTCAT
>OCHL01001808.1_pt1 | contig 12080 bp, 12 predicted proteins | sample 1538421 | NCBI WGS metagenome assembly OCHL01 (sample SAMN04571690, study PRJEB22368) | human gut metagenome | biome: human gut; material: stool | host: Homo sapiens | place: Luxembourg | collected 2012-06-01 | reverse complement strand
AGTAGCAAATTTTCCTATTTAGTGTTATACTAACTTAAACGACCACTGCGACAGCAGTTTAGTGCAATTAGTGTATTACTGGTAAAAATATATTTCTTTTCAATCATTTTTGGATACATTAATGACATTATATAATTTTCTAATTCCTTAAACTTATTAATATATTTCTTATATAGATCTGAATATTCTTCTATTTCCTCTTTTGTTTTTCCAATTAAAGTTGCTATCAATTGTGTATAATTTTCAACAGTTAAATAATAATTATTATTAGTGTTTATTATAGTTGTTTCAGTTATTTTATCTCCATTTACAATGTCCCCATTTTCAATATTTATGTTTTTATTTTTCATTTCATTATTTCTTATTTCCATTAACTATATCTCCATTTGACACTTCTACATTTTTATTATGCATTATATTTTTTCTTACATTTTTTTGTATTATTAAGCTTGCACTAATAGTTCCTCCTATAATGCCAGAAATTAATGGTATTATTATATTAAATATTACTTCCTTAACAGTCATATTCTTTCCTCCTCTTTTTTTGTATTATAATATCACATTTTCTGCAAATAATCCAGTAATTTCCAAGTATTGATCTATTTATTATCTTGAATTATAAAAAAATTTTAAGTTTATTTTTTGAAATCTATTGCATTTTGTTAACTATTATTATATAATCTATTTGTTAACAGTTGAATTAAATACTCCTCCCACCCATAGGTATGCTCGAAAGGAGGTGAAAAGAGTAATGGCTGGGAGTATAGAAAAAAGAGGCAAAAATAGTTACAGGCTAATAGTATCTGAAGGATATGACTTACATGGAAAACCATTAATACATAGAAAGACTGTACACGGAACAAAGAAAGAAGCTGAAGTAGAACTTGCAAAATTTGTTACTGAGGTACAAAATGGTTTAGTTATAGATGGTAAAGCCTTAAGATTTTCTGAATTCGTTGAAATATGGAAAAGAGATTATGGTTCAAAAGAACTAGCTCCATCAACATATAAACGATATTGTAGAATGTTAGAAACAAGACTTCTGCCCTACTTCGGACGTTTTTACATTAACAAGATCAAACCAACTGACATTATGAAATTCTATGATTTACTTGAAAAAGATACTCAATTAGTTAGAAAACAAGGCAACAATGGTGCAAAAACTAAGAAACCTTTATCTGGTAAAACTATTTTAGAACATCACAGATTATTAAGAGCAATGTTACACAAAGCAGTTTACTGGCAATTAATAGTTACAAATCTTGCAGAACGTGTACAACCACCTAAAGCAAGAAAACCAAAAAGAAAATCTTATGATGATGAGCAAACTAAAATCTTGTTAGAAAATTTAGAGCAATTATCTATAGAAGATACTAAATATAAAGTTGCAATCATCTTAACAGTTTTTACTGGTGTTCGTTTAGGTGAATTGATGGGACTTGAATGGCAAGACATTGATTTCAAAAACGGAATAATCTGTATAAACCGTTCTAGTCAGTATTTAGCTGATTTAGGAGTTTTCACAAAAGTACCTAAAACAGAAAGTTCTATAAGAGAGATTGCAATACCCGAATTTATCATTTCTCTGCTTGAGGAATATAAGTTATGGTATGAAGATCAAAAATCGTTTTACGGCGAATTATGGACTGATTCAGATAGGTTATTTGTACAAGTTGATGGCAAGCCTATGCATCCATCAACAATCAGTAAATGGTTTGTAAAATTTGTTGCACAAATTGGATTACCTGTAATTAATTTTCACGGATTAAGACACACAAATGCAAGTTTACTAGTTGCACAAAATATCGATATAGCAGTTATTTCTGCAAGATTAGGTCATGCACAAATAAGTACAACACTTGATTTTTATGTGCATCCACTACTATCACATAACAGAAAAGCTGGATATGCACTAGAAAACTTACTATTGCCAACAAGGTCTTAATTTGAACTTTTTTCTAATTTTCACATAAGGCTTAAAAGCCGTTACAGTTTTCACGATATAAAAATAAAAGGCAACTAAATATCATTTTAGATTTCCCATTGCCTTTTATAATTTTTTAAATTATGTATAAAAATTTAATGATTTTTTATTAGAATTTAAGTAGTTTGAGGTGATTATCTTTCCCAACTTTTTCCCAAATCGACATAATAATGCTTGATTTTAGCGTTATTGTAAACTATTTGAGAATAACAAAAAATCACTAAAACCGTTATAGTTCTAGTGACTAAAGTTTGGTTGCGGGGGTAAGACTCGAACTTACGACCTTCGGGTTATGAGCGAGGTTTGACTACTTTTTGTAAGTTTGTGAAAATTAGAGTTTTTGTTGGTATTTCAGTATTCACAAGAGTTTAACTTTATAGAACATTTGTGCATTTTTAGGGCATTTTTTGAGAAGACTTTATTCAATTTTGCTCACCTCATCTGGTACGTATGCTTTTAGAATCTAGACTTGGTATAGGATAATTTTTTGTTAATAAAACTTTAAGTTTTTGGAAGATTTAGAATAAAATTTTAATGACTATATTTCATGTGTAGAAAAAACGCTTTATGTTCTTTGGCTTTTATGAGATTTTATAGATTATATTGGTTATTGGAATGAAAAGTATTATAGGAATATTTTTTCTGATAAAAGCTGTTGATTGGTATATGATTAATAAATAGCACCAAATGAAAATACCAAAATATTTTTAATTTTATTTCGGTATTTTATTACTTTATTTTATTTTTTAAAAAAACTAATAGCTATTAACAACATTTAAATCTTGAGCATATTTTTCTTATGAGAAATGATTTATTATTTTCATATTCTATACTTCACTTCTTATACTACAATTATATAATTAATTATCTTCATAATAATTTATATATATTATGGGTTTATATCCCATTGATCTTACAGTCTTCTTCCAAGAGTCAATTTTATTTTTTAGCATTAGCATATTTAATTCATTTATATCTACTTTTCCATTTTTTTCATTCAACTTACTTTTTTTCTCTAAAATAATCCATATTGCAACTGCATCAATTTCTGGAGAATCACTAATTAATTTAGATTTGTACATTTTTAATGAAGAAATAGATTGATCTACAACATAGCATAATTTTGATGAAGTATTTCCTATTTTCACAGCGTACATTGTTCTATCTTTATACAAGTCCATGCTTTCAACACCATTTTCTATCTTCCTATCATAATTTTTAAAACCATATTCTTCCTCCATTAATGTGTTAAAAACAAATTCTTTGTAATATTTCTTTTTTAATATATTTTTTTCAATACCTTCTTTATCACTTTTCTCTTGTATGAATTTTTCATATTTTTGTTTTGAATAGTCAAATTTCTTATCATAGACTACTGGTATTTCACTTAAAGAATCTGTTAAGTATTTTAAATAGTCCTCATTATATTCATACCATACTCCATTTGATAATACCGCTTCTTCTTCATCACTCATAAAATCAACTAATTCTTTAATAGTTTTCTTCCCTGCAAAATTTCCATCTTGATATAAAATCACTTGAATATCCAATATATGTTTTTTATCTATTCCATTACTATCAATAAATGCATTAATTGTTTTACAATTTAAATCATCTATATTTTCTTCTTTTTTTCCATATTTAAGTGTATAAATATAATCGTTATTATAAAAAATTTCATTTACTCCTATTATATCCATTTCAGAAATTTCTATTTCAAAGTCTTGCTTATTTAAATACTCAATTAATAAATTATCTAGTTTTTCTATTCTTTCGTCTTCTATTTTATTAAATAAAGGAATTCTATGTATTTTCTTTTTATTCAAAGTTGATTCAATATAATTTATAATTCTAACAATATTTTCTAAACTATTTTCTTTCATCGAAAATCTAATTGAATTTCCAATTTCGATAGTTCCATTAAACCTTTCCTCATCTTCCTTTAATTTCATATTAGCTTTTATTTTTGAAAAAGACTCTCCACTGTCATATTCTAATTCATTGCATCTAGTATAAGTATTAATAATTTTATTTCTTTGTCTACTTGGAGATATTAAAGCTGTGGTTTTTATATCTTTATAATCAGATCTTTTAGCAAACTCAAATGGAAATTTTCTATCACAGAACTTGTCTGCAAAAAAATATGCTGTTCCAAATGTTGCAACATATAAGGTATTTTCGACTTTTATCTCTATTAAAGCTTTAGGACTAGAATTAACAGAAATTTCATTTATTTCAAATTCTCTCAATAACCAGTTCCAACTAATTCCTTTCTCATCTTGAGGATGCAACATATACAATGACATTCCAAATTCTCTTCCTTTATTGTCAACTATATTTTTTGTAGATATAAATTTTAGCTTATCTGCTGCATTACTAGTAAATTCATCTATTTTTTTATCATCAATTTTATATATATTTAATTTTGCCATACCTTCCCCTCTTTTCATATTATCATAATAAGATTGCAAAATTTGTCATAGAACTAGTAAAGCAAAATGCTTTTATTTTTTATAAAACGATTCTTGCTTTTATTATATTTTTATTTATATGTATATTCTGCGCTTTCTTCTACTAAAGTAAATATATCCTCATCACCATCATCTTCATAATATTCAATAGTTCCAGATAATCTTCTTTGTTCCTTCTCTGCAAAGACTCTTCTATGCTCTTCTAAATAATGTAATCTTTCATCATTTAATATATCTTTAAAAACTGGTTGGTTTAATAAAAGTTTGTTAATTAATACTCTATCATTTTTTATCAACTCTGAAAATATTATTTCTCCATCATTACTAATTGTTATTAGATGCTTATCAAATAATGCATCTGCATTTGCACACATCAGAATTCCGTTATTAATGTCAAATTTTTCTTGATTAGAACAATCTGCATATCTCTTAATATGAGATGCTCTAAATAAAGTTCCAGCGTTTTCATAATTAACAGTTATATAAGTTAACGGACAAAATACCTCGTATTCATTTGTAGTATAATTCATCATTTCTTCTGCCAATCTTTTTCGCCATGCTGATTGCTGTCTTCTATCAACAATTTCTTCGGTACTAACGTTTTTTTGTTGCGTTAATATGTATTCTTTCCTCTTTATATCTTCTTCAGCTATTTTTAACCATCTGTTGTTTTTGATTCCTAGTATAGTATAAAATACTGGGTTTTTTGATAGTAAAATAAATACATTATTTTGAGAATTTAGTTTGTTTTCTATCAGAAACATTATTCTATCATTTCTAAACAAACTTCTTCTTAATTTATGGAACTCTATATCTCTTGCTGTACCTACTCCATGGGCAGCATAAGTTAGATTTATTTTAGTAATTTCATTTTCATTATCTAAATTCAATTTATAATCTTCAAATTTCCAATTTGGTATTTTATCTAGTTTTTCAAAAACTTTTCTTGTATAGTTTATATCAAAATATTCTAATGTATCATTTACTAAATACACATCTGCATATTGTTCTACATACCTTTGCTCCCCTCTGCCTACTGGCATTCCTAATTTTTCACAAAATGTATCTGATACTGCTATACATGTTTGATGCGCTGTTTCGAATTTTTGATTTTTTCTTTCCATTTCTTTCATAGCTTCTAAAGATAAATAATTTAAATAATTTTTTTCTATGCCTTGCCTTTCATTTCTTTTCCCTGGAGCAATTATATCTGAATGAGTTAAATATTTATATATTAATGTATAATTAGAATCTCTATGTTCATTTATGTATTTACGCATAAAATCCGATTCTATAATTGTTAACATTTTATCAATATCTTCTGTTTTTTTAATATTATTACCTCTCATTTTAATCCTCCATTTTCATTGATATAATTCATTAAGTTTTTAGCTATATTATATGATACATCAACAGTTACTGCATTTCCAAATTGTTTATATGCTTGGGTATCAGATACTACTTGTTTCCAATCACTTGGAAATCCTTGTAATTTTCTGCATTCATTTGGTGTTAATTTCCTAATATTAGATTTACTTTCACTAATTCCTATTGAATTAATATTATCTGTAAAATAATTATCTTGACTTGCCCTATGCATTTTATGCATAGTAGCTGTTAATGTTTTCGAAATGGGCATATCAATTGTTGGCTTTACGATATATCCTTTTGTGCCCTCTCCTAAAATAGTTGGTAACATCTTTTTGCTAATAAAATATTTTTCATCCACTTTTTTATCTAATAAATCTTGAGTAGTTATTTTTAATTCTTGTGGTTTAGGAAAAATAAAAGGTGTTTTAGGAAAATATTTTTTATTAAATGCTACAATATACATACGATTTCTTCTTTGCGGAATACCAAAATCCGCTGTATTCATTACGTCATAATTACAATAATACCCCATTTTCTCTAATTCTGTAATTATTCTTTTAAATGTTTTTCCATTATTATGGTGCATTATATTCTTAACATTTTCTAATACTAATATTTTTGTATCATGTTCTTCAGCAATTTGCTTTATATAAAAAAACATCGTTCCCCTATCATCATCAAATCCTTTTAACTTTCCTAATGTACTAAATGGCTGACAAGGAAATCCAGCAATTAATATATCATGATTAGGTATATTTTTTAATTGATTCCTAATATCATCACATACTATATTATCTCCAACATTTGCTTTATATGTTTCACAAGCATATTTATCAAAATCATTAGCCCATATTATATTAAATCCCGCATTTTGAAAACCTATATCGAATCCTCCTATGCCTGCAAATAAACTAACTACTCTATATTTTTTATCTATATTTATTCTCTCCATTTTTTATCCTCCATATATACTATCTAGTATATGTTTTAATACACTAACTACTATAGAATTCCCACTTTGTTTATACGCTTGTGCTTTAGATACTACAATTTTATATTCATCTGGAAATCCCATTAATCTGTGTGTTTCTCTCGGATCTAATGCCCTAATTCTCCCATTTGTGGTTACATAATTATTTACACTTGCTCTATGTGTATTTCCCATCGTTGATAATAATGCCCTTGCAATTGGTAAATCTATTTCAGCATCATCATGATAAAAATTTTTTGTTCCAGGACAAAGCACATAATCAATCAGCTTCTGCGATAAAAATAATTTTTCATTTGTTTTTTGTCCTTCTTTTGATAACACTTTTAATTCTCCATCTTTAAACTGAACACTTCCTTCTTTTGCATTCTCTAACAATAAATCTTGCATTGTTAAATTTAATTTTATTGGCTTTGGGAATTCAAATTTCTCATATTCTTCTTTATTTTTGAATCCTACAACAAATAATCTTCTTCTTCCTTGTGGAATTCCATAGTTCCTTGCATCCAGTATTGACCATTTATAATAATATCCTAATTTATTAAATATGTTTTGCATTACTTTCCATGTATTTCCTTTATCATGTGTTAATACTCCATAGACATTTTCATAAATAAATATTTTGGGTTGAATCTCTTTTACAAGTCTTGCATATTCATAAAATAATGTTCCCCTCGCATCTTCAAAACCTCCTCTTGCCCCAGCTATTGAAAAACTTTGACAAGGACTTCCTCCAACAAACAAATCTACTTTACCTTTAAAGTCGTTTCCATCTAATAGTTTCACATCATAAAAGAAATTATCATCTTTTACTTTATAATTAGCTTCATAAGATATTTTTACAAAATTAGTCTTTCTACTCTTTGTTTTATATAAATTTTCTACATACTCTTTCTTCTCTTTTATACTTTTCATTTTTCTTATTTTTTTTAATTCTTTTTCATAATCTACATCTATTTCTATATCTCCATTATCACAAGCAAATATTATTTCTTTTTCTAGTCCTTTTTGAATAAAAGCTTGTTCAATTGCGCCTATTCCGCTAAAAACTGTTGCTAATTTTATCATTTTTGATCATTCTCCTTCTGTCTTCTTTTGTCACTTTCTTTAGAATTTTATCATATACGCAGGGATAATTCAATCAATCCTTGCGTATTTTTTATTTTTTCGTTAGTATACTAATCATCCAAATTATCTATAGCATTTTGTGCAATATTGTTAGTAAATTTTTCTTCATGTTTTTAAGTTAGTTAGTCATTTATTCCTTGTTTTGAAATATGAATTAGTACAAAATATAATTCTTTTTTTTCAATAAATTTCGATATTCTTTTAAACCGTCCGTTCTTTCTTGTTTTTCTGTCCTTATTTTCAACATTTTCCAAATATTTCTTGTACTCCACAATTCCATATGCTACACTAATAACATAATTTAATTGGCAAGCAGTATTCATCTCAATAAGTTTACTCAAAAATTACCATTCTTTAACTGTACTTAGACAATATAAACACTTGCTTACCAAAATAAAGGAGAGTGTATAAAATGTTTAAATCTGATTCTATCAGACCTATAGCTTTAGGTATTGCAAAAAAAGACAACAAAATTTTAGTAGGCATTGGATATGACAAAGTAAAGAAGCAAACCTTTTACCGTGCCTTAGGCGGAGGTATCGAATTTGGCGAAACAAGTAAAGATGCTGTAAAAAGAGAATTTCAGGAAGAAATTCATGCTGATATTAAAGTAGGAGAACTTCTTGGTGTAACAGAAAATATTTTTACCTATCAAGGAAAAACAGGACATGAAATCGTATTTCTCTATTCTATAGAAATTCCAGAGGATACTTACAAAGATGAATATGAAATTGATGATGAAGCTGATGAGTATAATGCTGTATGGGTAAACATTGATGATTTTAAATCTGGTAAAAAAATTATCTATCCAGAAGAATTTTTAAAATATATCTAGAGGTAACGTATGATTATTGATAATAAAATAGATAAAAATATAATTGAATTTGTATTAAAACTATTAAATGCACCTTATGAAAGCCACAAGTATTTTACAGATGGTGTTTCAAGTCATGTAATTCTGCTAAACAACAAATACTTAATTAAAAGAAGTACTCCTTATGCCATAAAAGCTGAAATCAAGTTTCTAAATTTAAACCCTAGTCCTAAAATGCAAAAAATTATTTATTTTGACCCTGCATATAGATTTGCTGTTTATGAATTCATTCAAGGAGATATCATGAAACAAGTTGATGATATTGACGATTTTTTAGAAAATATTCTTTATATTACAAAAAATTATAAAACTATTGAGTATTACGGTTTTGGTTATCTCTATGAAGAAAAAGCAAGTTGGTCAGAGTTTTTGATTGATGAAATAACTGATTCTTCTAAAAACTTATCAACTTATATTCCAGATAATTCTATTGTTTTAGAGCAAGTAAAAATATTAGAAAATTATAAATTTGACAAAAAATTAATTCATGGGGATTTTGGTACTCATAATTTTATAAAAGTTAATGGTAAATTTGCTGGCGTCATTGATCCAATGCCTGTGCTTGGAGATAGTTTATACGACACTTTATTTGCCATCGTTAGTAATGCAAGTGTTATAAAAAATATTTCTCTTGATAAAATTTATAGCTTACTTTCTGAGCCTCATGAAAAGATTAAAGCTATGTTAATTGTTGTTATATATTGTAGAATTGCTAGATGTTTAAAATATCATAAACAGGACATAAACATATATATGGATTTTTGGAACCGTTTAATTTTATAGATTCCAAGTAATTAAGCCACCAACGAATGCAAAATGTCGTTGATGGCTTTTAACATAATTCTAAAATAGGGATTTAAGCAGCTTCATTAATTTTAAAAATCGGGATTTAAAGACCGTCCCTAAAGCCCGAATCGGGAAAAAAAGACCGTCCCCAAATCCCGAAGCATATTCCGATTATTCCAATTGTCCTTCTCTTTTCTACTTTTTCTTCTTTGGAAATTTCTTATCAAATTGTTCTACCTCTTCTTGGTTTACTGTATAAACATCTGGATCTGTATATATTCCATATATACCTTTCATTTTATGGTTATCCAAAACTTTTACCATAAAAAACGGATTTTCTTTATTTTCCATTCCTTCATAAAATATATTATATTTTGATGCAGGCTTAAATCCAAATTTTTCATAATATTCAGGTTTTCCTGTTATTACTACTGCTGGATAACCTAATTCTTTTGCCTTTTTTAAAGTAAATTTTATTAGTTTCTTTCCATATCCTGCACCTTGATATTCTGGAAGTATACTCACTGGTCCAAACAATAAAACCTCATTTTCTCCATTTTCATTTCTTATTTTTCCTTTGGCATAAACTATGCTTCCGACTAGTCTTTGCTTGTCTTCCATTACATAACTTAATTCTTTTACATAGCATTTATCTGTTCTAATTTTATGAAGAATATAATGTTCATAACAACCTGGTCTATATACATTCCAAAAAGCTTCTCGTGTTAAATTTTCATTCATAAAATAGTCTTTTTCTTCTTCTAAACGTATCTTCATATTAACTTCCTTTATTTATTATATTATATATAATCCCCAAAAGGATCCATCTCTCAAATATAGCAATAACTCAAAACAATCTCTTTTAATTTTTCTTCCATTCCATAAGTATTTCTACTTCATTATTTGCCTCATCAACATCTTCTTTTATCGGCTTAAATTGTTCTCTTTCATAAAAGTTTATAGCTTTAGTATTTTTCTTATAAACTTCTAATGTTAGCTTATTATATTTGTTTTTACAATAAGCTATTAATTCTTTTCCAATTCCTTGATTTCTATATTTTTCTTCTACAAATATTCCTTCTATATGTCCCTTATTTATTCCGATAAATCCTTTTATCTCTTTATTGTCTTCATATAAATATACTTCTGCCTCTTGTATTGCTTTTCTTACATAATTAAGATTATTAACCCAATGCTCTTTTACAATAAAATTGTGTACCGAAATATTCGTATCCAACCATATTTGCATAATTTTTTCTAAATCATTATTCGTATTTTCCCTAATCATATTTTATATTCCTTAAATATTATTTTCTATGTATTTTTTTGCACATTTTCTTATATCTTCCATTCTTGCTTTTGTTTCTTCATTTTTATATTCTATTTTATCAATTAAAACATCTATATAATTTTTGTCTTTAATATACTTTAATGAGCTTTTAAAATATAAATCAAATATAAAAGCAAGTATACATACCCAATAATCTATTAAAGTTTTTCTATCTTCAAGTTTGATGCATTTATGTGCTAAAAAGTCATTATATACTACATCAGACATCGCAGAATTAGAAAGCTCTCCTGCTGCATCTTTAGTTTCTGGAAAACTGTCTTCAAATTTATTTTCTTCTTTTACTCTGAAATTATCTAATTTATCTGCATCTCTTATAATTTTACAATGTATCTCTTCTAATTCATTTAATCCGTCTTCTATTTTGTATTTATTATGAGAATATATTGCCTTTTTAATTATTTCGTCATATTTATTTGTCTGAATAAATTTTCTTATTAGATTTTCTTCAAATAAAATTTTAACTCCATAATCTGCATGGTCAAATCCTTTATCAGAAAAATTTCTAAGTAATGTAACTTGTTTAAATCTTCCTATGTCATGCAATAACGCTATCAGTTTAGCTAAAGCTACATTTTCTTCATCTAACCCTTGTTCTCTGGCTATATATTCACTTAAATCTACAACATGATAAGTATGTGTTATTTTTAATAAAATGCTTCCATCTTCTCTGTCAAATTGTTTTACGTAGTCATTAAAAACTTGTTTTGCCATCGTAAAGTTTATTTCACTACTTGTATTTGTTCTTATTATATAACGTTTTATCTTTTTACCAGAATATTCTGATGTCAACACTCCTGTAGGTATTGCTCCTATACTTTCTAGAACTCTTTTTGATGCATCGTTTTCTATGTAATGGCATGCAACAATTTCGTTCATTCCTAATTCTCTACATTTATTTATTAGCATATTTGCAACTGCTTTTGCATATCCTTTTCTTCTTTCTGATGGACGTATGCCATATGCAATATTTCCTAATGTATCTTTTCCTAATTGTGTTAAATTGCTTCTTATTGCAGTTATTCCTATTAATTTATCTTGATCGTTTACAACTAAATAATAATTGCATATTTCATACCATTCTCTATCTTCGTGCATTCCAATAGCTGCATTTTTAGCTGTTAAAACTA
>OCHL01001792.1_pt1 | contig 12173 bp, 9 predicted proteins | sample 1538421 | NCBI WGS metagenome assembly OCHL01 (sample SAMN04571690, study PRJEB22368) | human gut metagenome | biome: human gut; material: stool | host: Homo sapiens | place: Luxembourg | collected 2012-06-01 | reverse complement strand
ACAAAAGCTCCGTCACGGGCGGCACGAAAGTCCTCTCGGACCGCATACTGGTAAAGGTTACGGCGCGGCCGGGCGAGAGTTTCCTCGACAAGATGATCGCGCTGGTCGAAGGTTCGTCGCGTCAGAAAACGCCCAACGAAATCGCGCTGACGATCCTGCTGGCCGGATTTACGATCGTCTTCGTCATCGTCTGCGCGACGCTGAAGCCCTTTGCCGATTACGTCGGGGCGAACATCACCATAGCAGCCTTCATCTCGCTGTTCGTCTGCCTGATTCCGACCACCATCGGCGGACTGCTGTCAGCCATCGGCATCGCGGGCATGGACCGCGCCCTGCGGGCCAACGTCATCACCAAGTCGGGCAAAGCCGTCGAGACCGCCGGCGACATCGACACGCTGCTGCTGGACAAGACGGGCACGATCACCATCGGCAACCGCAAAGCGACGGCATTCCACCCGGCACAAGGATACGGTGTCAAAGAGTTCACCCGCCTGTGCGTGCTTTCGTCGGTCTCGGACCAGACGCCCGAAGGCAAATCCGTCGTCGAGCTGGGCGCCGAAATGGGCATGAAGGTCGATCCCCTGCAGCTGATCGGCGTGCAGATGGTGCAGTTCACCGCCGAGACCAAATGTTCGGGCGTCGATATGCCCGACGGACGCCGCATCCGCAAGGGCGCATCGGAAGCGATCCTCCGCATCGCCGCCCAAGCCGGCAACAAATGCCCGGCGGGTATCGAAGAGACGGTGCGCCGCATCTCGGAGAACGGCGGCACGCCGCTCATCGTCAGCGAGAACGAGCAGATACGGGGCGTGATCGAACTGCAGGACATCATCAAGACAGGTATCCGCGAACGCTTCGAACGTCTGCGCAAGATGGGCGTGAAGACCGTGATGGTGACTGGCGACAATCCGCTGACGGCGAAGTACATCGCCGAAAAAGCCGGCGTGGACGACTTCATCGCCGAAGCCAGACCCGAAGACAAGCTCGAATACATACGCCGCGAACAGCGGTCGGGCAAGCTGGTGGCCATGATGGGCGACGGCACCAACGACGCCCCGGCGCTGGCGCAGGCCGACGTGGGCGTGGCGATGAACAGCGGCACGCAGGCGGCCAAGGAGGCAGGCAACATGGTCGATCTGGACAACGACCCGACGAAGCTGATCGAGATCGTCGAAATCGGCAAACAGCTCCTGATGACGCGCGGCACGCTCACGACCTTCTCGATCGCCAACGACGTAGCCAAGTATTTCGCCATCGTCCCGGCGCTGTTCATCGCTTCGATTCCGTCGCTGCAGGCCCTGAACATCATGCACCTGCACTCGCCCGAAAGCGCCATCCTGTCTGCGGTGATCTTCAACGCCGTCATCATCCCGCTGCTGATTCCGCTGGCGCTGCGCGGCGTGACCTACAAACCGATCGGCGCATCGGCCCTGCTGCGCCGCAACCTCTTCATCTACGGACTGGGAGGAATCGTCGTGCCGTTCATCGGCATCAAACTGATAGACATGTTTATAAGTATGTTCTTTTAAAGTATCGCTACAATTATGAAAAACTTCTGGATTTCAATCAGGATAACGCTGGCAATGTGCCTGTTGCTCGGCGTGGGATACGTACTTGTACTGCGCGGCGTCTCGGCCGTGGCAGGACCCGGCGGCGGCCAAGCCGAAACCCTCACATTCGACGGCCGGACCGTCGGCGCGGCGAACGTGGGCCAGCAGTTCACCGACACCCGTTACTTCTGGGGCCGTCCTTCGGCCGTGGATTACAACGGCGGCGGTTCGGGCGGCAGCAACAAGGCCGCGACCAACCCGGAATATCTGGCCGAAGTGGAGCGGCGCGTGCAGGATTTCCTTGCGGCGCATCCCTATCTCACCCGTGAGGAAGTGCCCTCCGAAATGGTGACGGCAAGCGGTTCGGGACTCGATCCCGACATCTCGCCGCGCGGCGCGCAGGTGCAGGTGCGCCGCGTAGCCGAAGCCCGCGGACTCGACGCGGCCGCAGTCCGGCATCTGGTCGATTCGCTGACCCAAAGGCCGTGGCTCGGACTCTTCGGCACCGAGAAGGTCAACGTGCTCCGGCTCAACATCGCACTGGAGACAATGCAGCCGAACGTCACGGCGGCGGTCCCGGCAAAATCGGCCGACAACAACGGCGACGACCGCTCAGCAGACGCAATGACGGAGCAGAAATAATATACGGCAATGAAAAAACTCAAAGAAATAGACAAACACATGAAACGCTGGATCGTAATTCTGATTACCGCACTGGCGGCAATGCTTGCCGTGGACGTATGCGCACAAGAGCCGCAGCGCGGCGTGAAAATTTCGGGCGGCGCAGACATCGTCAGCGGCTATGTCTGGCGCGGCGTCTGGGAATCCGGAGCCTGCATACAGCCCGTAATGACCCTGTCGGCCGGAAATTTCTCGGCGACGGCATGGGGTTCGGTCGATTTCGCGGCCACCTCCTACAAGGAGATGGACCTGACGCTGGCCTATGCGCTTGGTCCCGTGACCTTCTCGCTGGCGGACCTCTACTGGGAAGGCGGCGCGGGCGACCGGAGCACGATCAGCCGCAACTATTTCCGCTTCGGGGCGGACTCTCCGCACCGCGTCGAGGCGGGCGTCGCGTGGTGCATATCGCCCGAAGCGCCGGTCACGCTGGCTTGGAACACCGTGCTGTTCGGAGCCGCCGACGTAAATGCCGCAGGGAAACGGGCCTATGCGACCTACATCGAGGCGTCGTATCCCTTCACCGTGAAAACCGTCGGCATGAAAGCCGGCGTCGGCGTCGTTCCGTGGAATGCCGTCGGCACGTACGGCATAGACCGCGACTTCTACGTACAGAACGTTTTCGTCAGCGCAGCGAAGAGCTGGGAGATATTGAAGTCCATGCAGTTGGGAATCTTCACCTCCCTGAACTGGAACCCGGCGGCGGAGGACGTCAATTTCACGGGCGGCATATCATTGAGGATGTAGTATGGACAAGGAAGGCAGCGTTCAACGATTTCTGGAGCTGATCCGCCGCTCGCACCGGGGAAAGTTCAAGGTATACATCGGCATGAGCGCCGGGGTAGGCAAGACCTACCGCATGCTGCAGGAGGCGCATCAGCTGCTCGACGCAGGCGTGGACGTCTGCATCGGTTACATCGAAACGCACGGCCGCGCCGAAACGGAAGCCCTCGCCGAAGGGCTTCCGTTCGTGCCGCGCCGCAGGCTCTTCTACAAGGGCAAGGAGCTGGAAGAGATGGACACGCAGGCCATCCTGAACCTCCATCCCGAAATCGTGGTCGTGGACGAGCTGGCCCACACCAACATCGAAGGCAGCGGCAATCCCAAACGGTGGCAGGACGTGATGCAGCTGCTCGACGCCGGAATCAGCGTCATCACGGCGGTCAACATCCAGCATATCGAAGGCCTGAACGAATCCGTGCAGGAGATCACCGGGATCGAGGTCCGCGAGCGCGTGCCGGACAGCGTGCTGGCCACGGCCGACGAGGTGGTGAACATCGACCTCACGGCCGACGAGCTGATAGAGCGGCTGAAAGCGGGGAAAATCTACCGCCCCGACAAGGTCGCGGCGGCGCTCAACAACTTCTTCACGCAGGACAATATCCTGCAGCTGCGCGAACTGGCACTCAAGGAGGTGGCCCTGCGCGTGGAGAAAAAGGTCGAGAACGAGATCGCCGCGGGCGACAAGTTCCGTCACGACAAACTGCTGGCCGTCATCGACTCCTCGGAGAAACGTTCGCGCCGCGTGATCCGCAAGACGGCCCGCATGGCGACCCACCTCAACACGTCGTTCGTCGTGCTTTACGTGCAGAGCGACCGGGAAGCCGCCGACCGCATTCCGCTGGCCAACCAGCGTTACCTGATCAACAACCTGAACCTCGCCACCGAACTGGGCGGCGAAATACGTCAGATACACTCCAACCGGCCGGTCGAAACCATCGTGGAGCTGTGCCGGGAGCAAAAAATCAGTATCGTCTGCACCGGACGGCCCGAATTTTCGCTATTTTCGCTGCTGAAAAGCATCGTCGCGCTGCGCCGCCTGATCGGCAGGCTGTCGCGCATGAACATCGATCTTTACATTATGTCGTAAACCATGAAAATACAAAGAAGGCTCACCTTGGGAATCGGCGCGCTGTTCGCCATGATCCTGCTGCTCGGAATCCAGTCGGTCAGTTACGTCCGGCAGCTTTCGCACGCCACGGGGACCATATTGGCCGACAACTACAATTCGCTGCAGTACGCCGGGGACATGCTGCGGTCGCTGAACGACATCGGGCACGATTCGGTGTCGCGGCACGTCCTGCGGCAGAGTCTCGCCCTGCAGCAGCAGAACATCACCGAGATCAGCGAAAAGGAGATGACCACGGCGCTCGAACGGCATATCGCGTCGCTGAGCGACCCCGTCACCGAAGCCGAAATACAGACCGTGCGCGAGGATCTCTTCCGGATCATGGAGCTGAACATGGCCGCCATCCGGAGCAAAAGCTCCGGGGTGGAGCAGCGCGCCGACTACGTGATGTGGTGGCTGATCGTCGTGGCCGCACTGTGCGTCCTGAGCGCAGGGGCCATCCTGATCTGGTTTCCGCAGACGGTGCTCCGGCCGATCGACACCCTGAAGCGGGGTATCAAGGAGATCGCCAACCACAACTACCGGCAGCGGCTCGACTTTACGGGCAACCGCGAATTCGAATCCGTCGCCGAGTCGTTCAACGACATGGCCGCCAAACTCGACGAGTACCGCCGCAGTTCGCTCGACGACCTGATGACGGCGAAAAAACGCATCGAAGCGATCGTAAACACGCTCCACGAGCCGATCATCGGACTCGATCCCGAAAAGACCATCCTTTTCATGAACCGCGAAGCGCTTTCGGTGCTGAATCTTCCGGAAGACGTCATCGGGCGGAACGCGACCGAGGTAGCCCTGTCCAACGACCTGCTGCGCCGTCTGCTGCGCGAACTCTGCGACGAAAGGAAAGACGCCGAGAAGGAGCCGCTGAAGATATACGCCGACAACAAGGAGAGCTATTTCCAGATGGACAACACACCGCTCTACATCACGCCCGTGGGTGGACGCGAACAGCAGTTCGTGGGTAACCTGATCATCCTCAACAACATCACCAAATTCAAGGAGCTGGACTCCGCCAAAACCAACTTCATATCGACCGTTTCGCACGAGATGAAGACCCCTATTTCGTCAATCCTGATGAGCCTGCAGCTGCTGGGCGACGACCGGCTGGGAAAACTCAACGACGAGCAGAAACAGCTGGTGGGCAGTATCAGGGAGAGCAGCGACCGCCTGCTTTCGATCACGGGCGAACTGCTGAACATGACGCAGATCGAGACCGGGAAACTTAAACTGATGCCTAAGATAACAAAGCCTATCGAGTTGATAGACTATGCGGTAAAGGCAACGCAGGTGTTGGCAGACCGATTCTGCTGTTTCGTGGAGATAGACTATCCCGAAAAGATCTCGAAACTGTTCGTCGACAACGAGAAGATCGCATGGGTCATCACCAACCTGCTGTCGAACGCCATCCACCATTCGCCCGAAAAATCGCGCATCGTCATCGGGGCCGTACAACACGACAAAGCGGTCGAAATCTATGTGCAGGACTTCGGCCGGGGCATCGACCCGCGTTACCACAAGAGCATTTTCGAACGTTATTTCCGGGTTCCGGGCACGAAGGTGCAGGGGAGCGGGCTGGGACTGGCCATTTCGAAGGAGTTCGTCGAAGCGCACGGCGGCACGATTTCGGTCGAAAGCGAGATCGGCAGGGGCAGCCGGTTCTCGATCCTGCTGCCGGTGTAGATACGGCGGACTGGCTCCGGGAAGGTATCGGGACGGGCTGAGTGAGTGGGAGCAGACGGCTGCGGCCCGATGCAGACAGAAGCAGACAAGAACAAACGGATGCGACCCAATGCAGGCAGGAGCGGAGACGGATGCGGCCCGCTGCAGGCAAGAACAGGCAGGAACAAACGGATGCAGCTCGCTGCAGGCAGAAGCGGAGAGAAGCAGAGAGAAGCAGAGAGATGCGAACAGAACGAGAAACGGACGCAAAGCAGGCACCAATGCGCAGCGGATTCCAATGCGCCGATGCCGCCAAATACGAAGCCGCCGCAGAATCGGTCTGCGGCGGCTTCGCATTACAGATTTTCCTGTTTCAAATGCTCGACATAGCGGTCGATGCGGTGCAGTTCGTGCGGAATCTTGATGTTCTGGGGACAGTGCGGCACGCATTGGTTGCAGCCGATACAGCGGCTCGCCTGTCGGAGACGGGGCACGCTGCGGTCGTAGCCCACCAGAAACGCCCGCCGGGCCTTCCGGTAATTTTCGTCCTGCGACGAAGCGGCCACGTTGCCTTCGTTGACGCATTTGTTGTAATGCAGCAGAATGGCCGGAATATCGAGTCCGTAAGGACACGGCATGCAGTATTTGCAGTCGTTGCAGGGAATCGTGGGGTAGCGCAGCATCAGCTGCGCCGTCTCCTCCAGAAATTCCCGGTCGGCGTCGGTCAGTTCGTCGAGCGGCGAATAGGTGCGCAGGTTGTCCTGCAGGTGTTCCATGTAGCTCATGCCGCTCAGCACGGTCAGCACGCCGGGGAACGACCCCGCGAAACGGAACGCCCACGAAGCCACGCTCGACGAGGGCCGCCGCTGTTTGAGGTGGGCGACGATATGGTCGGGAACGTTCGAAAGGCGGCCGCCCAGCAGCGGCTCCATGATGACGGCCGGAATGCCGCGCTTCTCCAGTTCGCCGTAGAGATACTCGGCGTCGGTATTGCGCGTATTAAGCTCCTTGGCATGTTTCCAGTCCATATAGTTGAGCTGAATCTGCACGAAATCCCACTTTATCTCCTCGTGACGCGAAAGCAGGTAGTCGTACACCTCGACGTCGCCGTGATAGGAGAATCCCAGATTGCGGATGCGTCCCGCTTCGCGCTCGGCGAGCAGGAAATCGAGCATCCCGTTGTCGAGGTAACGGCTGCGGAGCGACTCCATGCCGCCCATGCCGATTCCGTGCAACAGGTAATAGTCGATATAATCCACCTGCAAGGCCCGGAAAGAGTTGCGGTACATCTCCATCGAGGCCGCGCGGCTATGGGTAGAAGGGTCGAAATTGGAAAGTTTCGTGGCTACGAAGAATTTTTCGCGCGGATGCCGTTTGAGGGCGATTCCCGTCGCGGTCTCCGACCAGCCGCGCACATAGGCCGGCGAGGTGTCGAAGTAGTTGACGCCGTGCGCAATGGCGTAATCGACCAGTTCGTTGACGGCCTGCTGGTCGATCTCATCGCCCGAACCGTCGCTCTTCGCACGCGTCGGCCAGCGCATGCAGCCGTAGCCCAGCAGCGACACGCGGTCGCCCGTGGTGGGCGTCGTACGGCAGGTCATCCGGTCGGTCGGGACTTCTCCCACGGCGGCGGTGTCGCCCGCCGCACCGCCTTTGGGTTTGCAGCCGTACAACGCGGCGGTCGTGGCGGCGGCTCCTACGCCGAGCACCTTCAGGAATTCCCGGCGGTCTATCTTTTTCTTCTCTTTCATACTCCTGACTGTTAAACGGTTCTGTGACGCAGATGCCCTTCGACGTAAATCGCGCTGAACGGGCGGCTCGGACAAAGATTCTCGCATGCTCCGCAGCCGATGCAGCGCTCCTCGTTCACGGCGGGGATAAGCAGCGAATCAGGGTTATCCGGATCCTTATGCACCATGTGAATGGCTCCCGTGGGACAGTGGCGTGCGCAGTTGCCGCAGTCCACGCCGTCGGTATTGACGACGCAGTTGTCGGCGATCCACACGGCATGGCCGATCTGCGTCGCCGACTTCTCGGCCGCCGTGATCGGACGGATAGCCCCCGTGGGACACACTTCGGAACACTTCGTACATTCGGGCCGACAGTAGCCGCGCTCGTACGACATTTCGGGCTGCATCAGGGTCATCAGCTTGCCGGAGGGGCGCAGCACCTGATTGGGGCACGCCGCCACGCACAGCTGACACCCGGTACAGTGCGCCGTCAAGTTGCGGGCCGCCAGCGATCCCGGCGGCGTGATCGGCACGGCGCGGTCCGGGACTTTCTTATCCTCGATCAGCGCCAGTCCGCCATCCACCTTCTTCTCCTGCGCCTTCACGGTCGCCGTGTAGGCCAAAACGCCGGCAATCGTGAGGAATTTGCGGCGCGAAGGGTCGGCGGGCCTGTCCGCGGCGACGACACGCTCCGCCTTTAACGAAGATTCCGCGGCGACGTCACGGTCCGCCTTTGACGAAGATTCCGCTGCAACGACGCGGTCCGTCTTTGCCGGAGCCTCCGCCGCTGCGGACGCGGAGGTCTCCGAAGCGGGTTTTGCGGCCGGTTTGCGCGAAAAGGCGATGGCGTGCTGACGGCATTTGCCGATACAGTCCATGCAGGCCACACAACGGCTGTAGTCGATTTCGTGCGACTTGGCGTCGATGCACGAGGCCTTGCAGTTGCGCGCGCAAAGCCCGCAGCCGTTGCACTTCGAGGTGTCGATGCGGGGCTTAAAGACCGCAAAACGCGACACGAAGCCCAGTAGCGTGCCGACAGGACAAACCGTATTGCAGTAGGTGCGGCCGTTGCGCCACGCCAGCACGGCCAGAACCGCGAACGTCGCGGCAGCCACGGCGAACGTCACGCCGCTCTTCACCCAAACGTCCACCGTATAGAACGCATAGCTGTCGATCCGCTCTGCCGCATAGGCCAGCAGGTTGTTGCCCCACCGGTAGAGCGGCGCAAAGAGGTTCGACGCGATACGCCCGTAAGCGCTGTAAGGCGCCAGCAGTTCGGCGACGGGCTTGATATGGGCAACCATCGCCGCAACGAACAGCGCCAGCATGCCGTAACGCAGCCACGGCAAGGCACGGGAATAGGTGAAACGGTTTTTACGTCGTTTGCCGCCCGCCCACGAAGCGACGTCCTGAAAGACGCCCAGCGGGCATATCACCGAACAGTAGACCCGTCCGAACAACAGCGTCAGCACCAAGAGCGCCGCAACGACGGCGACATTGACCGCCAAAACAGCGGGCAGCAACTGCACTCTGGCCATCCAGCCGAACCACGCATGCAGCGTCCCCGTGAAATCGAGGAAGAGCAGCGTAATCATCGTAAAGAAAACGGCCGCGGCCGCGATTCTGATTTTTCGCAACATCTGTTATAGTTTATTTTGTCAGATTCAATCCCTGAACCCACTTCCGCACGGCGTCCCGCGAGTCTTTCACGGCCCCGCCGCGTAGGGGAAGCCCGCCGAGCAGGGTAGCGCCCGCACAAAGTTTCCGAATATCCTCTTCGCTGCGGCCCATGCGGCTGCCTTCGTGGGTCATAAACGGCACGACGGTCTTGCCCGCCCAGTCGCAGTCCGCGAGGAACGTCGCCACCGGCGGCGCGACCGTGGACCACCAGCAGGGCGAACCGACGAAAATCACGTCGTACGCCCCGACGTCGGGCAGCCTGCCTTTCAGCGCAGGGCGGACGCCGCCGCCGATCTCTTTCTTGGCCTGATCCACGACGGCTCCGTATTCGGCGGGGTAGGCCGCGGCCGGAACGATCTCGAAAAGATCGCCGCCCGTCGCTTCGGCGATCTGCCGCGCCATGGCGCGCGTATTGCCGCTGTGGGAGAAATAGGCCACCAGCACCTTCGTGCCGGATGCGGTCTGCGCCTGTGTATTCATATCGGGTAAGAACATCGTCATAATCGCTATCAAAACAATCCGTTTCATTTTGTTCTCTATTTTAGGTTTACACCCGGCGGCCCAGCTCATAGGCTTCGTCCATCGCAGGCATTCCTTCGATTTCACCCGCCTGCCAAGCTCCGACGCCGTAAACGACGCCCCGCTCTTCGGGGTCGTCGAGACAGTCGAGAAATCCGCGGAAACACTCCACGGTGCGCTCCATCATCTCAACGCTCTCTTCGGCGGCCGTCAGGATGAAGTAAAACTCCTTGCCGCCCATCTCCGTATAGCGGGCGCAGGTGCGGTCGATCAGGGTCTTCATCTGCGCGCAAAGCGTATAGAAGTAAACCGGCGTAGCCATCACGATCACGTCCGCGCCGATCATCCTGCCGACCACCTCGGCCGCATCGTCCCGCTGCGGACAGGGCTTCGCCCCGCCGTAGCATACGCCGCAGCCCGTGCAGTAATTTATCTTCTTATCCCGGAGGAAAATCTTCTCCACGTCGTGTCCGGCCTGCTGCGCCCCGGCCATGAAACGGTCGCACAACAGATCCGAATTACCCCCGCGCCGCGGGCTGGAGGAGAGGATCAATACTTTCTTCGCCATATCGTTTTCTTCTTTTTTATTCGTTTTCGGGTATCGCTTCGTTCAGGCAGGCGATCGCATTCAGCGTACGCGGATAGCCTGCATAGGGCAGCAGCTGGGTCACGACCGACAACAGTGTCCGTTTGTCGTTGCCGACATTCAGGTTGCCCTGAATATGGCTCCGCAACTGGGACTCGCAGCCGCCCAGCGTGAGCAGCATCGAGAAAGTCAGCAGTTCGCGCACCTTCGCATCCAGCCCGCCGCGGGAGACGTAATCGCCGAAACAGTTGGCTGACAGGTAGTCCTGCATATGTTTCTGGTTCTCCGGCGCGGCGGCGCGCATCGCGTCGATCCGCTCCCCGAAAATAGCCTTCTGCACCGCCAGTCCCTTTTCGAAGCGGGTTTCGGGCGAAGTCGCCGACTGGCCTTCGAGCGGAAGCGCAACGCCCCGCGCCGTCAGCACCCCGTTGACGATATGCACGAAATCGACCGTCCGCGCCATGCCGACGTAGGGAACCGCCTGATAGACCACCTCTTTCGCTTCGACGGGCGTCACACCCACGTTCAGCGCACCTTCGAGCATCGTCCGAAACTCGGTCTGCGCGGCTCCGGCAATGCACGACGCGAGGATGCACATCATCCGCGTCTTAACGTCGAGATCGCCGTAGCCGAGTACTTCAGCGAACGCAAAGTTATCAAAAATTTCGATTAATTCGGGATCGGTCGCCGCAAGTTCCGATTCGCACCCGGAAAACAGCTGCGCACGGGTCTCGACGGCCGCGGCGCGCAGGCGCGGAGCCGCGCTCTTGGCCGAGGACAGGGGCGCTGTTGCGGACATGGACATTGCCGCAGGAATGGGCGCTGCGGAGGATTCGGCAGTCGCAGCAATCCCGGCAGCGGAAGCGGTCGCAGAGGCGGGTGTGGAGGCGATCGCGGCAGTCCCGGCGGTCGCGGCGGAATAGTGCGCGTCGTCCACCGGTCCGAGCCACGTATTGCGGTTGGTCTGCGGATTGGTTTCGATCGCCAGATGCGAGAACCAGCAGTCAGGAGCCGCGCCGTGCCAGTGCACCGCATCGGGAGCGATTTCGACCACGTCGCCCGGCAGCAGCTCGCGGGCCGGCTCGCCCTCGGCCTGATAATATCCCCGGCCGCCCACGGCGACGAGAATCTGGCCGCCCGTATGGCTATGCCAGTTGTTGCGGCATCCGGGTTCGAACGTAACGTTCGAAATCGGGCAGTTGAGCGCCCCGTTCCGCGTCAGCCGGGCCAGATATGCCTGACCGACAAAATATTTCGAGAATGTTTCGGGCAGTTTGTCCCCGACGGGGAACGCACTGATTTTCTTCGGTTTTTCCATATTCCGAGCATTTATCCGGTTACACGTTCCGGCCGCAAGCAGTGCGGCCGCAATTATAAAAATTAGTTGCTTCATCGTTTCGCGTTTTCATCATATCCTCAGTTGCCGATCAGTCCATCTCGTATTTCATCGTCCCCAGCCACTTCACGGTCTCAGGATCGCGGTGTGACAGAAAACAGCTCCGCCGGGTGTCGAGCGTTGCGATCAGGTCCATGTCTTCCGGCGCAAGGTGAAAATCGAAGACGTCGATATTTTCGGCCATACGCTCCGGACGCACCGACTTCGGGATCACGACCACGCCGCGCTGGATCAGCCAGCGCAGGACGACCTGAGCGACCGATTTCCGGTATTTCGCGGCCAGCGACACCAGCGTCCCGTTGCCGAACAGATTGTTGCGCCCCTCGGCGAACGGCGCCCACGATTCGATCTGCACGCCCTCGGAGGCCATCACCGCGGCCGCTTCGGCCTGCTGGCAGAAGGGATGCGTCTCGACCTGATTGACGGCGGGGGCCACCTCATTGTGAAGGATCAGGTCCACCAGCCG
>OCHL01001768.1_pt1 | contig 12311 bp, 9 predicted proteins | sample 1538421 | NCBI WGS metagenome assembly OCHL01 (sample SAMN04571690, study PRJEB22368) | human gut metagenome | biome: human gut; material: stool | host: Homo sapiens | place: Luxembourg | collected 2012-06-01 | reverse complement strand
TGACGCACCCCTTCGTTAACTGCATCATGTAAATCCATACCCTCAATATGAACATCCTGTCCGATATTTAAAAATACGATTGCCATTCCTGTATCCTGACAGATTGGAATCTGATCTGCTGCTGCAATTTCCATATTTTCCTGCAATTGATTTAAAATCTGTTTTCCTAATGGGCTCTTTTCACTTTCTGTTGCATTCTTAAAACGGCATTTCATATCTTCTGTCAGAGATAAATTTGCCTCGATGCACATCTCTTTTATATTCTTGATGATCTCATCTGTATGAATCGTTCTCATGTTTTCCTCCAAAAATATTTTTGTTTTGTATTATCACTGCTAAAAAGTATTTGAGCATCTATTATTTTATTATATAACGAAATCAGGGTACAGACAATTCATCTGCACCCTGATTTTTATTTTTTATTCTTCTGTTGTATTTTCTTCCTGCTCATCTTCAAGTTTCTCTTCACGGACTTTCGCAATGCTGGCTACCTCTACATTCTCACCAACATTCATAACTTTTACTCCAGAAGTATTTCTTCCAAGCATGGAAATGGAGGCTACTGCTGTACGGATAATGATTCCCCCTGTTGTGATCATCATGATCTCATTATCGTCATTGACTGCTTTCACACCTACAACATCACCTGTCTTTTCTGTGATCTTGTAGCACTTAATACCTTTACCACCACGATGCTGTGCTGTAAACTCTGAAGTCAGTGTACGTTTACCCATACCATTTGCAGATACGATCAGCAACGCTTCACCCTGACTGTCAAGCTGCATTCCAATAACTTCATCATCACCTGTCAGATTGATTCCACGAACACCCATAGAAGTACGTCCGATACATCTGACATCGCTTTCATGGAAGCGGATACACTGTCCATTCTTTGTTACAAGGAATACATCCTCATCATCTTCTGTATATTTAACTTCAATCAACTGGTCATCATCTTTTAATGTGATCGCTGCTAATCCTGTCTTACGGATATTTGCATATTCCATGATAGAAGATTTCTTAACAACACCATATTTTGTTGCCATTAACAGATATTTGCCTTCTTCGTAGTCTGCCAGTGGAATTACTGCTGTGATCTTCTCTCCTGGCTGTAACTGCAGCAGATTAACGATCGCACTTCCTCTTGCCGTTCTTCCACTCTCAGGAATCTCATACGCTTTCAGGCGGTATACACGTCCTGTATTGGTAAAGAACATGATGTAGTGATGTGTCGTTGTCATAAACAGTTCTTCGATGTAATCTTCATCGATCGTCTGCATTCCCTTGATACCTTTACCACCACGATTCTGACTCTTGAAATTATCAACAGTCATTCTCTTGATATATCCAAGTTTTGTCATCGTGATTACAGTATTTTCTCTAGGAATCAGATCTTCCATGGAAATGTCATCAACATCAAATCCGATCTGTGTTCTTCTTTCATCTCCATATTTGTCACGGATCAGTGCGATTTCATCTTTGATAACTCCAAGTAATTTCTTTTCGTCTGCTAGAATCGCCTTCAATTCACCGATACGCTCCATCAATTCTTTGTATTCTTTTTCAAGTTTAGCACGTTCCAAACCATTCAGTGCTCTCAGACGCATATCAACGATTGCCTGTGCCTGTGCATCTGAAAGTCCAAAACGTTCCATCAATTCAAGCTTGGCTGCCTGAATGTTCTCTGCTCCACGAATGATCTTGATCACTTCATCGATGTTATCCTGAGCGATCAGTAATCCTTCTAAGATATGTGCTCGTTCTTCCGCTTTGTTTAATTCATAGCGTGTTCTTCTTGTCACAACATCTTTCTGGTGTTCCAGATAATAATCCAGCATCTCGTGCAGGTTCATTGTCTTTGGCTGTCCATCAACAAGTGCCAGCATGATCACACCAAATGTATCCTGAAGCTGTGTATGTTTATATAACTGATTCAGGATTACGTTCGCATTTGCATCACGACGAAGTTCGATGCAGATACGCATACCACTTCTGTCGGATTCATCACGAAGCTCTGTAATTCCTTCCACTTTCTTTTCTCTTACTAAAGCCGCAATCTTCTCGATCAGTCTTGCTTTATTTACCATGTATGGAAGCTCTGTTACGATAATACGCTGCTTTCCATTTGCCATTGCCTCAATATCTGTAACAGCACGCACTTTGATCTTTCCACGACCTGTACGATAAGCCTGATCGATACCAGAACGCCCAAGGATTGTCGCACCTGTAGGGAAGTCTGGTCCTTTAATTATCTCTAATAATTCTTCGATCGTTGTCTCACGATCTTCCTCAACCTGATTATCAATGATCTTGATCACCGCATTGATCACTTCTCTAAGGTTATGAGGTGGAATATTCGTTGCCATACCAACCGCGATTCCCTGTGTACCATTCACTAACAGATTTGGGAAACGAGAAGGAAGTACTGCTGGTTCTTTCTCTGTCTCGTCAAAGTTTGGTCTGAAATCAACTGTATTCTTGTTAATATCAGCCAGAAGTTCCATGGAAATCTTGCTTAATCTTGCTTCTGTATAACGCATGGCAGCTGCACCATCACCATCGACAGAACCGAAGTTTCCATGTCCATCTACCAATGGATATCTTGTAGACCATTCCTGCGCCATATTAACTAACGCCCCATAGATAGAGCTGTCACCATGTGGATGATATTTACCCATGGTATCACCAACGATACGGGCACATTTACGATGTGGTTTATCAGGTCCGTTATTTAATTCTATCATCGCATAAAGAATTCTTCTCTGTACCGGCTTCAAACCGTCACGCACATCTGGAAGAGCTCTGGAAGCGATAACGCTCATGGCATAGTCAATATATGAATTCTCCATTGTTTTTTTCAGATCAATGTCATGAACTTTATCAAAAATTGTATTCTCGTCCATTTGTTTCTCCCTTCCTAAATATCAAGATTCTGCACATATTTTGCGTTTGCTTCGATAAATTCTCGTCTTGGCTCTACCTGATCACCCATCAGTGTCGTAAATGTCAGATCGATCTCTGAAGCAGAATCTTCATCAAGGTTTACTCTTAATAAAATTCTCTTCTCAGGATCCATGGTTGTATCCCATAACTGCTCTGCATCCATCTCTCCAAGACCTTTGTAACGCTGAATCTTGTTATTGTTATCTCGTCCGATTTCCTGAAGAATGTTGTTCAATTCTTCATCACTGTAAGCGTACCAGAACTTCTTATTCTTCTCTACACGGTAAAGAGGTGGCTGGGCAAGGTATACATACCCTTGCTTGATCAATTCCGGCATAAAGCGGTATATGAACGTCAGAAGCAATGTTGCAATATGTGCTCCATCGACATCGGCATCCGTCATGATGATGATCTTATGGTATCTTAATTTCTCAATATCAAAATCTTCATGAATTCCCGTACCAAACGCTGTGATCATCGCCTGGATCTCTTTGTTCACAAGAACCTTATCAAGTCTTGCCTTCTCAACGTTCAAGATCTTACCACGAAGAGGCAGGATTGCCTGTGTCGCACGCGAACGAGCTGTCTTTGCTGAACCACCCGCAGAATCTCCCTCAACGATATAGATTTCACAATTCTCTGGATTCTTGTCAGAACAGTCTGCAAGTTTTCCTGGAAGACTCATACCGTCAAGAGCAGTCTTTCTTCTTGTAAGATCACGAGCCTTTCTTGCTGCATCTCTTGCTCTCTGTGCAAGCACAGCCTTCTCACAGATTACTTTCGCAACCTGAGGATTCTGCTCTAAGAAATATTTCAGCTGCTCAGATAAAACGCTGTTAACAGCACCTCTGGCCTCGCTGTTTCCTAACTTCTGTTTTGTCTGACCTTCAAACTGTGGTTCCCCAATCTTGATACTAATAACTGAAGTCAATCCTTCACGGATATCTTCACCACTTAAGTTATCTTCTTTCTCTTTCAGAAGGTTATTCTTTCTTGCATAATCATTGAAAGTAGTTGTTAAAGCCGTCTTAAACCCTGATAAATGTGTTCCACCTTCTGGCGTAATAATATTATTTACGAAACTTAGGGATGTCTCATTGTAAGAATCATTATGCTGGAATGCAACTTCAACATACACTCCGTCTTTCTCACCTTCACAATAAATAACTTCTGGATAGAGTGCTTCTTTTCCCTTATTCAGGTAATCAACGAATTCCTTGATACCACCTTCATAGTGGAATGTCTCTGAAACCTGTTCTTCCCCACGGTCATCTGTTAAAACGATCTTTAAGTTCTTTGTTAAGAAAGCTGTCTCTCTTAATCGTCTCTTCAATGTATTGTAATCAAAATCAATCGTCTCAAAAATCGTTGCATCCGGATAAAATGTAACGGTTGTTCCAGTCTTGTCTGTATCACCGAGAACTTTCAGAGGATAGCATACCTTTCCTCTCTCATAACGCTGTTTATGAACATGTCCTTCTTTGCAGACTGTGACTTCCAGCCAGTCAGATAAAGCATTTACAACGGAAGAACCTACACCATGAAGTCCTCCAGATACTTTGTATCCTCCACCGCCGAACTTACCTCCTGCATGAAGGATCGTAAATACAACTTCAACGCTGGATACACCTTTTTTCTTATTGATCCCAACCGGAATTCCACGCCCGTTATCCTCAACTGTAACAGAGCCGTCTTTGTTCAGTGTTACGATGATCGTATCACAGAATCCAGCCAGAGATTCATCTACGGCATTATCTACAATTTCGTATACCAGATGATGAAGTCCTTTTTCTGATGTACTTCCAATGTACATTCCGGGTCTTTTACGCACAGCTTCTAACCCTTCCAGAATCTGGATCTGATCAGCTCCATATTCTCCATTTTTTTGTGTACCCATAGTTTCCTCCTAATTTTCTTTTACAATTTTTCCTGCTTTTATTTGAAACATACGTTGAATTGGCAGGTGTTTACTAATAAATTCATCTAAGCCCGTACATGTAATAATCGTCTGTGTATCTTTAATACTCTCCAAAAGATACGTCTTACGATTACTATCAAGCTCCGACAAAACATCGTCAAGCAGCAGGATCGGTGATTCTTTCATCACTTCACGCATCAATTGAATCTGCGCCAGCTTTAAAGATAATGCTGCTGTCCTTTGCTGCCCCTGTGAACCATATTTTCTGATATCGATTCCATTTACAACAAAACTAATATCATCACGATGCGGTCCCACAGTCGTTGTAAAATATTTTAAATCTTTTTGTCTCTTTTTTTTAAGTTCCGTTAAATAACTATCATACCCTACATTGCGATCATATTCCAGTAAAATTTGTTCTTTTCCACCAGTTAATTTATTGTGAATTTTTTGACAAACTTCACCTAAATGTTTGATAAATTTTTCACGATATTTAATAACTTCCGAACCATATTTTACAAGTTGAATATCCCATGCTTCTAATGTATCTATCAGATTATTCTGAAAACGTATTTGTTTTAATAAATTATTTCTCTGTATCAAAATCTTATTATAATTTGTCAGTTGATACAAATACAGACGTTCCATCTGCGACAATTCAATATCCAGAAATTTTCTTCTCTCACTAGGACCACTTTTTACGATCTTTAAATCTTCTGGAGAAAACAAAATTACCGGAATCTGCCCAAGTAGATCACTTGATCTTCTGATCGGAATCTTGTCAATTGCCACACCTTTTGCTTTATTTTTCTTAAGATGCATATCTAACTGATGGTCGATTCCCTGCTTTTCAAAATGAATTCTTATGTGAGCTTCATTTTCTTCAAACTTTATTAACTCTCGATCCTTGTTTCCTCGATGCGATTTGGTTGTTGCACTCAGATAAATAGATTCCAGAATATTAGTCTTTCCCTGGGCATTATCTCCATACAATAAATTGGTTCCACTCGCAAAATTCATGGAAAGTTCATCATAATTCCGATAATTTTTTAATTCCAAAGATTTAATAATCATACTACTCCCACACTATTTTACAATGCGAATTTCCTGTCCATCAAAAGACACAACTTCACCGCCATATAATTTTTTTCCTCTTCTTGTTTCAACTTCTCCGTTTACAAGAACTTCTCCATCCTGAATGACAATTTTTGCTACAACTCCAGAATCTACCAGTCCAGCAGCTTTTAATGCCTGACCAAGTTTAATAAATTCATCTTTAAGTTTAATTTCCATCTAAAAAATCCTTTCTAATGATTAAAATTAACCGGAAGAATCAGATAATTATATGTTCCGGCATCATCTTTGATATAACAAGGTGCTTTCGGATTTACAAGATAAATATTGATTTCTTCATCATCGATTACTCGAAGAACATCCATTAAAAACTTAGGATTAAAGCCAATTAAGAGATCTCTTCCTTCTTTTTGGATCAAAATTTCTTCTTCCATTGATCCAAAGAAAGAATTGATATTTAATTTTAATGAATGATCCGTAATATTGATAATTATTGGTTTTTTATCAGATTCACGAATCAAAAGACTCGCTCTGTCGATACAATTTAAAAATTCTTTTTTGTTAATTATGATTTTTGTTTCATAATCGCTGGATAACATCTGACTTATCTTATAATATTCCCCTTCTAGCAATCTTGAAACAACTCTTGTATTATCAAATTCAAATAAAATATGTTTTGAAGTTACATAAATTGAAACATTTTCGTCCATTTCTCCGGAAATGATCTTAACAATTTCCTGTAAAGTTTTACCAGGGACAACAACTTTAAACGGATCATAATGATCTTTTAGTTCAATATGTCGAATAGAGATTCGATGACCATCCAAAGATACAACACTTAATTGGTCATCTTTCACTTCAAATAATTCACCAGTCATTAATTTTGTATTTTCATTGTCAGAAATTGAAAAAATTGTTTGACGAATTACTTCTTTTAATGAAAACTGTGACAAAGTGATGCTTTGATTTTTCTCAATCTCTGGTAAAGAAGGAAATTCTTCTCCTTCCTGTCCCATAATCTGAAAGCATGCTTTTTCACAAGTAATCGTTGCTTTATACTGATCATCAGTTTCTATCATTACATCATTATCTGGTAATTTTCGTACAATTTCAGAAAAAAGTTTTGCTTCAATTGCAATTTTACCAGGTGAATCAATATGACCATCAATGGTTGTTTCAATTCCAAGTTCCATATCATTTGCTGTTAATCTGATATTTCCTGCAACTGCCTCAATTAAGATACATTTCAAAATTGGAAGAGTCGTATTATTTGATACTGCTTTTGAAACAATGGAAACAGCATGCACTAAATTAGATTTTGTACATATGATTTTCATAATTGTGAATAACTCCTTTCGGTGTCAGATTGTTGTTAAATAAATAAATAAAAGTCGTAGTAATAGTCGTAGTAGCTGTGGATATGGGGATAACCTTAAAAAACCGCTAAGGATAAAGCTTTATAATAGTTGATAAAATGTTCAAAAGTTGATGAAAATCAGAGGATAATCGTGAACTTATCAACATCACCTAAAATTGCAAAAACAATAATACACAGGATATCCACAGCTTATCCACAAAAAATGTGGATAACTAACGATAAAATGTGAAAAAAATAAAAATTAATCCATCTTTTTGGTGATAACTTCAATAACCTTGCTTAATTCAGGGTCTTTTTCAAGATCTTTTTCAATTTTCTCAATACCATGAATCACAGTAGAGTGATCCCTCTTACCAATGATCTCACCAATTTTAACGAGTGATTGATCTGTCATTTTCTTACACAAATACATACAGATCTGCCGTGGATAAGCAATATCATGACTGCGTTTTTTTGAGATGATATCACTTGTCTGAATATTAAAATGTTCAGCAACTGTCTGCATGATCAATTCAGGTGTAATAGCCTGTTTTGTTTTATTATCGATCAGATCTTGAAGAGCAATTTTGGATAATTCAAGGTCAATTGGTTTTTTATTTAATTTGGAATAAACCTTAATTTTGTTTAATGCACCTTCGAGGTCACGAATATTAGACTTAATGTGTGTTGCAATGTAATCAAAAATTTCATCATCAATATAAATATTGTCTAATTCTGCACGTTTTCTGAGGATTGCAACCTTTGTTTCATAGTTTGGAGGTTGGATATCAACTGGAAGTCCCCAGCTGAAACGGCTCCGGAGTCTTTCTTCTAATACATCCAGCTCTTTTGGAGGTTTATCAGAGGAAAGAATAATTTGTTTTTTAGAGTTATAAAGTGCATTAAAGGTATGGAAAAATTCCTGCTGTGTACTTTCTTTACCAATAACGAACTGAATATCATCGACTAATAAAACATCGATATTACGGTATTTACTGCGCAACTCTTCCTGTTTTTTGTGCTGAATTGAATTGATAACTTCATTTGTAAAATCTTCACTTGTTACATATAAAACATTCAAAGAACTATTATGTTCAATGATATAATGTGCGATGGAGTGCATTAAATGAGTCTTTCCAAGACCTGCACCTCCATATAAAAACAGCGGATTATAGGCTTCCGCTGGAGCTTCCGCAACAGCAATACTGGCAGCATGTGCCATGCGGTTATTGTCACCGATTACGAATGTATCAAAAGTATAACGGGGATTTAAGTTATTATTGTCATGTTCAGGTGTAGCAGCAGGAGTTTGTTTTGGTTTTTCTCCATCTTTTTCTAGCTCAACCTCTATATCGTATTTCTTGCCGGTAAGATCGGAAATAGCAAGGGAAATATAAAAATCGTACATTTTTTTCTTAATAAATTGAATACCCCGCTCATCATATTTAGCATCCAGAGAAAGAATTATCTTATTGGACTGGACATCTTTAATATGTAATGGTTTAATCCAGGCATTAATTGCAGCACTGGAAACGTCATGCTCTTGCTCAAGCTTGACTAATACATCATCCCAAATTTTCTCAATTTCGTTTTTCATGGATAACATAAATCCCTTTCTAAATCATATTTTTATAAATGTGCATAGTACGGCACTATATTTAGTGTATAACAAAAGATTTCTTTTTTCAATCGAAAAATAAAAGTTGCCCACATATTGTGGATAAGTTATTCCACATTATACACATGTTGAAAAACGTGATAAAATAAGGCAATTCGACATTTTGTTTGTTTATTGCCCACATTTTATCACCAAGTTATGCACAAGTTATCTACAAATTGTGGATAACTTTCGTGCAAACCACAATATATATGAAAATACATAAGAAAGTGAAAAAAACGTAGAATTTACTTGACTTTTTGGCATTTCTCTGTCTATAATAGGAGTGATGTTTTTACGAATATATTATTCAGATATATAATCATAAAATTTTGTTAAGGAGGTGTTTTAGAATGAAAATGACATTTCAGCCAAAGAAAAGACAGAGATCTAAGGTTCATGGATTTAGAAAAAGAATGAGCACTGCAAACGGAAGAAAAGTTCTGAAGAGCAGAAGAGCAAAAGGAAGAAATAGATTATCAGCTTAGGTCGCAGAGATGTGACCTTTTCTTTTCTCTATTAATAAGGAAGAGAACCATGAAGAATTATCATTCATTAAGAAATAATAAAGAGTTCCAGATGGTATATAATGAAGGAAAATCCAAAGCTAATAAGTACTTGGTCCTTTATTATAGGAAGAATGACCTAGAATATAACCGTCTGGGAATATCAGTAAGTAAAAAAGTTGGAAATAGTGTAGTGCGTCATAGAACTACACGCTTAATTCGTGAAAGCTATCGTTTGAATCAGGATAATTTGAAAACAGGATATGATATGGTAGTAATTGCAAGACAAACTGCAAAAGGACAGAATTACCATACAATTGAAAGTGCATTTCTACATTTGATAGATTTGCATCATCTGAAGAAGAGTTGATTACAATTGAAGAAGATTTTAATATCCATTATCAGGTTTTACAGAAAATATTTATCGAAATTAAAGGGAAGAGGAACATGTATTTATGTTCCGACTTGTTCGGAATATGCCATAGAAGCATTGGAGAAACACGGGGTTGTCAAAGGAAGTCTTTTGGCAATTTTTAGAATATTAAGATGTAATCCATTTTCAAAAGGCGGATATGACCCTGTTCCGGAAGTCAGGAAAGGAAAAAGGTGCAAAAAATGATGTTATTGGCACAAGCCCAGACTACGGGCACCGGAGGTATTTTAACTCCGTTTGTAATTATTTTTGGTTGGATCATTCGAGCAATCTATAGTGGATTAGCAACAATGGGTATCTATAATGTTGGTTTATGTATTATTTTATTTACATTAGTTTCTAAGTTAATTTTATTACCATTAACAATGAAACAGCAGAGATCTATGAAGATCAATCAGCATATGCAGCCAGAGATCAATAAGATCACTAAGAAATATCGTAACAAAAGAGACCAGGCATCTATGATGAAACAGAATGAAGAGATGCAGAAAGTTTATGAAAAGTATGGTTCAAGTCCAACTGGTGGATGTTTACCAACATTAATTCAGTTTCCGATCATCATGGCACTGTATTATGTAATTCGTGGTGTTAATACTTATATTCCTCAGATTGCACATGATACACAGTATCATCCAAATCTATTTTTAGGTATGGATTTAAATTCAGCACCAGGATTCAGATTAACTCCATTACTGATCATCCCTGTATTATCATTTATTTTTCAGTTCTTAAGTGCAAAAACATCTATGTCTACAAATCAGATGGATGAAAGTACACCAGGAGCAGGAATGACAAAGAGTATGATGTACACAATGCCGTTAATGTCATTTGTAATGTGTATTTCATTACCAATCGGTATTGGTATATACTGGACAGCGAGTGCTTTATTCCAGTATATTCAGCAGGTTGCGTTTAATTACCATTATGATCATGCTGATATGGATAAGATTATTGAAAAAAGTCGTGAGAAGGCAGCTAAGAAAAGAAAGAAAAAAGGTCCTTCTCTTTATGAAAAGATGTTGGGAGCACAGGCTGAACAGCAGGGACTGCAAGGTACAGATTCCAGCATTAAGAAGAATGCAAATCTGAAATCAACAAAGAATATTGATTATTCAGGAAATTCTAAAGGAGGAATTGCTTCTAAAGCGAATGCACTCAACAAAAACAAAGGGGGTAAATAAGGATGTCAGCAAAGAGATTCACTGGAAAAACTGAATCTGATGCAGTTATGAATGCTGCAATGGAGTTGGGAATTCCAAGTACAGACCTCAAGTATACAGTGATCGATCAGGGAAGTAATGGCTTTTTTGGGCTGTTTAAGAAACCAGTCATCATTGAAATTAAAGAAGAAAAGAAAGAGACAGAAGTTAAGTCTCAGACAATAGAAAAAGAAAAACCTAAGAAAAAGGTTGAAAAGAAACCAGCGAAGACGGCAGATGAGAAATCAAATCGTCAGCCTAAGAAGAGTTCTAAAGCAAAAGAAGAGGTTCCTGTAAAGGAAACTAAGAAGAATAAGACACCAGAGAATATTGATCAGATCATTAAAGATACTGAAAAGTATTTGGATGAAGTGTTAAGAGCGATGGGACTTGATCCAAAGTTAAATCTTTACTATAACCGCAGAGATAACGTATTAAACATCAATGTATCTGGAGAGAAGATGGGTGCATTGATCGGTAAGCATGGACAGACACTGGATGCCCTGCAGTATCTTATCAGTCTTTATGTAAATAAAGAGAGCGATTCTTTTGTAAAGATCAAGCTTGATACAGAAAATTACAGAGAAAGAAGACAGCAGACTTTAGAGAAATTAGCAGGAAGCATTGCGTATAAAGTAAAGAAGAATAAAAAACCAATTTACTTAGAACCAATGAATCCAAATGAGCGTAGAATCATCCATTCTGCATTGCAGAGAGATCCGGAAGTGATTACAAAGAGCGAAGGTAAGGATCCTTATCGTAAAGTTGTTGTTATGCTTAAAAAATAAGATTTAGGGCTGCCTTAATTTAGGCAGCCCTTTTTTGAGGTATATTATATGAAGTCAAATACGATTGCAGCAATTGCTACTCCGATGACCAATAGTGGAATTGGAATTATCAGGATCAGCGGAGATCAGGCACTGGATATTATTGAAAAAGTATTTAAACCGAAGAAAATAGATAAGAAGATAAAGGAAGTCAAGACATATACAGCACATTATGGACACGTATATGACGGAGAGACATTGCTTGATGAGTGTATTGTGCTTGTTATGAAAGGTCCACATTCTTATACAGCAGAAGATGTTGTAGAGATTAACTGCCATGGTGGTGTGGTTGTTATGAAGAAAGTTCTGGAAGCAGTATTTAAGGCCGGAGCAGCACCTGCAGAGCCAGGTGAGTTTACAAAGAGAGCATTTTTGAATGGACGAATCGACCTTTCAG
>OCHL01001755.1_pt1 | contig 12359 bp, 10 predicted proteins | sample 1538421 | NCBI WGS metagenome assembly OCHL01 (sample SAMN04571690, study PRJEB22368) | human gut metagenome | biome: human gut; material: stool | host: Homo sapiens | place: Luxembourg | collected 2012-06-01 | reverse complement strand
GAGTCTGGGCCGTGTCTCAGTCCCAATGTGGCCGTTCAACCTCTCAGTCCGGCTACTGATCGTCGACTTGGTGGGCCGTTACCCCGCCAACTATCTAATCAGACGCGAGCCCATCTCTAAGCGATAAAATCTTTGGTATCAGGAAGATGCCATCCCGATACGTTATGCGGTATTAGCAGTCGTTTCCAACTGTTGTCCCCCTCTTAGAGCCAGGTTGCTCACGTGTTACTCACCCGTCCGCCACTGATCCGAGGAGCAAGCTCCTCTTCACCGTTCGACTTGCATGTGTTAGGCGCGCCGCCAGCGTTCGTCCTGAGCCAGGATCAAACTCTTTGTTAAATGGTATATTCAAGCTCTCGCTTTAAATATCAAAGTTTGATTGCTCTGCTGAACGCTAACTTGCTATCTATTAGCACGTTATTTTGTGTTCATCCAGAATTTCTTGTTATTCTCTTAAGAATCTCAAGGTAATGTTTTAATTCTGTACTGTTCAATTTTCAAGGAACTTTGTGCCGCTCTTGCGACAGCTTATTTATTATATCACATTCATTCGAGTTTGTCAAGCACTTTTTTGAAATTTTTTAAATTTCTTTTTTCAGAGTTTTGAACTTTTTACCAGTCGGTCACCGTGCTTCCGCCGTTTCTTCCTTCCGGTTTTTTCGGTCCATCTCCGTACCCTTGACTGCCATCTTTCTCACTGTTCAAGCGGTTTCAGGCTTTCTCAAGTACCCTCTGTTTTTGTGCCCTCTCGTTTGAGTGCTTGTCTATTATATCACGCTTTTCGAGCTTTGTCAACATCTTTTTCATTTTAATTTTGCACAAATGGTTTTAAACCGTTATATTCTCCGATTGTGCAAAATGTAAACAACCACAATATACAGTTTCCTACTATCAATATTTAGTTATCAACAGCCGCATTCTTGTATGTTGAAAACTCGTGCATTCTTTGCGTAAAGCTAAAAACAATGCCGCCCTTTAAGGACGGCACCGATAAAAATCCTATTTTTCCTCGTTCAGTTCGGAAATTATTCTGACAAAACTGTCAATATCATTAAAATCACGATATACCGAAGCAAATCTGATATACGCCACTTTATCTATATCCTTCAGCCTTCGCAGTACCAGTTCGCCGATCTCGTCCGACGATACCTCACGTCTGAACTGGTTCTTCAACTCCTGTACAATATCTTCAACCATTTTTTCAAGGTCCTCGATCTGTACCGGACGTTTCACCGTAGCTCTCGCAAGCCTGTTTATCAGCTTGTCACGATCAAAAGGTTCAATGGTATTATCCTTTTTCACAACCATAAGCGGTATTGTTTCCACCATTTCATAGGTCGTAAAACGGCACTTGCACGACAGACATTCACGTCTTCTGCGAATTTTATTTTCCGCAGGGCGACTGTCTATTACCTTGCTGTCCTCATATCCGCATTCCGGGCATTTCATCTGTTTTCCTCGCTTTCGCTCTGATCCTCACGGTTTCCTTTTCCATATTCCTGTATTTATGTATTTTAACACACTTTCGCAGCTTTTTCAAGCATTTTCTGTAATCAAAGACCCATCTTATACTTATCGTATATCTTTTTCATATTATTCGCACATACAGCAAGTTCGTCATAGCTGCTGTAGTTCTCACGGTAAAGCTCGACTATCATTGATTTATCGTACTTTATTTTTTCAAGTTCGCTGAAAAGACGGTTAAAGTTAAAGGTGCCCTTTCCTATCGGCAGGCAATCGCAGCCTGCGTTGCCGTCGCTTACATGAAGATGTACGACCTTGTCACCTATTATATCCAAAAGCCTGAACGGATCTACATTGCTCCTTCTTGCCTGTTTGAGATCTACAACAAATCTGACCTCGTCGCCGAGTTGTCCGATCATATCCTCGATAAATCTTACACTGCTGCTCTTGCAGTAGCAGATGTTTTCCTGTGCCACCGTAACACCGAATTCTTTTGCGAGGCGGAACAGACGCAGATAACGTTCCATATACCTTTCATCAGGTACCTTTGAACTTAGGATAGCTCCGTGCAGGACAAACACATCCGCACCGATCTCCGCCATAACCTCAAAATACCTCTTGTATATATCTATCAGATATTCGGTTCTGCGTGGATAATCGCCGAAAAGGAACAGCGTTTCCATAGGTGAAGAAAACGGATGCATGGATATTACGTTCATCCCGTATTCGCCGATGATTCTTCTTAGTTCAACAAGCACCTGCCCTTCAAGCTCGTCTATCGAATTTACGAATATCTCAACATTTTTTACACCCCGCTCGGCAAGCTCATAAAGAGCCTTTTCTGTTTCAAGAGGGTACAGACAAGCCGTTGATACGCCAATATCCATTTTCATTACTTCCTTTCTGAAAATCAGCCCGCCAGAGAACAAATGTTCCCTATTATTGATATGATTAGCGGTAATACATACACCGCCGCCAGCACCGCAACAAGCAATGCGTAAATGCCGACCCTGCACAGACCTTCCGTCTTATCGGCAATTGCCGTTATCTTTTTGCGGAATATAATGTACAGCGCCAGTGCCGCAAAGCCTGCGACGCTCAGCACAATACCCGGTTTAAGCCCTTTAGGGCAGAAGCTGAAGGTTATATCATTTTTACCTTCCTCCAGCTTTACCGCCATAAAGCCCGACATAGAACGGTATATCTCAGCAGGCTTTCCGTTTATCGTTGCAGAAAATCCGTCGTCATACGGCACCGACAAAAACAGCCACTGACCGCTCTTTGCGTTGTCTGCCGTTCCGCTTATATTTCCACCGTCAACCTTAAGATCGGCGGTTTTTGTTTTATTGATAGCTTTTTCCAGCTTGCCGAGCGACAGTCCGTAAATACCATAGCTTGAGCAATAAGTGCTTTCGTTTACGTCAATATCTATACTTACCTTCTCATTTTCGAAAGTACCGAGATATAAAAGTCCGTTGCTGTCTTTATTCGGAAACGACAGATCCTGCTTGATGCCGTTTACATATATTGCAAACGAACCGTTGATATGCTCGTTGATATTTCTTGCAACAAGATCAAAGCAATCGAAATACAACGCCTGCTTTTCACGTATATCCAGCTTGTAGCTGAGCGTTGCGATGCGAGTATTGCTCTTGGGTGTGAAATAATATATCCCGTCACGATGTGCATACCGTATATTCTTTTCTCCGGTATGCTCATACTCGGTAAACAGCAGTTCGTTGCCCGTATCAAGCAGATTCTTTGCAAGATATTCCTGTATAACTATACGTTCCGCCTTAGGCAGCTCCGTACATTGTGACAGATCGCTGTCGGTCACTATTCCGAGCGGAAGATAATATTCGCTCTCATAAATTGAATAGTTCTTGTCACGATAAATCACAGGCTCTCTTGCGCTGAATTTCTCTATATAATATTTTATATTCATAACGGCATCGGTAAGGGCAGTGCCTCCGTTGCCGGTTACCTCCATCCAGTAGGACGAATAGCCGAGCCGTTTCATCGCAAACATATAATCCTCCGATGTAAGCGAGGTGTAATGTGCGATGGTAGGATAGCCCAGTCCGCCTATAAGATTTGCGTCAAAATATTTCTTAGGCCACTGCATCAGCTTAACCCTGTAAAAATCCTCGTCCTCGGGGATTTTTCCTTCAAGTTCTATCGCATTGTTGTACTTGACGGGAGTATATGCCGATGCGCCAATATACACGTTTGCGTTGAAAACGCTCTCGGCTACAACAATTACAGCCAGTACAGAACAAACCGATTTGAAAGTGAGCTTCTTGAAAACGCCGAAAGCCATAGTCAGAACATACAGTGCCGTAAATCCGCAGAAGATAATTAAAAGCAGGATGAATGACTCCGAGCTTCCCCACAGTGTCGAAACATACGAATCCAGGTCGTATCTGCAGTTACAGTAGTACCATATCGTAAAACCGAAATAGATAACGCCGGCGGCAGTTATTCCGATAAGATAGGGCTTTTTATTCTTTTGCGCATAATCATCAGGCTTTGTATGCGACAGCTTCACCGCCGCAAAGGTCAGCATCATAAGAGTAGTCATATAGCCGTACCGCATAGGGAATGCCATATAGTCGCCCGTGTGCCACATCTTGTTTATCGGCTCAAACACTACCGGCAGAAGCGTAAGAAACGAAAGCAGTGCATAGAATCTGCTGTTCTTGCTCTTTCTTCGCAGAAAATACACGATGAAAGCCGCAACGGAAAATCCCGTACAGAAAATAAGCGGCAGATTTGTATATATCCCTGCAAATACCGCAGAATCAAACAGACCCTTGAGTATGTTCGCACCTCTTGCGGATGAAAGATACTGCGCAAAGCTCGGAAGCCATACAACAGCGGAAATCAGCGCCGCTATACCGCAGCCTATAATAAACCTCGGCGCAATGCCCTTTGTACTGCCCTTTTTTCTGTTAAGAAAAATGTAAACGCCGAAATACAATATCGTGAACAATACCACCATATAGCTGAGATAATAATTCAGCACCAGCATTCCGACAAGACAGAATATAAGACCGCCTGTGCGTTTACGCTTTACGAGCGAATTGAACGCTATCAGCAGCAGCGGGAAGAAGTACATTACATCGAGCCATACCGTGTTCTGATAGAACAGCATAGAGTAACCGCTGAACGCATACATAACGCTGAAAAGCGCCGAATATGTCACATCCAGCTTTTTATGGCAGGTGCGGAAGTACGCATTTGCGGTTATCGCACAGACAGCCATTTTCATAAGCGTCATAATGTTCATGAACAGCATCATGTCCGCTTTGTCGACAAATGCAACAAGAAGCGAAAACGGGCTTGATATAAAGAACAGGAACACACCGAGGAAATTCATTCCGCCGGCATTCTGCCAGTTGAAGAAGAAATCCCCCTTGCCCTCAAGTATGTCCTTGAAGTCGAGCAATAAAGGAAGCACCTGCTGGTGCATATCGCACCATGCGAGCGTTTTATCTCCGAACGGATAAAGCCCGCTGCCCGCAAATACCGCAAGTCCTATGACAATTACCGCTATCGGCGGAATTATCAGCGTCAGCAACAGCTTTGGACTGCGTATAAGTTTACCGATATGTGTTGTGATTTTTTTAGTAATATCTCTTTTCAAAATATCCTCCGGGATTTTTAAAAATCTCTCCCATTTGGTTTTTATGAATATCTGTCTAAATTCAAAAGCCGCAAAGACTTTATGTGCTATGCGGCTTTTATTTTTGATTGAATTATCAGCCGCAGGTGATTATACCATGAGCTTCTTTGTGTCTACCGTACCCTTTGAAGCAAGATTCTTTGTATCCTTCTTGCTTTCGCCGTTTCCTGCATTTGTATAATTCTTGCCGTGCTTCTCCTGCCAGAGTACCCACAGGGGACCCGAGATGCACAGTGAAGAATAGGTACCGCAGATAAGACCTGCCATCATAGGAATAGCAAATGTCATTATCGAGGTTACGCCGCAGATTGCGCATACAACGCAGATTGCGAGTACGGCAAAGGCTGTGGTAACAGTTGTGTTTACAGAACGTGTTATCGACTGAGTGATACTCATATTAACAAGTTCCTTGAGTGAAAGCGAGTTGCCGTAAAGGTTACGGTTCTCTCTGATACGGTCATATACAACGATTGTATTGTTGATAGAGTTACCGAGTACGGTAAGAACAACCGCCATAAAGTTTGCGTCAATCGGGAAACGGCAGAACACGAACACCGCATAAACCATGAAGCAGTCGTGAACAAGGGCTACCAGTGCAAACACACCTGCCGAAAGACCGCCGATTTTCTTGAATCTGAACGCAATATAGATAACGAGCAGTACAAACGAGAATAATACCGCAACAAGGCACTTAAGGAAGAACTCCGTACCTGATGTGGGGTTGACATCCTGGCTGTTTACAAGCGTAAGGCTGTTATCCTTGAAGGTCTGCTGGAGCTTATCCGATAAAGCTGTCTGCTTATCTGCTGTAAGTCCCTCTGAAGACGAGAATGAGATTTCAACGACTTCAAGCGAGCTGTTCATCGAAGAACCTGTAGTTACCGTAACAGCACCGTAATTTTCGCCCTCAACCGTCTTCTTTACCGCATTTGTGTCAATTTCGCCGGTATAGCTGTAGGTCAGCATTGTACCGCCCTTGAATTCAATAGCCATTTCAACGCCGAATATACAGTTGAAAATAACCGTAATTACAGCAATGACGATCGGTATCAGAAAGAGTATCTTTCTGTATCCTATAAAATCAAATACTTTTTTGTTATTCATTTTGAAGCACCGCCTTCCGTTGCGGCAGCCTTTTCAGCGGCACGCTTCTTTGCAGATTTTCCGCCGTAGAGAGCGGGATTTCTGAATATCTTGAATCTGGAAAGCGACATTGTCATAAGTCTTGTCGCAAATATGCCGAACAGGAAGTTCAGTATAACGCCGACCATCAGAGTGTAGCCGAATGAGTAGATAGTACCCTCCGTCGAAGCACCGAACATGAAGAATACAGGCTTCAGTATAGTAGACGCAAGGCTGTCGGGAGTACCGAAAGCACCCATAAGTATGATAGCAACGATAATCATTGTGATATTACCGTCAAATACCGCACTGAACGCTCTCTTATAGCCTGTAGCTATCGCTGTGTCTATCGTCTTGCCGCTGTTTATTTCTTCCTTTATACGCTCACCCGTGATAACGTTTGCGTCAACGCCCATACCTACCGCAAGAATGATACCTGCGATACCGGGTATTGTCAGCGTAAAGCTGTTCGAGAACGGGAAGAAGCCTGTTATAGCACAGAACGTACCTGCAACCTGTCCGATAAGACCGATAACGGCTACAACACCGGGCAGTCTGTACAGTGATATCATGAATATCATTATAAGTGCAAATGCGATAACGCCGGCGATTGCCATAGCGTCACGGGCACCCGTACCGAGCGTGGGAGAGATAGTGCTGAAGCTTGATGTTTCCAGCTTGAACGGTAACGCACCGCCGTTTATCTGGTCTGCAAGCGCCTTAGCCTCATCAGCCGTAAAGTTACCGCTGATAGTAGCCTCACCGCCGCTGATTTCCTCATTTACGGTAGCTGTTGAAATGCACTTGTCGTCCATGTAGGTTGAAATGTATCCCTTGGGAGAAGTTGAAGAAAGCTTCTTTGTAGCCTCTGCAAACTTATCCTTGCCGCTGTCCTTCAGCTTTAAGGATACCATATACTCATATTCCTTGCTGTTTCCGCTCTTGAGCTGATATACAGCAGAAGCCTTTTCAACGTCCGAGCCGGAAATGATAAGGGGCAGATCCTCGTATGTCTGACCGTCGGAAAGCGATTTTTCCGAGCCTTCTCTGAAGGTGAGCAGTGCGGTAGCACCAAGCTCCTTTACAGCCGCTTCCGGATCAAAGCTGTCATCCTCAGCCTGCCACGGGAAACGCACGATTATCTTATCGCTGTTATAATCAACATAAACCTCATAGTCTGTTATGTTGTTTGCAACAAGTCTTGTTTCAACAATCGACTTTGCCGCATCGACCTCTTCATTGGTCGCATCGTAATCTGCCGGTGACGTAAATGTAACGTCAACACCGCCTCTGATATCAATACCCCAACGAATATCACTTACACCTCTTATAATAGTGCTCGTGAAATCGCCGTACTGGGTATGAACACCGAAAAATACTATGCCTGTAAATGCCAGTATAACAGCCAGCACTATAAAGAACACAGGCTTTGCCACTCTTTTCAAATGTTTCACTCCGTTTCTGTGCCTCAGCACATCCTGTTAATTTATACATTACAGTATTATACTATAATGATTTCGATTAGTCAAGAAATAGTAAAGAATTTCTGCAATTTTCACAATCCGTTCATTATACGGAAAGCTCAGCCTTTTCTCCGAGAACGTCCTTGTTCTTTTCAAGGACAGGCTTTATGCACCTGTCAAGGAATGCGCTCACCTGGCTTGCGCTTCTGCCCGTGTAATTTTCGGGAATGAGCTTTGCCTCGATTTCTTCCTTTGTCGTCATGAAGTCGGGGTCTGCCGCAATTCTGTCAACGAGGTCGTTTTCTCCGCCTTCCTCCTTGATCACCTTACCTGCGGCAATGCTGTGCAGTCTTATCTTCTCGTGAAGCTCCTGTCTGTTTCCGCCCTTCATAACTGCGTCCATCATAATGTTTTCCGTTGCCATGAAAGGAAGCTCCTTCATTACTCTTGCACGGATAACCTTAGGATATACAACCAGTCCGTTTGTGATATTCAGCATGATGTTCAGTATAGCGTCTGTTGCAAGGAATGCCTCCGCTACTGCGATACGCTTGTTCGCACTGTCGTCGAGCGTTCTCTCAAACCACTGTGTGCCTGCCGTGAATGCGGGGTTAAGAGTATCTATCATAACATATCTTGAAAGCGAGGTTATTCTCTCCGCTCTCATCGGGTTTCTCTTATAAGGCATAGCCGAAGAACCGATCTGATTCTTCTCGAAAGGTTCTTCCATCTCCTTGAAGTTTGCAAGGATACGCAGATCGTTCGAGAACTTCGAACAGCTCTGTGCAATACCGCCCAGTACGTTTACTATTCTGCTGTCAACCTTTCTTGAATAGGTCTGACCGCTTACGGGTACGCACTCCTTAAAGCCCATCTCCTCAGCTATCATCTGCTCCAGCTTTTCTATCTTTTCCTCATCGCCGTGGAACAGTTCCATAAAGCTCGCCTGTGTGCCTGTAGTACCCTTCTGACCGAGCAGCTTCAGATTACCCATCTGATACTCAAGATCCTCAAGATCCATCAGAAGTTCGTTCATCCACAGCGTAGCACGCTTGCCTACGGTAGTCAGCTGTGCAGGCTGTAAATGTGTATATGCAAGACAGGGCATATCCTTATATTTATCCGCAAAAGAAGCAAAGTTCGAAAGAACGTTCACGAGCTTTCTGTGTACTATCTTCATAGCGTCACGCATTACGATAACATCGGTGTTGTCGCCTACATAACAGCTTGTAGCGCCTAAATGGATTATGCCCTCGGCCTTAGGACAGCACTTTCCGTATGTATGAACGTGCGCCATAACATCGTGGCGGAGCTTCTTCTCCTCCTCAGCCGCATAAGCAAAGTCAATATCATCAATATGCGCCTCAAGCTCGTCGACCTTTTCCTGCGTTACCTGCTCAAGTCCGAGCTTCATTTCCGCTCTTGCAAGCGCCACCCACAATCTGCGGAATGTCGAAAACTTCTTCTGTGCGGAGAATGTAAACTGCATTTCCTCACTTGCATATCTCGTACAGAAAGGGCTTTCGTAAGTTTCATAATTTGTCATTATAAATAACCGTCCTTTTCATCGGATTTTTTACTTTCCTGTGTCATCTGTATCTGCCGCCTGTATCTTTGACGCATACAGTGCTTCATCTGCACATACCGACACATTTTATATTGTATCACAAATTGTCCGTGTTCGCAATAGCAAACGTCATTTTTTCTCAAAACTTACCTTTCCGTATATCATTCAACCGCTCTGCTTCACCCTACGGCAACATTGACCACAGCCGCTCCGCTTCACCCTACGGCCACATTGACCATAGCCGCTCCGCCTTCACCCTACGGCAACATCGACCACAACCGCTCCGCTTCACCCTACGGCCACATCGACCACAGCCGCCCTGCCTTCACCCTACGGCAGCATCGACCACAGCCACTCCGCTTCACCCTACGGCAACATCGACCACAACCGCTCTGTTTCACCCTACGGTCACATCGACCACAGCCGCTCCGCCTCGCCCTACGGCCGCATCGACCATAACCACCTTGCTTCACCCTACGGCCACATCGACCACAGCCTGTCATTTCGCACAACAAAGCCGTTTGAACAGCTCTGCCGAAAATTTTTCGTATTTTTTTAAAAAAGCCCTTGACAAATACCCGAAAACCGTGTATAATATTTACTGTTATCTGGGTGTGGCGCAGATTGGTAGCGCGCTACCTTGGGGTGGTAGAGGCCGCAGGTTCAAATCCTGTCACTCAGACCAATTAAAAACCGCTTGATTGTCAAAATCAAGCGGTTTTTTGTTTACCGTTTTATCTCCTATATAAGCAAGCTCTACGAATATATTCTATTAAATATAGCACCCTCACAACCCGACATCTCCTGCCTATGCACTTATTCAAACCGTTTCGCTTTCTTTTTCCTTTTCTCCGTCTTTATACCTCCGGTCGCCGTTCTCTCTGTCATATGCCTTCACCGAATATTCGCTGACATTCTTTACCGTTTCACCGTCTATCTGCAATGCGGCAGGCGAATCAAACTGCACTGTGATTTCCTTTCCGGTCAGCACCTCTACCATCTCGGTATGGCTGATATGCTCCCCCTTGAAGATTGAAGGGAACACCATAAGCGTTTTCAGCTTCCCACTGCCGTGCATCACAACAACCGACAGCTTCCCCTCGGGATTGTTTCGATCCTGTTGCGGAGCGGTCATCATACCGCCGCCGTAAAACCTGCCGTTCATTGTCGGCGCAAGCCATACCTTCTTATAGCTGTACTCCCTGCCGTCAACGTTTATAACCGCATTCGCCGGTCTGAAATGAAACAGCAGACCTTTAACCGCAATAGATGTATAATTTATCGGCTTGTCGGATTTTTCTCTCAGCTCATCGCCCGTTTCACAGCAATATCCGTCAATTCCGTAGCCTATAGCATTGATAAACCGTGAGCTTTTGCCGTTTACCGTTACGATCGGCAGATTTCTGACATATTCATTTATCCTTACAGGCTCACAGCCCTGCTCCTTGCCGAGATCACGCAAAAAATCATTTCCGCTTCCCGTACCGTAATAATACAGCGGATTTTCATAAGGATACCCGTCGCTGTCGTTTATAAAACGGTTAAGCGTACCGTCACCGCCGCACAGCACAATATCGCTTTCGGACGAAATACTGTCAAAAAATGTGCCGTACCCGCTTATCTGCGTCATATTGCAATATTTCAGTTCATCGTCCTTGTATATTTCCGTCAGCTTTTGTGCAAGCTCCGTTCCCTTCCCGTTGCACGATAAAGGATTATACAGTATGTATTTCACGCTCATATATGCCCTCCCCTTAAAACCGACAGCCGATTGCTTATGATGTTATCGGTCCTTCGGCTCTTTCGGTCTTTTAGTCTTTTGGTCCTTTTGGTATAGTATAACAAATTTAAACGGATTTTGCAATATATTGTTGTAATTTGTCAACACTTTGCATTAAAAATTGTATAAGTTGTTGCTTGTAAGCATCCGTGCCTCGTCAGCCGTTTGGGTTGCCACATCTGTGCATCGACAGCCATTTGTGCCGTTGCATCGTGCAACAGCTCTGTGTGGCTGTCTTTATGCATCCTTGAATAACGGCTTTGTGTGGCTGTCTTTATGCATCCTTGCATAACGACTAAGTGCGGCTGACTTTAAGCATCCTTGCTTAAAACTTTGGGCAAGCACTATCACGCATCCTTGCGTTTGCGGTCGTTTGGGTCGGCGCGTCCTTGCGCCGACAGCCATTTGTGCCGTTGCATCTGTGCAATGACAGCCATTTGTGCCGTTGCATCTGTGCAATGACAGCCATTTGTGCCGTTGCATCGTGCAACGGCTCTGTGTGGCTGTCTTTATGCATCCTTGCATAACGGCTTTGTGTGGCTGTCTTTATGCATCCTTGAATAACGGCTTTGTGCGACCGCCATCGTGCATCCTTTGCACGTTTATGAACGCTCTGTTGGTTTCGCATCGTGCCTCGTCAGCCGTTTGGGTTGCCACATCGTGTGGCAACTAAGTGCGGCTGACTTTAAGCATCCATGCTTAAAACTTTGGGCGTTCATTTTATAAGGCATCCATGCCTTACCCGCAAGTTGCGGGTTCTCGCACCCGCCGCACCAAAAATAATACCCCGCTTGTTGAGCGGGGAAAACTGTGGCTGGGCAGGGTTGTCGAATTGTGCTTGCTCTGTTGGTTTCGCATCCTTGCGAAACTTGGGGCAAGCACTATCGTGCATCCTTGCACGACCCGCAAGTTGCGTGTTCTCGCACCCGCCGCACCAAAAAGCAGGGCTATGCCTGTTTGTGGTAGTGGAAGTGGGGCGGGGTTGTCGAATCGTGCTTGCTCTGTTGGTTTCGCATCGTGCGAAACTCTGGGCAAGCACTATCACGCATCCTTGCGTTTGCGGTCGTTGGGGTCGCTGCATCGTGCAGCGACTTTGTGCGACCGCCATCGTGCATCCTTTGCACGTTTATGAACGCTCTGTTGGTTTCGCATCGTGCCTCGTCAGCCGTTTGGGTTGCCACATCGTGTGGCAACTAAGTGCGGCTGACTTTAAGCATCCATGCTTAAAACTTTGGGCGTTCATTTTATAAGGCATCCATGCCTTACCCGCAAGTTGCG
>OCHL01001740.1_pt1 | contig 12476 bp, 8 predicted proteins | sample 1538421 | NCBI WGS metagenome assembly OCHL01 (sample SAMN04571690, study PRJEB22368) | human gut metagenome | biome: human gut; material: stool | host: Homo sapiens | place: Luxembourg | collected 2012-06-01 | reverse complement strand
CCCCGCCAGCCTCGGTCCCCGCACCAAGGGCAAGACGAACATCGGCTGCATCTTCACCGGCAAAAAGGACGGCAAGGACAAGACCTACTACATTTATAATGTGTGCGACCATCAGGAGTGCTACCGCGAGGTCGGCAGTCAGGCCATCAGCTACACCACCGGTGTGCCCGCGATGTGCGGTGCGCTGATGATGCTGACCGGCGAGTGGACCAAGCCCGGCGTCTACACGGTGGAGGAGTTCAACCCCGACCCGTTCCTCGACGCGCTGGACAAGTACGGCCTGCCCCGCAGCGAGAACCACAACCCGGTTCTCGTGGACTGATGGCGCAGCGCGACGCACGGCCGCCGTTTGCGGCCATCGACGGCGCAGTGCCGCCGGAATTTTCCGCCCTGCCCACGCCCTGCTACCTGCTGGATGAAGCTGCCCTGACCCGCAACGCGGAGATTCTGGGCGGGCTGGCCCGTCGTACCGGGTGCAAGGTGCTGCTGGCGCAAAAGGCGTTCAGCAACTACGATTTGTACCCGCTGCTGGCGCCGCACCTCGCGGGCACCGAGGCCAGCGGCCTGTTTGAGGCGCGGCTGGGTGCGGAGGAAATGCCCGATAGGGAAGTGCATGTTTTCTGTGCAGCCTACCGCGCGGACGAGATGAACGAGCTGCTGCGGTACGCCGACCATATCGTCTTCAACTCGCCCGCGCAGCTGGCAAAATTTGGCCCCGCGGCCAAGGCGGCGGGCAAAAGTGTGGGACTGCGCATCAATCCCGAGTGCTCGACCCAGGACGGCCACGCGATTTACGACCCCTGCGCCCCCGGCAGCCGTTTGGGCACGACCCGCACCCAGTGGGACGCGGCAGCGGCAGAAAATTCTGCCCTGCCCGGGCTGTTGGACGGCCTGCACTTTCATACTTTATGTGAGCAGGACGCCGATGCGCTGGCCGTGACGCTGGACGCAGTGGCAGAGAAATTCGGCGATTTGCTGCCGAAAATGAAGTGGCTGAACTTCGGAGGCGGGCATCACATCACCCGCCCCGGCTACGACATGGCCACTTTGGAAAAATGTATCCGCCGCGCCCGGAATGACTGGGGCGTGACGGTTTATCTGGAACCCGGCGAGGCCTGCGCCCTGAACGCAGGGTATCTCTTGACCCGCGTGCTGGACGTGGTGCAAAACGGCGATACGACGGTTGCCATCTTGGATGCCAGCGGCCTGCCACACCCCGGATGTCATCGAGATGCCCTACCGCCCGCCGCTGCTGGGGGCAGGGGAACCCGGCGAAAAGCCCTGCACTGTGCGGTTGGCCGGGCCGACCTGCCTTGCGGGGGATGTCATCGGTGATTACAGCTTTGACGCTGTGCCTGCCGTGGGAGATCTGCTGGTGTTCGGCGATATGGCCATTTACACCACCTGCAAGAACAACACCTTCAACGGTATGCCCCTGCCCGGTATTTACGCCCGCAAGCCCGACGGCACTACGCGGAAAATCGTGACGTTCGGATATACTGATTTCAAATGTCGGCTGGGAAAATAAGCTGCGATAAATGCAAAGCGCCCACCGGCAGGCCGTTGCTGCGCCGTATTATCTCGCATTTTCGCATATTTTGCCACAAAAGAAGCTGCTCACTCCGTAGGGAATGAGCAGCTTCTCACTTTCTAAGCCTGCTACCAGGGCTTTTCTTTCATTATGGGTCGTCCGGCACCGGCATTGGCTGACAGGCAGGGGTTATGCAGCGGTCACTTTTTTGCTTCGCTTGGATGGGGGACAGGGGGCATTTTCGTGAACAGCGCTTTCAGTGCCAGCGGCGTGGCGACGCTGGAAACCACGATCAAAAGGATGACCGCCGTAAAATAAACAGGCTCGACAACGCCGACCTCAAGGCCCTTCTGGGCCACGATCAAGGCGACCTCGCCGCGGGTCATCATGCCGACACCGACTTTAAGAGAGTCTCCCCAGTTGAAACGGCAGGCTCTGGCCGCCAGTCCGCAGCCGATGATTTTTGCCAGCAGGGCAACGAGAACGAAGCAAACACTGAACAGCAGAATCTCCGGCGTCAGTCCGCTGATGTCGGTCTTTAAACCGATGCTGACAAAGAAAATCGGCGCAAAAATCACATAGTTGCTGATGTCGACCCGGCGCTCCACATAAGCGGCGTCGTGCAGCGTACAGAGAACGATACCGGCAATGTAAGCGCCGGTAATATCCGCAATGCCAAAGTATTTCTCGGCAATATAGGCCATTGCAAAGCAGAATGCAAGGCTGGCAATCGTTATGCGCTGCGTATGGGGATTGCGGGAATCCAGCCACTTCATGACGCAGTGGAACACATAGCCGATACCAACGGCAACCAGAAAGAACAGCGCGGTCTGGACCAGCACGCCGCCGATGCCGGTGCCCTCACCGGAGCTGGCACCCAGCACACAGGTCAGCACGATAATGCCGATGACATCATCAATGACGGCAGCGCTGACAATGGTAGTGCCAAGGAAGCTCTTTAAGTGGCCCAACTCCTGCAGCGTTGCCACCGTGATGGACACGCTGGTTGCGGTCATAATCGTGCCGATAAACAATGCGCGGAAGAATTCCGGGCTGCCGATTGCCGAAAAGCCGTAGAATGCGCTGTAGAGCAGCGTACCGCCCATCAACGGTACAAGCACACCGATACAGGCAATCAGCGTGGCAATAGGCCCGGCCCGCATCAGTTCTTTCAGGTTGGTGCCAAGTCCTGTGGAAAACATCAGCAGCACAACGCCGATTTCAGCAAAAACGGAGATCGTGTCGTTGATCTGCACCAGATTGAGCAGACAAGGCCCAATCAGCAGACCGGCGAGAATTTCACCGACCACCTGCGGGGCCTTGCACTTGCGGGCAACCAGGCCAAAAAACTTGGCGCTCAGAATAATAATTGCCAATTCACGGAAGATGGAATACATACATGTCATCTCTCTCAATTTACTGTAATCCATCCTTGTTATAGCACTTCTGCCAGATTTTTTCAATAGCTGAAACCGCCTTTTGGAGTTATCGTCGGATATTGTATAAATGTGGTAAACTGTAAGCCAAAAGCAAGGCAAAGCACTTGCAATAATGTCCGTAGTATGATAAAATTCCAATTCGGAAAAGTTATAATATGGTTTACTTCATGGCTTGCTGCGTCCGACAGGGTTCGGCGGCAAGCGGTATACAACCTATATAATAAGGAAGGGAAGCGCATGTTCCATTTTTCAAACAGGCATCACCGCACAGGAAAAACGTCAATGAGCAGGGCAAAAGTGTATGGTCTGCTTATGGCTTTGGCTATGCTTTTTATGGCAGGTCTGTGCGCCTGTTCCGCACAGCCGCACTCTGCGGCAGAGACTGCGCCGCAGACGATTGTGGTCGGCATTGATGTGTTTGACCCTTACAGCTATCTGGACAGGAACGGGCAGTTTGCCGGCATCGACGTGGAACTGGCGACGGAAGCGTTTTCACGACTTGGCTATACGCCGGAATTCCGGACGATTTCATGGCCGGACAAAGACAGCCTTCTCAGCGACGGAACGATCGACTGTATCTGGTCATGCTTCAGCATGAACGGGCGGGAAACCAAGTACCAATGGGCCGGTCCGTATATGTACAGCCGTCAGGTCGTGGCTGTTCGTGCGGACAGCGATATCCAGTCGATGTCCGATCTGGCCGGTAAGCGCATCGGCGTACAGGCAACCACAAAGGCGGAGTCGCTGTTTCTCGGCGAAATTTCCTCTTTGCTGCCCGAGGTCAAGCAAGTCAACAGCTTTGAGACGACAGAGGATATGTTTGCGGCACTGCGCAAAGGCTATGTAGATGCCGTCGCGGGCCATGAAGCACTGGTAGCCAAGTGGACAAATCTGGATGAAAGCAGTTACCGTGTGCTGGCAGAGAGTCCTTACAGTTCCGAACTTGGCGTTGCCTTCGCAAGGGACACCCATGAGGATTTGGCTGTGCAGCTGACCCAAACTCTGGAAGATATGAAGCAGGACGGAACGATTGGCCGCGTTGCAGAAAAATTCGGACTTGATGCAGAGAAAACTGTGTGGGGGGAACAGGGAAAATGAATGAGAAAAAGCAGTCCGGCAAAAAAAGACTGTTTTTGCTTGTGTTAGTTGCGTTCGGCATTGTACTTTGGATCACATTCACGAATCTGAACCGAATTGCACTGCGTCATACATTGGATGAAACGATTGGTTTTGTAAAGATCCGCTTAGAGCAGTACGAGACTGATGCGGCCAACGACCGCGTGAAAAGCCTTGTCCGCCTGCTGGATAAAACGGTAAGCCTTGGCAACGAAATGACGCTGAAGGAGGGTTTCGGCACGCAGGACCTGGACTCTTTTGCAGAGGAACAGCGTCTGACCGGTGCGCTTGTATTAGATGAAAACCTGAATGTTGTCATGCAGACCACAAAGGGCGGCAACGCCATGCCGCTGTGGGAGAAGCTGATCGACAGCCCCTATGTACACAATATCGTTGACTATCCAAAAAAGACATACTCGACCCGTCTGGAAGAAAATGGGACACTCTATGATTTTGCCGCGGTGGCACGCGCGGATGCACCAGGTATCCTGATTACCTATATACAGAAGGACAATGAGGATATTGGAGATTTGACGGTGGATTCCCTGTTGAAAGATTTTCCGTTGGAGCTTGGCGGCATCGCTACGATCACGGAGAACGGCAGGGTCATCAGCAGCAACAGCAGCAAACAGGTAAACAAGGCAATAGAGGAATGCCAGGAATTATATAACGGAACCTTCGGTGCTGCGGAGGATGGCATTGTGCGCCTGAACGGCAATCAGGGCGTCTGGTACGGCAGCCGGGAAAATACCGAGAACTATGCGCTCTTTGTGTTTTTCCCGGCATCTCAGGTGTTCATGACGCGCAACATTGTCTGTGCATCCTATCTGGCCATAGCCGTAATGGTCTTTTTAATGGCACTGCTGTGGCAGACCAAAATGGAAAAAGACGCGCTGCGGCAGCACCAGAAACGTACCGGAATTATCACAGCGCTTGGCACGGCATATACGTCCATTTCACTGGTGGACTTGAAGAAAAACACCGTTGAAATCGTCAAGAACGCGTCCGATACGGTCAAGAAGCAGAAGCACTTTGCACTGAAACGATCCGTACAGCAGGAGCAAATCGAGAAAATTATCGCGGAGCCATACCGTGAGGAGTATCTCGCCTTTGCGGACATGACGACAGTGGCCGAACGTCTGAAGGGTCACACCTCTTTGGCTCTTACGTCTCAGACTGTCGACAGAAAATGGATCCTTACGCTGATCACACCGCAGCGAAAAGACGCGGACGGCAACGTAACAGCCGTATTGGTTGCCACCCGCGACGCTACCGAGGAAAAGCGGCGGGAGCAAAAGCAGGAAGATGCCCTACGCGATGCACTGGCGGCGGCGGAACACGCCAATAAGGCCAAAACTGTATTCCTGAACAGTATGTCGCACGATATTCGCACCCCGATGAATGCCATTATCGGGTTTACGGCCCTTGCCACGGCGCATATTGACAACATTGACCTTGTCAAAGAGTATCTGAAGAAAATCAGCGTATCGGGCCAGCATCTGCTCAGTCTGATCAACGATATTCTGGATATGAGCCGTATCGAAAGCGGCACGGTTAAACTGGACAACACAGAAGTCCACCTGCCCGATGTGCTGCACGACCTGCGCACGATCATTCAAGGCAATATCAGCGCCAAACAGCTTGACCTTTACATCGACACGCAGGATGTGCACCACGAGGATATTATCACCGATAAGCTGCGCCTGAATCAGGTCCTGCTCAACATCGTAGGCAACGCTGTCAAGTTTACACCGGCAGGCGGTACCATCAATATCCGCGTTGAAGAAAAGCCGTCTGCCCGCAGTGGGTATGCGACCTTTGTTTTCAGCGTGAAAGATAACGGTATCGGTATGTCGAAGGACTTCCAGGCGCACGTTTTTGACTCTTTTTCACGGGAACAGACTGCGACAAGAAGCGGCATTCAAGGTACGGGTCTTGGCATGGCCATCTCGAAAAACATCGTAGATATGATGGGCGGAACCATCGCCGTCAAGAGCGAGCAGGGAAAGGGCAGCGAGTTTACGGTCACCCTGGACTGCAAGGTTTGTACGGAATCGGTGAAATATCCGCCGATTCCGGGCCTGAAAGGCGCCCGTGCACTGGTTGTGGATGATGATGCACAGACCTGCATGAGCGTAAGCAAAATGCTGCGGGAAATTGAGATGGAAGCCGACTGGACGACCTCCGGCAAGGAAGCTATCCTGCGCGCGAGGGAGGCGCACAATCAGGGTGCGGAGTTCAAGGTTTACATCATTGACTGGCTGATGCCGGATATGAACGGCATTGAGACGGTGCGCAGGATCCGTAAAGTAATCAAACCCGGCACGCCGATCATCATATTGACGGCCTACGATTGGGCCGACATTGAGGACGAGGCCCGGCAGGCCGGTGTCACGGCGTTTGTTTCCAAACCGCTGTTTATGTCGGAACTGCGCGATGCACTGACACACAAAGTGGTGTCGGGCAGGCAGCCCCTTCTGCCCAAGCACGGCGACTATATGGGCAAAAAGGTGCTGTTGGTCGAGGATAACGAACTGAACCGCGAGATTGCAACGGCCATTCTGGAAGAAGCCGGACTGAAAGTGGACGCCGTTGAGGACGGCACGGATGCCGTGGCCAAAATGAACGAGGCTGCGGAGGATGAGTATGATCTGATCCTGATGGATATTCAGATGCCCAAAATGGACGGATACACCGCCACCCGGGAGATCCGTACATTGAGCAGCAATAAAAAGGCAAACATTCCCATTGTGGCCATGACAGCCAACGCTTTTGAGGAAGACCGCCAAAAAGCATTCAAAGCAGGGATGAATGCACATATTGCAAAACCGATTGATGTGAACATCCTGATGGGAACACTGGATAAAGTTTTCAAACAGAATTCGTGATCGCGTTTAAATAGCGTACAAAGGATCTGTACGGCAAAGTAAAAAGCATATACAGCTGCGTTTATGGAGAACGGCCTCTCGGCGGTTCGCAACGCGATGCTGTATATGCTTTTTTTCATGCGCAATCTGTCAGCCGCCCAGCTCCACCATGCGGCGGATGCAGCGCCCGGCTCCCTGCATGACGTCCTGCGGCAGGGTGATTTCCTCGCCGCCGCTGCCCTGCAGGCAATGGTAAATGTCCATCAGGGTGGTCAGTTTCATGTTCATGCAAGTAAGCTGCACGGCCAGCGGATAGAACCGCTTTTCCGGGCAAGCATAGGAGAGGTGCTCCACGATGCTGTTTTCCGTGCCGATGATGAACTCTTTGGCATCGGACTTTTCTGCATAAGCCATAATGCCGGTGGTAGAGCCAACATAATCAGCCTGCTCCACGACCTCGGGGCGGCATTCGGGATGAACCAGAAGCAGCGCCTCCGGGTGGGCAGCGCGGGCTTTGGCTACATCTGCTGCCGAACATACGATATGGCGTGGGCAGCCGCCGTGGTAAAAGGCAAACTGCTTTTCCGGCAGCTGCTTTGCTACATAGCCGCCCAAATTGGGATCTGGGATGAACAGAATCTTATCGTTTTTCAGCGCACTGCAAATTTTCAGCGCGCTGGAGGACGTCACACAGACATCGCAGGCCGTTTTCAGCTCCGAAGTTGTATTGATGTACGCCACCACGGCGTAGCCTGGGTACTGCTTTTTCAATTCCTGCAAGGTCGGCAGATCAAGCTGCTCGGCCATAGGGCAGCCCGCCATGGGGTTGGCCAGCCAGACAGTTTTCTCCGGGCTTAAAATTTTGCAGGTCTCGGCCATGAAGCGCACACCGCACATGATGACCCCGTCAGCGTTGGTTTTGCCCGCCTGCACGCTCAACCCGTAGGAATCGCCGGTGTAATCGGCGACTTCCAGCACAGGCTGGCTCTGGTAGGCATGGGCCAGGATGCAGATATTCTTTTCCCGTTTCAGGCGCAGGATCTCCTGCTGCAGTTCATGGACAGTCATAATTATGCCTCGTTTTCTTTCTAATGCTCCCACGGTTGCAGCGGAGCCAGAAAACCGTGCTCTTTCAGTTCTTTTTCGATCAGGCTCAGCCTGTCCGGGGTGGCTGCCTCCACCAGATGATAGTGGTAGCCGTCGGTGGCGGTGGACAGCACCGTGGAGGAACTGTCCTCAAACGATTGCAGAAATTCCCGCACGTCCTGCCGGGAACGGATGTCCATCTCAGCGGTGATACGGCCATAGACCCGGTGGCTGATGCTGATATTCTTGACCTGGCCGCCACAGTCCACAATCAGGTTCAGCTCCTGCCCGGTTCGGTCAGGTGTGTGGCGCACCTTGAACTCCCGTGTGCAGCCGGCAGGCTGATCAGGCTGCTCCAGCACATAGCCGCGTGCAGTGGAAATGATCCCGGGGTGTGATGCCCGTATGACCGCCAGATCCTGCACGATGACCTGACGGCTGACGCCGTAATGGGTAGCCAGCGTGCGGGCGGCAATAGGCGCTCCGGCATGGGCAAGCTGCTGCAAAATGGCGGCGCGGCGCTCTGCAGTGGTCATATCAGGCCTCCCCCTCGGTCAGGGGCCGCAGATGCTTCATGGAAAGATCCAGAATGGGGGCCGAATGGGTCAGGGCGCCGCTGGACACATAGTCAATGCCAATGTCCCGCAGACGGGCAATGTTTTCCCGCGTGACATTGCCGGAGCACTCGGTCTTGGCGCGGCCTGCAATCAAAGTCACAGCCTTGCGCATATCCTCGTCGCTCATGTTATCCAGCATGATGATGTCCGCATCGGCTTCCACGGCCTCTTTGACCTGTTCCAGCGTTTCAACCTCCACCTCGATCTTGCGGACGAAAGACGCATACTGCCGGGCCATCTTGACAGCCTTCGCCACGCCGCCGGCAGCGCCGATGTGGTTATCCTTCAGCAGAACGCCGTCGGACAGGCCGGTGCGGTGGTTGCTGCCGCCGCCAACGCGGACAGCGTACTTTTCAAAAATGCGGTTGTTGGGGCTGGTCTTACGGGTGTCCAGCAGGGTGATGCCGGTTCCCTCCAGCAGGGCAGACAACTGATGGGTATAGGTGGCAATGCCGCTCATTCGCTGCAGGTAGTTCAGCGCAACGCGCTCGCCGGAAAGCAGGGCGCGTATATCGCCCGTAACAACGGCCAGCTTCTGGCCGGGCTGTACGGTATCGCCGTCCCGGCAGAAGAATTCCACTTTGGCGCCGGGGTCCAGCAGCGTAAAGACGCGGGCATAGACCGCCAGGCCGGCAACAATGCCGTCCTCCTTGGCAATCAGATCCACGGTGCCGGGGCAGGCGCGGGGCATGACGGCGTTTGTGGAAACATCCTCCTCCGGAATATCCTCCCGCAGCGCTTGCAGCAGCAGCGGGTCTATATGCAGCAGCTGGGTGATCTCATTCATGGTTTTTACTCCTCTCAATAGCGGTCAGAACCTCCTGCCGATACGCGGCAAACAGCGGTTCCTGTTCACGGTATGGGGCCAAATCGGGCTTATCGCCTGTAAAGACAGGCGGTTCTCCGTATAGTATATCATCTGCCGCGCGCTGTGCAAAGACCAAAGATTCCAGCAGGGAATTGCTGGCCAGCCGATTGCGTCCATGCACACCGTTGCAGCAGGTCTCGCCGCAGGCATACAACCGGGGCAGTGCTGTGCGGCTGCTCAGGTCCGCCGTGATGCCGCCCATAAAATAATGCTGGGCCGGTACAACGGGGATCGGTTCATGGATGGGGTCGTACCCCTCCTCCTCGCAGCGCTCCAGAATGTTGGGGAAATGCTCACGGATAGCCGCCTCACCGATGGGGCGCATATCCTCCCACACACAGTCGGTGCTGTCCTTTTCCATCTGTGCGCGGATCGCTGCGCTCACCACGTCGCGGGGCTGCAATTCGTTGGTAAATCGGTTCCCGTTTTTATCCAGCAGCAGCGCACCCTCCCCGCGAACCGATTCCGAAATCAGAAAGCGACGGCCTTTTCGGTGGCTGTACAAAGTCGTGGGGTGGATCTGGATATAGTCCAGATGCTCACAGGCAACGCCGTGACGCAGGGCCATGGCGATGGCATCCCCCGTGATGTGGGGGAAGTTGGTGGAGTTTTTATACAACCCGCCGATGCCGCCGCAGGCCAGCACCACCGCCCCTGCCCCGATGGCTCGCGGTTCGCCGTCCGGGCCGGCAGCAATGACACCGCCGCAGGCCGAGGCATCGGCAAAGAAATCCAGCAGAGTCGTATGCTCGCGCAGTTCGATGTTCTCGCAGCGCAGGACCTCGTTCAGCAGGGTCTGGGTGATCTCGTGGCCGGTAATATCCTCATGGAACAGAATGCGCGGGCGGGAGTGCGCTCCCTCCCGGGTAAAGCGCAGAGCCCCGTGGTCATCCCGCGCAAAGCGGACGCCGCGGCGCACCAGATCCCGGATGATCGAGTTGGAGGAACGAATCATCAGGTCTACTGTGGCGGGGTTGTTCTCGTAATGGCCTGCCCGCATCGTATCATCAAAAAAGGAGCGGTAGTCTGCCTCGCCATGCTGCATGCAAATGCCGCCCTGCGCAAGGAAGGAGTCGCTCTCGTCCGCTTTCTGCTTTGTAAGCAGAAGAATGCGGTACCGTGCAGGCAGATTCAGGGCGCAGTAAAGACCCGCAGCGCCGGTGCCGACGATGACTACGTCAAAATAGTCATCCATATTAGCCATTTTCATGTGGTTTCCTCGGTTTCTTCTGTAATTCCAACTTTGACAGTATAGCATCGTTCATTACATGTGTCAAGACACATGTAATGATATATAGTGACGCCCCGCCATGTGCAATAAACTTCGGCATAAAAAACAACAGGAACACTGCTGTACACTGCAATGTTCCTGTTGTTTTTATTAGGGCAATACCGCATAATTCTAAGTACCGATACGGCGAGCGAGGCACGGCAGCTGCTAAGCCAAAAGCGCAGATAATACTTTGTGTATTATCGAGCATTTTGGCAACGCAGATGCCGTGCCGCAGCCGCCGGAGCGGTGCTTAAGCCGTAAGGCGGGAATTATGCGGTGTTGCCTTAGGTTGGCCGCTGCAAAGCGTTACAAATCGTTCCGCAGCTTTACGGCACTCCGTTCGGCGATGCACTGCTTTAAGGCGTTGATCATCTTGGCTTCGTCCAGCGGTTTGGCCAGGTGAATATCCATGCCCGCCAGACGGCTGTCCATAATATCCTCGGAAAAAGCATTGGCGGTCATGGCAATGATGGGGATGATTTCCGCGTCGGGGCGGTTCATGGCGCGGATGGTTCTGGTGGCGTCCCAGCCGTTCATACGCGGCATCATAATATCCATATAGATTACGCCGAAACAGCCGGGTGCGGACTTTTCAAACAGCTCTACAGCGCACCGTGCACAGCACATGGGTCACATTGCCGGCCTCGTCCCGTTTCTTTGCAATGAAGCGCAGAGAATGCCAGCTTCTGTCGCACATGCGGTATTCTGTGGAGATATATTCTTCGCTTTTCAGTCTTTCCGCAAGGGTGAGCACATCTAGGAAACGGCGGACCAGGTCGCGGTATTCGGGCACCACAGTGGCATCGCAGAGCTGATACAGCTTCTCCGAGGCACAGCCGTTGTTTCCGGTCAGGCGGTGCGTCGTAAGAAAACTGTCCCGGAAAATGTGTTGCCGCGGTAAGTTGACGGGCGACCAATGGTCGCCCTACACACGCAATAAGGCAAAAATGCAATTTTTTGACGGTCTGATATACTATATAAGGTCTACTGCAACACACCGCAAAAGGCAGCCCGCCCTCCTCCTTATAGTTCGCTAAAGTTACATTTAGCGAACTTGTACATTTCTCTTTTACGGGAGGCTTTTGCTTCCCGATGCCCCCTGCTCCCGTCATCTCGTTCTCCCTGCCGATGACTTTTATTTCCGCTTTACATGGGCAGCGCAACGGTAAATACGGTTCCTGCCCCTTCTGCCGGCTCATCCTGTACTGTACCGCCGTGCAGTGCTGCAATTTCCCGCACCAACGCCAAACCCAGTCCTGCGCCGCCCATTTCGCGGCTTCTGGATTTGTCCACACGGAAAAACGGTTCAAAGATGCTGGTTCTGTATTCATCGGGAATACCGCAGCCGGTATCTGCAACGCGCAGTATTGCTTTGCCGTTTGACCGGCTGATCGTAATCTGCACAGAACCGCCCGGCTGATTGTACTTGATTGCATTTTCCACAAGGTTGAACAGCATACGGTAAATCAGGGCATCGCTTCCGATAATATGAATATCCTCACATTCCTGATGCAAGGTGATCTGCTTTTTCTGGGCCAGCGGCGTCAGATCCGTCACAATTTCATCTGCCAGCGGCGCAAGCTCAATGCAGTCATCCCGCGGAACGGCCTGCAAATTGCTCATTTCCAGCAGGGTCCGTACAAGCGCCGATAAACGGGCTATCTGCTCTGTCTGAAAGT
>OCHL01001735.1_pt1 | contig 12504 bp, 8 predicted proteins | sample 1538421 | NCBI WGS metagenome assembly OCHL01 (sample SAMN04571690, study PRJEB22368) | human gut metagenome | biome: human gut; material: stool | host: Homo sapiens | place: Luxembourg | collected 2012-06-01 | reverse complement strand
TCCGTTTCCTGAGAATCTGTATTCTCCTCTTCGGATGTATCAGAATCGTTTGTTGTGCCGGCTGTTTCAGATGTGCTGTCATCGGACTCTTCTATGCTCTCACCTGGCATATCTGTTGAATCTGATTTAGTATCATCTGTTGTTGCTTCGTCTGAATCTGTCTTATCTGAACTGTCTTCTTCTGTTCCGACAACTGATTCAAATGCTGTGAACAGTTCTTTTACATTCATCTTATTTACGAGATATACTTTATTATCCACCACTGCCGCATAATAGTTTGTATCGTAGCTATAGTATGCAACTTCCTGTGTATCACCGTCTTCTTCTGTAAATGTAGCTGTCAGTTCTGCATCACCGTCAGGTTCATATTTATCTGTCAGACGTTTCTGAGCCGTCATGTTGATCAGTTTATTGTAGAATGTTGTAAATGTTGTTTCATCCATATCAGAACCATTCAGTTTATAGGTAACTGTTTCTGTATCGTTTCCATCATCATCTGTGGATGTTTCACGTGAAACATTTACTTTATAATCACTGCCCTGATAATTTACTTTGAGGCTTCCGAGGCTGTTTAAAGATACATAACTTACTGTCATATCCCAGAAGTCTTCTTCTGATTTATCAGTTAGCGCGGACAGAGTATCCGTTGACATCGTATAGACTTCATTGCTGTCATTTACCATGACATATCTGCTGCTGTCATCTGTTTCATTTCCAACAAGAATTGTAAGCTGCTTATCTGCCATCTTAGTTTCTTCTTCCGAAGAATCCTCATTGTCTGATGCACTGTCTGAGTTTTCTGATGTTTCATCTTCTGCTTCTTCACCGTCAGTATCTTCAGCCTCAGATGTTTCATCCGTAGTTTCACTTACACTTTCGTCTGATTCTGTATCCTGTTCAGCATCGTCACTGTTTTCTTCCACAGATGAAGCATCTTCATCTGCCGTCTCACCGGAAGCTGTCGTATCATCTTGTGTGTCTTCATCAGTGTCATCATCAGCAACTTCTTCCTGATAATCTACTGTGATTGTTGCATATGGTTTATCCAGACCATATTTGCTCTTGTCGTCACATTTATAATCTGCAAGTGAACTATATGCCATGCTTCCGAATGAAGATACCAAAGAACTTACGGTAGCTGAGTCTGCTTTTTCTTCATCCTCGCTGCCTTTTACTGACCAGGTACTTGTATCTTCGTCTTTTGATAATTCATAGGAATTATCGCCGTCTACAGAAATTTTTGTAATGGTATCTGTATTGGAAATTGCAGGGAAATCTTCCATCTGCGCATAATCATTCAATGATTTGGCAAACGGCTCTACGCAGGAAGAATCTATCAGGTATACTGTCTTCTCATCATCATCTTTTCTTACATAATACTGACTGGTGGAGGAATTTTCATCTCCCACATACAGTGTAGTTGTTATGTCATCGCCATCTTCCTCATCAGATTTTGTTACAATCTTAATCGTGTTTGACGGAGAGTCCAGACCATATTCTGAAAGATCATCTACGTCCTCCAGAACTCTGTCTGAATCGACAGATGCAATAGCAGATGCTGCACTGTCCAGAGTAGTCTGATTTACCGGAAAATCTGTTTCGTCTTTCTTTACCCAGCTGTCATCATCTTTTTCAAATGTTGTCTCTGTATCATCAACCATAAAATCCAGAGATTTAATGTTATCTGTTGATGCAGTAAATACAGTTGTGCTTTCTTCAGAATCTTCTTCGGATTCTTTCTGCTCCTGATGGGCTACGTAGGTTTTTACACCTGCGTAAGCCCCGCAGCAGACACCAAGAACTACAACTGCAAGAACCATTTTTACAGTTTTATTCTTCATTTAAGCTTTTCTCCTCTTCATCCAAACTGCAAACCCTACAACAAGGAAGAATCCAGGAATCAGACCGATGGTGCAGATCTTCCAGAATGCAGCATCATAGTCTGTAAGTGTCAGATTAGATACAGACAGGCTCTTGGATGGGATAGATACGGTTGCACTGTCTTCTGTGTCTGTCATCCACTTCAGAGATTCGATGATCAGCTTCTCATTTCCGCCGGATACCATCTGATTTACCTGTGATTCCATCAGATTGGAAGTTGAATAGTATACGATCTGCGTTTCTTTGTCATCATCCAGAGTCTCTGTGATGCTTACTCCCAGATCAAATGGGCCAGCTTCGTCTCCGTCTTCTTTCTCCAGAGTATCACTGTTCAGATCTGTCTTGGAATATGCCTGGTCTGATGTGGTGAGGATACTGTTGATCGTTACGGTATCTCTTACATCATCCATTTTTTTGATTCCCTGTGCATATGGTACAAGTACATAATATCCTCCGGAAACAGTCTCAGAGCTTGCATCTGTGCTGTTTATAGTCGGAACCAGATAATATGGCATCTGCATTGCATAATGCTGATTATCACCTTCAAATACGATTCCAGCTTCTCTCTGAACACCATAGTTTTCCAGAACTGCATCAAAGTTTGGCAGGTCTTCTGTTGTATAATCAGAGAAAATCATCGCCTTTCCGCCATTTTCAAGATAATCAATAATAGCAGTCTTTTCATCTTCTGAAATATCTGTGGATGGAGAATCAATGAACAGGCAGTCTGCATCATCCGGAACACTTCCCTCTGTAAGAAGATTCAGAGACTGAATATCCATGTTTGCCTTCTCGATGTCTTCTTTGATAGTAGAATCCATCTCCTTCTCACCATGTCCCTCGAGTGTATAAAGGATCGGGAGATCTTCGGATGTTACATATCCGATCGCACTTGTGATCTGACCTTCACCGTCGAAACCGGTGGTCTGAGAGCTGTAGGTCTGATAATCAATTGTGCTCTCATAGATATTGTTGTAATCAATGACTTTATTTCTGTCGCCGCATACAACGATCAGACTGTTTGCAGAAAGATCATCACTTGTATATTCCGTTACAAATTTAGGATTTACTACAGGATCCTTCTGCTCTACTTTAATATGCTTGGATTCATCTTCATATTTCTTAAGCAGATTGGTAATATTCTCATCTTCAGAACCGCTCTGTGCAATCTGGTAAATTGTTACGTCCTTGTCCAGATCTTTCAGCATTGCTTTTGTATCATCACCAATACTGTAGAGTTTCTGGCTGCTGATATCAATTTCTGAATATTTGGACGGAATCGCATTTACGATCATGTTGAGCACTACAACTACTGCAATAAATATCACTGACATAACCATTGTGTAAGAGCCGTTTTTGATATGCTTCTTACTGATGGTGCCAATCAGTTTCTTTTTGTCAAATTTTTTATGGTTATTATTTTTCATCTTTTCTTTCAGTTTCATTTTCTTTCACCTCCCCACTAATTCCAGCGTCTCTTCAAAATAGACTGTGTTGTAAGGAACAGGCATACTGCGATCACAGAAAGAAAATATACAATTCCTTTTATATCAAAGATGTTACTTGTAAAATTATCAAAGTGTCCGCTCAGATTAAACACATCCAGGACTTTCTGAATACCGCCCTCAAAAATACTGGATTTTACTACATAAATAATAATCAGTGCCACTTCTCCGATCACACCGATCACTGCTGAGATCAGAATATTCTTGATCATGGTATAGATAATGATGGCTGCTGCCAGGATCAATAACCCAAATGTCACGCATGTCGACATAGATGTCTGAGAGAAGAAGGAAGAAATACCATTCATCATGTAAAATGCAAATAAGAAAACAAATGTGAGTACCGCTGCAATTACCTGGCTCTCAGTTAATGCTGACATAAATACACCGATTGCAATATTTGCACATCCCAGGAGAAAGAATCCCAGGACTGCTGTATATGCAGATGCAAACTCTACTGTGCCAAACCTGGACATAATCAGCGGATAAGTACACATAACTGCCATCGGAACAGCAAATACAGTTACCAGTGCAAGATATTTACCTATTACAATACCGCTCACAGAAACCGGTGCTGTCAGAAGCAGCTGATCTGTTTTCTGTTTTCTTTCCTCTGCAAGTACACGCATAGTCAAAATCGGTACTCCGATCAGGAATGCAAAGGTAATTGCACTTAAGGTGTATTCAAATTTCGGATATGCTGCTGAAAGCTGATATGCTGAAAAATAAATACCTGTCAGTACAAGAATGAAAAAGATAAATAAATATCCTACCATGGATGTCAGGTAACTTTTCAGCTCTCTTTTATATATAGCTGTCATGGTTATTTCTCTCCCCCTTTATCATTATTCTGTTCTTCCGGTATTTCTGCTGATGTCTGTTTTACGTTTGTCTCGTTTGATCTACCGGCATCAGTATCTTTATCTTCAGGTGTATTTGGGACTTCGTCTGCAGATATTGGTTTATCGGATGCAGTAAGTTCAAGGAAGATTTCCTCCAGTGATACTTTCCTGGACTTCATCTCATAGATTGGGCTGTTAATCTCCGACATTTTGTAGAATACTTCTTCCCGAATGTCATTCTGCTCCTCTGTTGAAACTTTCACACTCCAGAGATTCTGTTTCTCATCTTTTTCCATTGTTACGCTGTTGACTCCCTCGATTCCCTCGAGAGCCTGCCTGATCTGTGTTTTTTCACCTTTAATAAGCATCTCCAGAGTATTGGATCCCTCTGCAAGTTTTCCAAGATTCTCAGGAGTATCGCTTGCTACCAGTTTTCCATGAGAAATGATCAGCACGTAATCGCATACCGCGCTTACTTCAGAAAGTATATGCGAGCTGAGAATAACGGTATGTTTCTTTTTTAATTCTTTAATTAAGGTTCGGATTTCAATAATCTGTTTAGGGTCAAGACCTACTGTCGGCTCATCCAGGATGATCACCTCCGGATACCCCATAATCGCCTCAGCAAGACCAACTCTCTGTCTGTAACCTTTTGACAGGTTCTTTATCAGACGGTTTCTCATGTCTGAAATCTTTACCATATCCATGACTTCTTCGATCATGTTTGCTTTTTTATCTTTTGGGATTTTCTTGAGATCTGCCACAAATTTCATGTATTCCAGGACAGTCATATCAAAATAGACCGGTGGCTGTTCAGGCAGATAACCGATACATTTCTTTGCCGCTTCCGGTTCTTCGAGGATATCGTGTCCGTCAATTTTGACGGTTCCTTCGGTGGATGCGATGTATCCGGTTATCATATTCATTGTAGTGGATTTTCCTGCACCGTTTGGCCCCAGAAATCCATAGATTTTGCCTTTCTCTATTTTAAAGGAAAGGTGGTCAACTGCCGTATGGTTACCATATCGTTTGACCAGATTGTTTACTTCAATCAATGTGTTCTCCTCCTCTTAATTTTTGCCAAAATAAAATATAGAAAATGTCCCCAGGTGAAACAGAGAATGGGGGAACCCGAGGACATCTCTATAAAAATAGTTTATGATGAAGTTGTGATGAAATTAGGATAAAAGTGTGATTATTCTGTGATGTTTATTTGAAAAAAAATAGCTGTCCCGAAATCTCGGCATTTTTTACCAGAAGATTTCATGAGACAACTATACATAGATTTATTATGACAATGGTTCTTTTAATGGTGTTCCTGCTTTACGCGGATACTTTCCAGGTGTAGATTTTTTCTTATTTATAATGACAAGGGATCGGTCAATCTCGGAGTCCGGCAATTTAAAGTATGTGATGTCTTTCACCTGACCACCGAGGATATTGATTGCTTTCTCTGCTTCTTCTGCCTCTTCCTGTACAGTTCCTGATTTATAGGAAATGAAAGTTCCTCCTGTCTTTACATAAGGAAGACAATATTCTGACAGAGTTGCAAGGTTTGATACTGCCCTGGATACACAGAGATCATATTTCTCACGATACTCTTTATTTTTTGCATACTCTTCTGCTCTTCCATGAATCGCCTTAATCCCTTCTAATCCAAGAAGCTCAAAACTTTCCTCAAGGAAGTTTACCCTCTTTTTCAGAGAATCCAGCAGACATGCCTCCAGATGTGGAAAAGCAATTTTCAAAGGCACACCTGGAAATCCGGCACCTGTACCGATGTCCATAATTGTTTTTACTTTTGTCATATCAATGGCTTTTACACAGGCAAGACTGTCAAGAAAGTGCTTTGTAAGTACTTCCTCAAACTCAGTAATACCTGTCAGATTCATAACCTTATTTTTTTCTACCAGAAATTCATAAAACTGGATAAACTGATTTTTCTGCTTCTGGCTCAGCTCTATACCCAGTTCTCTGCATCCATTTTCCAATGTCGTCAGATTATACGGCATGTATTATTCTCCTTTTTCTACCTTTATTTATTATTTTTGTATATTTTACAGGGTTGTTTTATGTGCTTTTATGATTTTATCTGTTATTTATAGTCCGTTATTTTACTCTTTTATGTACTATTTTAATATTTTTTGCCAATTTCTTGTTTTTATAAGCACATTAAAGCGTATTATATTAATTATTTCGTACTGGAAAGATACACCAGTAAAACTGATATATCAGCAGGAGAAACTCCTGAAATTCGGGAAGCCTGTCCGATTGAAATCGGTCTGTATGCTTCCAGTTTCTGACGTGCTTCGATTCTCAGGCTTCCAACTTTCTCATAATCAAGATCTGTCGGGATTTTCTTTGCTTCCAGTTTCTTAAACTGTTCTACCTGTTTTAACTGTCTGCGGATATATCCATCATACTTGATGTTAATGTCAACCTGTTCCTGTACATCCCATGGCAGCTCCGGACGTTCTTTATCAAGTGGTTTGATTGCTTCATAAGAAAGTTCCGGACGGCGGATCAGTTCTGCCAGAGTGGTTCCGGATTTCAGCGGTGTGCTGTTATAGCTTTCCAGAAGGGTCTGAACCTCTTTGTTTGCTCCGATATTTGTATGTTCTACTCTGCTGATCTCTGTTTTTATCTGTTCTTCTTTCGTAAGGATTTTCTGATAATCCTCTTCACTGATGAGCCCTGCCTGATATCCCTTTTTACGAAGTCTCAGATCCGCATTATCCTGTCGGAGAAGTAATCTGTACTCCGCTCTGCTGGTCATCATTCTGTATGGCTCATGGTTTTCTTTTGTTACCAGATCATCAATAAGAACACCAATATAAGCCTCAGAACGGTCAAGAATCAGCTGTTCCTGACCTTTAACTTCCAGAGCAGCATTAATTCCTGCGATCAGTCCCTGCGCCGCTGCTTCTTCATACCCTGAGCTTCCGTTAAACTGACCGCCGCTGAACAGTCCTTTGATTTTCTTAAATTCCAGTGTAGGATATAACTGACGTGGATTAATACAGTCATATTCGATGGCATATGCATTTTTTACGATTTTTGCATGTTCCAGTCCCGGTACGGAATGATACATTTCTTCCTGCACATCTTCCGGCAGAGAACTGGACATTCCACCAATATACATCTCATTTGTATAGAGACCTTCCGGCTCAATAAATACCTGATGACGGTTCTTATCTGCAAAACGGACTACTTTATCTTCAATTGACGGGCAATAACGCGGACCGGTTCCTTCGATCATACCGGAATACAACGGAGAACGGTCAAGGTTTGCACGAATGATCTCATGAGTTTTCTCATTTGTATATGTCAGCCAGCAGGATTTCTGCTCTATCTGAACATCTTCCGGATTAGTTGAGAATGAAAATGGTACAACTCTCTCATCTCCAAACTGTTCCTCCATTTTACTGTAGTCAATTGTATTTCCGGCAATACGGGCAGGTGTTCCTGTTTTAAAACGGAACATTTCAATTCCCAGCTCTTTCAGAGAATCAGTCAGATAGTTGGCTGCCTGCAGTCCGTTTGGTCCTGTATAATTACTTACATCACCGTAAATACATCTTGCTTTTAAATAAGTTCCTGTACAGAGGACCACAGCTTTACAGTTATAAGTTGCACCGGAATATGTTTTTACCCCTGTAATCTTTCCGTCCTCGACCAGAAGTTTTGTTACTTCTCCCTGTTTAATAGTCAGATTAGGTGTATTTTCAAGCGTTTTTCTCATTTCATTGCTGTATGCCTGTTTGTCAGCCTGCGCACGTAAGGAGTGCACTGCAGGTCCTTTGGAACAGTTAAGCATTTTGGACTGGATAAAGGTCTTGTCAATATTTTTTCCCATTTCACCGCCCAGGGCATCAAGCTCTCTTACCAGATGGCCTTTGGAACTGCCACCTACGTTCGGGTTACATGGCATTAATGCGATACTGTCTACACTTACAGTAAACATCACTGTATTCAGGCCCAGGCGCGCACCCGCAAGTGCTGCTTCACATCCGGCATGACCGGCACCGACTACAACAATATCATAATCTTCTACTAACGTTCTCATTTTGTCTCCTTTTATTTTACAACTGCTCATTCTATTCTTTCAAAAATCGCCGAAGGCGATTTTTTGATTTTTATTTACCCATGCAAAACTTGCTGAATATCTCATTTACCAAATCTTCACCAACAGACTCTCCGAGGATTTTACCCAGATTTTCATATGCATTCATAAGATCTATAGAAAAGAAATCTTCCGGCATTCCCCTTTCGATACTGTTTCTGACCAGATCAAGGCTTCTGTCAGCCTCTTCCAATGCTGCTTTATGACGGGCATTTGTAATATATACCTCATCATTAAAGGAAATCTCTCCTCCAAAAAACATATCTTTAATCTGTTCTTCCAGTTCTGTAATGCCTTTTTCTTCTTTTGCAGAAATCGGAATTACAGGATGTCCTGTTTTTTCTTTCAGGATTTCCGGCTGGATTTCCGGCTGAAGATCAGTTTTATTATACAGGATAATCGCCTTTTTTCCAGTAAGCATTTCCATGATTTCTTCATCATTTTCGTCAAGCGGAACAGAAGAATCCACTACATAAAGAATCAGATCTGCTTTCTGTGCCATTTCTCTGGCTCTGTCTACCCCTATTTTTTCCACAATATCCTTTGTTTCCCGGATTCCGGCTGTATCAATAATCTTCAGAGATATTCCATGAAGTGTGATATATTCCTCCAGAATGTCTCTGGTCGTTCCTGCAATATCTGTCACAATAGCCCGGTTTTCTCCGATCAGAAGATTTAACAGTGAGGATTTTCCGGCATTTGGTTTTCCAAGGATAACTGTCTGGATTCCCTCCTGGATCATCTTTCCGTCAGAAGAAGTTTTCAACAGGCGCTTCACTTCTTTCTGTTCATTATCCACAACTTCCAGAAGTTCCTGGGGATATCCATCCAGACTGATATGTTCCGGATCATCCAGTGCCGATTCTATATATGCAATGTGATAAATCAGCTTTTCTCTGATATCTCGGATTGCTTTCTGCACAGAACCTCTTAACTGATCCATGGAACTGCGAAGCGCATATTCATTTTTCGCCTGTATAACATCCATAACAGCCTCTGCCTGGGATAGATCCATCCGTCCGTTCAGGAAGGCACGTTTGGTAAATTCTCCTGGTTCTGCAATTTCGGCACCATTTTTCAGCACTGTATCCAAAACCCTCTGCATAGCATATACACCACCATGACAGTCTATTTCTACTGTATCTTCTCCTGTAAAAGTCCTCGGTGCATGCATGATCATTACCAGAACCTCATCAATCAGTTCCTCTCCATCATAAATATATCCATAATGAATGGTATGAGTCGGAACTTCTTTTATTTTTTTCTTCCCGCCTTTTGATCTGTAGATACGGGAAATCACATCCATGGCATTCTCGCCGCTGATACGGATGATTCCGATTCCGGACGCACTCATGGCTGTGGAAATTGCTGCGATTGTTGTTTCCATTTTTTTCTCCTCACTTGCCTGTTCTATAATAGTTCCGCCCCTGCGGAACAGTAGACTGTTACAATAATTCTGTCATCTTATATACATAACAGGAAAATCACACTGACTACTGTTATTTTTTTCTGCAAGTGTGTAATCTCTCTGGTATATATACAAGACTTTCCGTAAAATAAAAATGTTACTCCAGGCAAAAGTACACACGCAAAGTTACGTGCTATTCACGCTTTCACCTAGAATAACATTCTTTTTTCATATCTGCAATGAAGCAGTCATATTATTAATTTCTTTTTAATTTTACCACTACATGACGGTAAGGCTCTTCACCCTCACTGACTGTCTCAACGAATTTATTTCCCTGAAGAGCAGAATGGATAATTCTTCTCTCATAAGGATTCATTGGCTCAAGAATAACCGGCTTGCGGGTTTTTCTTACTTTATAAGCAATACCTCTTGCAAGGTTCTCAAGAGTTTCTTTACGGCGCTTGCGGTAATCTTCTGTATCAAGTTTTACACGAATGTAATTTGATTTACCTTTATTTACCACAAGACTCGTCAGATACTGAAGAGAATCCAGAGTCTGGCCTCTCTTGCCGATAAGGATTCCCATATCTTCGCCTTCAAAGTCAACTTCCAGACTTCCGTCCGTTGTGTTATATTCAGATGTAATCTCTACTTCTCCAAGATTCATGGACGCAAATACATCACGAAGGAATACCTTTGCTCTGTTTTCTACTTCTTTAATCTCTTCCGGATCTGTAAGGATCTCAACAGGCTTTACCGGTTTAGTCGTCTTTTCTCTGACTTGTTTCTCTTTTAGCTCTCTGAATTCTCTCGGCTGTTTTTCTTTTGCAGCCCTTTCCTTTACAGGTTTTGGCTGTCTTGGTTTCTCAGAAACAGCTTTCGGCTCTTTGATTTCTTTCTTTACCGGTTTTATAGCTTCCGTTTTCTTTTCTTCCTGAACCGGGGCTTCCTCTTTGAAGGAATCGAGTTTCACTGTCTCTACGATCTCCTTCATTTCTTCTTCCTCAGAAACCGACTCAATCTTACGAACCTTAATTACTGCAGGCTTGCTTCCGATTCCGAAAAATCCGTTGCTGCCTTCACTTATTACCTGAATCTCAAGCTGGTCACTGGATACGCCAAGCTCGATACATGCTTTTGTAATTGCTTCACTCTTTGTTTTCGCTGAAAACTGGATATAATCCTCCATGCCAACCCCTCCGTTCCTGACTACTTCTTCTTATTACGCTCATCAAATGCTTTTACCAGATTGGCCTTTGCAGTAATGCTGCCAGGTTTTGCATTCGCAGCGTCTTTGTAAGCTTCTTCAACCTTCTTGGCTCTTGTCTCAACATTTGTATTGCTGCTGCCTTTTTCAATCTTATTGATATTCTTGGCGCTCTGATGGGCCTGATTTGTAATCTTCTGAGGTGGAAGTCCCGCTTTCTCACGCTTCTTTTCCATCTTCTTCATATTCTCACTGATCAGGTCTTCAATCTGGATCTTATCCATCTTTTTATTGATAACAACCTGCTGCACACTTCTTACTGCAGCACTTGCTACCCAGTAAATACCAAGACCTACAGGGAATGTGAAACAGAATACTGCTGACATCAACGGCATTACCATATTCATTGTCTTCATGGAGTTCATCATTGCATCCTGCTGTGAATCGCCGCTCTGCTGTGCTGCCTGAGGCATCAGTTTTAAGTTGATCATCTGTGTAGCCCACGCAAGAATCGGGATAAGAATCGCAACGATAGCAAGAAGAGCAGATCCACCTACAAAAGCTGCTTTAATATAAGTCAGTGGCTGATCAGCGATATTCAGACCAAAGAAATTCTGCACATGTGAAATCTCTTTTGCAGTGCTGTTCAGCGTATCAGTAAATCCTGCAAACTGGCTTGTCTCAGCAAGTGTTTTCCACTGGGAAGGTGATAATGCATACAAAAAGTCTGTGACTGAATTACTTGTAGCTTTACTTCCATCCATAATAAGCTGAACTCTTGTCATCTTATTATCTGTGATAAACTGCTGAAGGATATCTGTATATCCGTTTACACCTGTAATACTGGTAACTGCAGATGCAAGGATATCCCTTACACTTCCTACATATGCCGGAATTTTATAAATTACCTGATATAAGGCCATCAAAATAGGGAACTGGATTGCAAGCTGTACACAGCTTCCTGTAGGAGATACGCCGTATTTCTGATATACAGCCTGTGTTTCCTCCTGCATTTTCTGCATTGCAGCAGTATCGTTGTTTTTTCCCTTGTACTTCTTTTGAATTTTCTGAAGTTCCGGCTGCATGATTGCACTCAGCTTAGAGAATTTCTGCTGTTTGATCTGCAGTGGGGTCATAAGAGCATAAATAAGGATACTGAAGATGATAATACAAAGACCGATATTCTGAATTCCAAAGATATTCAGCAATCTGTAAATACCATCCATGATCCATCCCATAACGGTCGCAAGCTGACCAATGATAGGAGTGCTGCTCTTTGTCGCTAAAATCATTTCCAAGTTCATTTCCTCCTAGAATCCATAAATGACAGGAGGTTCCTTCGATCGATCAATATTCAATTTTCAAGTACATTCCTGTCTTTACGGTACAGGGTCATAGCCTCCGTGGGAAAAAGGATTACAGCGAAGTATCCTCCATACCGCAAGAAGACCGCCCTTTAATGCACCATATTTTTCGATTGCTTCTAAACCATATTGAGAACATGTGGGAATATAAGGACATTTTGTTCTCTTCATCGG
>OCHL01001718.1_pt1 | contig 12620 bp, 5 predicted proteins | sample 1538421 | NCBI WGS metagenome assembly OCHL01 (sample SAMN04571690, study PRJEB22368) | human gut metagenome | biome: human gut; material: stool | host: Homo sapiens | place: Luxembourg | collected 2012-06-01 | reverse complement strand
GAGCAGAACCTCAACGCTCCCACCGGCAAGTATGCGGCATTTGCATATACCTCGATGACGCGGATGCCCGACGTGATGACATCCTGGCCGCCCGTGAGCGAGAGCACCTTGTTGCGGTTGAACGAACCCATCAGCGTCGCGTCCCAGCGGAAGTCGCGCTTGTCGAGGATCGTTCCGCGCAGCGAGACCTCGAGCCCCTGGTTGCGCAGCGAGCCGACGTTGTCGTTGAAGCCCGTGAATCCGGTCGAGATCGGCAGCGGACTGTTGAGCAGCATGTCGCGCGTTTTGCGGTTGTAGTACTCGACCGAAACGCCCAGTCGGCCGCCGAACATCGTGGCTTCGATGCCGGCGTTGAGGTTGCCGTTCTTCTCCCAGGTCACCTTCCTGTTTTCGAGCTTGTCGACGAAGGCGCCCGCATCGGTGGCGTTGGGCCACGTGTAGTCGTAGAGACCCTGCCATGCGTAATAGGTTCCCAGGTTGTCGTTGCCCTGTACGCCGTATGAAACCTTCAGCGTGAGGTTGTCGAGCCACTGGCGGGTGTTCTCCATGAACTGCTCTTCGGAGATGCGCCACGAGGCGCCCACCGACCAGAAATGGCCCCAGCGGTCGCTGGGATGGAAGCGCGACGAACCGTCCGTTCGCCAGCTGGCGTCGATGTAGTAACGGCTCTTGAAGCCGTAGTTGATGCGCGCGAGGTAGGACTCCACGCCGTAGTTGTGCGAATAGCTGTTGTTGTCGGTGGTCGTCACGGCGGGTCCCAACTCGTCGATCCCGCCGACGATGCCGGTTTTTTCGCCGAGGGCGTAGTTGTACTTGTAGCGGTAGTACTCATGGCCGGCCAGCAGGTTGAGGGAGTGGTCGCCGAACGTGCGGTCGTAGGTCAGCAGCTGGTTGAACGTGTAGCTCAGCGTGCGGGTGTTGGTCTTGCTGAGGCGTCCGCCCTGCTGGGCCGCGTTGCCGTGCTCCTTGTCGTAGACCAGCGTGCGCTGGTAGTCGGTGTAGTCCGTACCGAAGTTCATCGTGAGTTTCAGTCCGTAGAGCCGGGCCTCCTCCCTGACCGTCCCGAAGGTGATGTAGCTGCGCGCCGAAAGCGAGTTGCGGGTGTAGTAGGCCTTGTTGTTGTAAAGTTCGGCCTTCGAGTTGAAGCCCTGGGCCGAGGGGCGGTTGGCGTAGCCGTTGTCATCCTCCGATCCGTATTCGTATTGCAGCCGCCCGTCGGCGTCGCGCACGTTGTTGCCGGCCATGTCCTTCAGGTAGACGGGATAGACCGGGGCCATGAACTGCGCCGTGTACCAGACGTTCGACGTGCTTGCGTCCTCGAAACTCTGGTAGCTCGATTCGCTGTGGGCGAAGTTGGCGTTCATGCCGATCTTGAGCCAGCTCTTGGCCTGCGAATCGGCGCCCACGCGGCCCGTGTAGCGGGAGAAGTCGGTGTTCTGGAGAATGCCGTCTTCCATGTAGTATCCCAGCGATGCGACGTAGTTGGCGCGTTCCGAACCGCCGTTCACCGAGACGATGTGCTCGGTGCGTATGGCCGAATTGTCGCTGATTTCGTCCAGCCAGTTCTCGTTCCATGCAGCTTTGGCATCCGAACGGATTTTGCCCGTCGACTGGTCGATCAGCGTCTCCCACGTGTAGTTCTTGTACGGGTTGTAGTATTCGGGATTTTTCAGTCCTCCGATCTGCTGGCCGAGGTTGGCGGCGGCGTAGCGGCTCGCGCCCTCGAAATCCATGCCCGTGCCGTATTGGGCGCTGTTGCGCAGCGCTTCGTAGCTCATCTCGACGTAATCTTTCATGTCGACCAGGTCGTAGCGGGGGATGGCGCGCGAGGCGATTCCGACGTTGCCCTTGTACGAAATGCGGATTTTGTCCTTCTTGCCCTTCTTGGTCGTGATGACGATGACGCCGTTAGCTCCGCGGGCGCCGTAGAGCGCACCTGCCGATGCGTCCTTGAGCACGGTCATCGTCTCGATGTCCGCGGGGTTGATCGCGCTGAGCGACCCGTCGAAGGGGATGCCGTCGACCACGTATAGCGGTGTCGCCGAGGCGTTCACCGACCCGATGCCGCGGATGATGACCGATGCCGCCTCGCCCGGCTGGCCGCCGCCGGAGGCGACCTGCACGCCGGCTACGGTTCCTTCGAACGATTTGGTGACGTTGCCCACGACGCGCTTCTGGAGTTCGCCGCCCTTGACGACGGCGGCCGAACCGGTGAACGACTCCTTCTTGGCCGTACCGTAGGCCACGACCATCACGCCTTCGATCTCGGCGGTGTCCTCCCGGAGCGTGACGTCGATGCGGGTCTTGTTGCTGACAGGGATTTTCTCGGTCTTGTAGCCCAGGTAGGAGACGACGAGCGTGGCGTTGGCCGGGACGTTCGTCAGGGTGTAGTCTCCGTCGACGTTCGTCGTGATGCCCTGCGTAGTGCCCTCCACGAGAACGTTCGCGCCGATGATGGCTTCGCCGTTGGCTCCGGTGACTTTGCCGCTGACGGCGACGTTCTGCGCCCAGGAGGCCGTCGTCCATGCCAGCGACAGGATGCACCAGAGAATTGCTGCTATCTTGTTCATAGATGTACTCTTATTTGATGTTGTGCGTGTTGTGAATGATGGTCCAGAGGTCGCCTTCGGGTTTCGCTCCGGCGGGCAGCTGGACGCTCTCCATCGGGTAGATGAACTTCTCGGGGTTGGCGATGGGTTTCCCGGCGGGCGACCGGAGCGGTTCGTCCGTTCGGGTTGCGGCCTGCGCCTTCGCCCGGGCGGCGTCCGGAGCCGCGCTGGTGGTCGCCGAACCCCATTTGGTGACTTTGTCGCCGACCGTGTTGGTCGCCGTCGCCATGAAGACGTACGTGGTTTCGGGCGTTACGCCGCTCTCCCCGGTGAAGAGGATGGCAAAGCCGTTTCCGTTGATGTAGGGGAGGTACTCCTCCCTGAGGTCGTGTCCGAACTCTTCGATCACGGCCGGATAGTTGTCCGTGCTGACGTTCGCCAGGGCGCTCTGTTTGAAAATCGCGTAACGCACCGTTGCGATGTCGATGCCCTTCATGACGCCGGCCACGGTGTTGTGCGTCGGGCCGTAGTTGGCGTTGGTCGAGGCTGCGGCTGCGAACCACGCGGCTGCGGCCGTGCTGGTCTTCGTGGTGACGGAGTTGACGCAGACCGTTTCGGCGCCGCTCGACGAGGTGGCCAGCGTGAGCAGCGTGTAGGACGTGCCGGCGCTGACTCCTTCCGTAAGTCCGTTGTAACCGTCGGCGCTGTTTACCGTCGCCGAGAGCAGCTCGGGGTTGAACTGGACTCCGTAATTGGGGTCTTTCAGGAATGCGGCGATGGCCTGTCGGTCGTAGGGATCGGAGAAGACCTGATTGAAGAGCTTGGTCGTCAGCGTACGGTAACGGACGTCCGTCACGTCGTCTCCCTTCCAGTGGGTCCACACGGAGTTGGTCCAGCCGTAACCCGTCAGGGCGAGGTAGGCGTTGGTGATGTAGAACCGCTGCGTGAACCAGTCGCTGCCGCCGTAGTTCGGACCGGCGGAGTAGCCGTCGGCCGTGGTCTTGAACTGCGTGGAGGAGAGGTTCGAGGTGATGTTGCCTCGCAGGTCCATGCCGAAGGCGAAGATCACGTAGCTCAACTCGGGGGTGAGTCCCGTCATCTGGAGGCTCTGGGTTCCCGACTTGAGCATCGAGGCCATGGCCAGCTGGAGGCTGATGCCCTGCTTTTTGGCGAATTCGACGATATAGGTCTGGAAGGCGTTCATCAGCTCTTCGGGCGAATACTTGGCGAAGGTCGTGGCCGGGAGAATTTCATAATAGTAGGTTTCGTCGCTGGAGGCGTAGATGTCGAATGCCACGGCGTCGGAGATGATCGTCGTCGGGGCGATGACCAGCGGCGGAACGTCGGCGTCCGAGGTGACGAACGAGAGCTGTGCGGCTTCCGAGTTGGTGAAGCGCGTGGCGTCGGACGTCATGGCGCGCACCGAGAAGGAGTAGGTGCGGCCCTTGTCGAGTTTCGACAGGATGACCGTACGGTTTCGGGTGGTCGACACCTCCCCGCCGTCGACCGAGAACTCGTAGAGTTCCGCTTCGGGCACTTCGGTCCAGGAGATGACGGTTTTCGACGCATAGGCGCTGCCGAGCGTGATCTTCGGCTGGGGAAGCTGCTCCAGATCGTCGGTCAGCACGTGGATGTAGGTGAAGGGGGATTCGGTGTATTCGGCCGGGTCCCGGGGGCAGGCCTTGACCGCCACGACATACTCTTTCTGCCGTTCCAGACTGTTGAATTCCAGCCGGCAGCCGGTCGTCGAGGTCTCGCTCCCGCCGTCGAACGTGTAGACGTAGGACCCTGCGTCGTCGACGGCTTCCCAGCGGAGGGTGAATCCGGTGGTCGTCAGGTCGCTGACGATGATCTGCGGCTGTGCGACGGGTTGCAGGCCGGAGCCGGTCTCCGCCGCGTCGTCGTCCGACGAGCAGGCGCACAGTCCCGCGAGGGCCGCCGCCGCGAATGCCGCGTATTTATAAAAGGTTTTCATAGGTTTGATTCTCTTTTGCGTTAGTGAATGTGTCATTCGACGGTTACCTCGATCGGTTTGCGAATGGCCGCGCCGTCCGAGACGATGATCGTCGTCCGGCCTTTCTTGAGGCCGGTGAGCTTCATCACTCCGCCCCGAAGTTCGATCTTCACGAGGTCGGGAACGGAAACGGTGTACCCCAGGACATTGGTGGCGGTGAAGTGGTCGCTCAGGTCGATGCTGACGGTGTCGCCCACGCCGACCCGCTGCGCCGGGATGCCGTCGATCTTGGCGATGTTCCGCAGCAGCTTGTAGGTGTCGAGGCTGCCGATGCCCATGTTGCCCAGATACTGCTGGTATTTGCCGGTGCAGTAGCGGTCGACGGACTGGGTGCTGCTCAACAGCGCCTGCCGGAGCATTTCGCCCGTAAGGCCCTTGCGTTTTTCAGCACCGTAGTAATAGCTGACGGCCAGCGCGCAGGCTCCCGACACGTGGGGGCAGGCCATCGAGGTCCCCTGGCTGCCTTCGTAGCCCGAAGAGCCGTCGGCGGCCACGCTCGTGCTGTAAACGCCGCCGTAGGCGTTGCTCAGCATCTGGTCGCCGCCCGGGGCCGAGATCTGGACCCATGTGCCGTAGTTGGTGTAGTAGGCCGGGGCGCCCGTGAACGCGGTTGCGCCCACGCTGATCGCGTTGGCGTCGGCGGCGGGATAGCAGACCTCGCTCGAAGCGTCGTTGCCCGCGGCGAAGAGGACGATGCCGCCGGCCATCGGGCCTGTCTGGTTGCCGTTTTCGTCCAGTCCCGCATATTTGTTGAAGTACTCCATGGCACGCGAGAGCGCCGAGTAGGAACCGCGTGTCCAGTCGGTCACGGAGATGGTTCCGGCGGTGTATCCCCAGCTGTTCTGGCAGATCACGGCGCCGTTGTCGGCGGCGTACTTGATGGCGCGGATCTGTCCGGCCAGTCCGGCGCCCGACGATCCGGACTCCGACTTGCCGAGAATCTCGCACGACATGATCTTCACGCCGTCGCCCCTGCCCGAGCCGCCTGCGATGCCGCAGACGCCCACGCCGTTGTTGTTCACGGCGGCGATCGTGCCGGCGACGTGCGTGCCGTGCATCAGTTCGGCCGAGAAATCCAGTTCGCCGGTCTCCTTGGTGAAGTTGTAGCCGTAAATGTCGTCCACATAGCCGTTGCCGTCGTCGTCGACGCCCGGCGTGCCGTTCAGTTCGGCCTCGTTGACCCACATGTTGGCGGCCAGGTCTTCGTGGTCGTATTTGACGCCCTGGTCCACGACGGCGACGATCACGTCGGGACTGCCCGTCGAGAGCTGCCAGGCGGCGTATACGTTGGCGTCGGCGCCCAGCTGGCTCGTCTGCGCGAAGATGTTTCCCGTGTTGTTGTAGTGCCATTGCATCTGCTGCGAGCGTTCGCTCTCGTTGAACGGGAAGGGGACGTTGCGCACCTCGTCTGCGATGGCGCGGGTGACGCTCTGCGCCCCGGCGGCGGGAGATGCCGCGCGGCGGTGGTCCGAAGTTTCGGCGGCCAGCGAGTATTCGATGATTTCGATGTCCTTGCACGAAGAGAGCAGGCTGGCCATCTCGCTCGTCGGGACCGACGGGTCGTATTTGGCGTAATACCAGAGGTGCAGGCCTTCCCTGCGGGTGCGTTCTTCGAAACGCCCGCCGTCCGGGAAGAGCCGTTCGAAACGTACGGTGTTCACCGTGTTGAGGATGCGGTCGATCTCGTCGATGCCGCTGCCTTTTGAAACGCCCTGCGCGCGGCTCTTTTCCACGATGCCGGAGGCCTCGGTCTTCAGTTTGAGGATGATCTCGCCGCCGATGGCCGCCGGGGAGGCGTTGACGATGACGGGACCCGCGGTCTCTTCGCCGCCGCTCTGCGTGTCGTCCTTGGCGCACGATGCCGCCGCGAGGACGGTTGCCGCCAGGAGAAGCGATTTGAATGGATATTTCATAGACGATCAGTTTTTAGTGTTATTCCCGGATGCAGCGTATCTGTGCGGAACAGTCGTGCTCGCCGAGCCTGTAATTGCACCAGTTGGGGTTGAAGTTCACGAAGTAGGCCGATGACTTCGTCGCGTCGGGAGTCGCCTGGGCGGTCCAGTAGAATGCCATGCCGCCCGTGTAGTTGCAGATGCTCACCGAGATGTAGTCCGTGTAGTAGATGTTGCCGGCCATCGGGTAGTAGTCGCCGGTGTTTTTCCAGCGGCGCCCGCAGTCTTCGTAGGCGTTCCAGTCCCATTTGGCGCTGACGCCGGTTTCGTCGTAATCCGCCGCTGCGCCGCCGTTGGTGATCGAGTTGTTTCCGGCGGGAATGCCCCAGAGATCGGGTCCCGGGACCTTGTAGCCCGGAGGGCAGGGGTCGAAAATGGTCTTCTCGGGACCCCACAGTCCCGGATGCGTGGCCTTCGGGTCTGTTCCCGTGCAGTACCAGTCGGCGTGGCCGTTGTACGGCGATTGCAGGTAGGTCATCGGGTTCAGGATCGAATTGGGAATGTTGGCCGGCGGCGTGGCGAGCACGGCGGCCTGCGCGTTGTAGACCCATGTTCCCGTTCCGTCGCCGATCGCGGTGTTCGGTTCGTTGTAGGCCGGGACGTTGTTGCCGTCGGTATCCGCGTGGTAGGGCGAGCGCGAAGGCGTGAAGGGGTCCTTGCGGCCCCATTCGTAGAACATGCCTCGGTTGCCCACGTCCATCGGGGTGTTGTTCAGCGCTCCGAGGTTGCGGTCCATGATCACGGCGGCGACTTTGCCTTCCGAGTCGATGTGGTCGTGCGCCGTGATTTCGTCGTTGCAGACCCAGATGTGCCAGCTCCAGACGATGTTGCCTTTGATGTCCTTCACGGCGATCACGGCGTTGCCCTCCGAACGCCCCGTCGAGAAGGTCACGTAGCCGCCCCGGTAGATCGGCGCGCCGTCGATGATTTCGCGCGACATGGTCTTGTCGCCGTCGTGACGCGATTCCCAGAGCAGTTCGGCGAAGGCGCCGTCCTCGATGGCGAGTCCGTAGTTGGCGATGTAGTCGCTGACTCCGTCGCCGCCGCCGTTGCCCTTGACCGATGCGTCGAATTTGTAGACGCCGCCGGTCCGGGCGATGTAGCAGTTGGCCGTGCCTTCGGCGCTCAGGTTGACGCTCCGTTCGGCGCGCTGTACGAGTGCGACCTCCTGCGAAACGGTCTCCCCGTTCTTCTCGGCGCTGACCGTGAGTTTGCCCGTCAGGGTTTCGGCTCCGGCGTTGATCAGGGTCTCGACCAGCAGGGCGTTGCCGTCCTGCCGGGCGACGGTGAACCAGTCGCCTTCGGCGGCGTAGTCCCAGCCGTCGGCGTTCGTCGCCACGGTGATCACGGCGTTGCCTCCGTCGGCGTCGAAGATCACTTTTTGGCTCGACACCTCCACGTAGGCCTTGCTTTCGCCCTCCTCCGGCCATATCCGGGTGGTTTCGGTGCAGGCTGCCAGCAGTGCGGCCGACAGCACTGCGATGCTGCATATTATCGTATTTTTCATGTTCGGGATCGTTTTGTGTTCGTCTATTCCTTCCACGTGGTGGGGATCTTGTCGTAGTCCGAGAGTTTCGTACATCCCGCGAAACTGCTCTTGGCGGCGGTGATCGCGGTGAGTCCCGAGGCGGCGGCATTCTCCGCCGTGCGGTCGTACAGGTGGTATTTCACGCCGTCGACGACCGTGTAGGGCGATTCGCCTTCGAGCGACGCGCAGCCCTGGAAGGTCGAAGTCAGCGTCTTGAGCTTCACGGCTTCGTCGAACAGGCTCACCGGAACGCTCCTGAGCATCCCGCAATCGCGGAAGAGATTCGCGACGCTGGTCAGTTTGACGGGGCTGACCAGCATGTTCTTGCCGACCTCTTCGAGCGACGTACAACCGTCGAAGACCGAATTGAACATGGTGGCCGAAGCGCAGTTGAACACCTCCGACCCGACGCGGACCAGTCCCGTGCAGTCGGCGAACAGACTGGTGTAGGTTGAAATCTGCGTGGTTTTCAGCAGCCCGTCGGGGATCTCCCGGAGTGAGGTACAGTTGAGGAATGCCTTCTGGAAATTGAGCGACGTGCCGTTCAGTCCCGTGAAGGCGTCCGGCGCGATGCTTTCGATTCCCGAGCAGCCGGAGAACATCTCCGTCAGGGTCTTCGTCTTGGTGTTGGCTTCGAACAGGCGCGAGGGAACCATCGTGAGGCGGGTGCAGTTCAGGAAGCACTGGGCCACGGTGGTCGCGTTGACGTTCTTGGCGAAGAGTCCTGCCGGAATCGTCTCCAGGGCGGAGCATTCGGAGAACGTGTTGTTGAAGGCCGTCGCCCCGGTCAGTCCGTCGAAGATTCCGGCGGGCACGCTCTTCAGCGCCGTGGCCCCTGCGAAGAGGCGGTCGCATTTGGCCGAGGCCGTGCTCTTCCCGAAGAGGAGGCCGACCGATTCGAGGGCCGTGCAGTTCTCCAGGGCGTTGGAATAGGTCGTCACTTTCGGGTTGCCGGCGAACAGTCCGTCGGGCAGCGTCGTCAGTGCGGCGCAGTTCTGGAACACCTTGCCGAAGGTCGTGACGGAGGGATTGCGGCTGAACAGACCGGCGGGAACCGTTTTCAGTCCCGACGCCGCGAATACGCTGGTGGCGGTCGCCAGATTCGGCATCCCGGCGAAAATATCCTCCGGAACGCTTTCGAGCAGCGTGCAGTTTTCGAACAGGCTGCCGATGTTGGTGATCGCGGGTGCGCCGGCGAAAGCCTCCGCGGAAACGGTTTTCAGGTTGTCGCAGTCCTTGAACATCGAGGAGATATTCTTGCAGGCGGCGCAGCCGGAGATGATGTTGGCGCCGATCTCTTCAAGCCCTGTACAGCCAGCGAACAGGCCCGAGAACGAGGTGACTTTGGAAAGTCCGCCGAGGACGCCTTCGGGGATGCTTTTGAGCGAGGTGCAGCCTTTGAAGACATTGGTGAACGAGGTGACCGCCGTATTGGTGGCGAACAGCCCTGCGGGGAGCGTCGTGAGCGACGCGCAGCCGTTGAAGGCGTCGTTGAAGGCGGTGACCAGGGTAAAGCCGTCGAACAGCCCTGCGGGCACTTCGGTCAGCGAGGTGCAGTCCTTGAAGATGTTGTTGAAGGCGGTCTTCGTCACGGTCGTGAAGGCTCCGCTGCTTTTGAACAGCTCGGCCGGGACGCTTTGCAGTTCGCTGCATCCGGTGAAACAGCTCATAAAGGTCGTCACCTTGCCGCAGCCTGCGAACAGGTCGGCGGGAACGCTCTGGATGGCCGTTTTGCTGAATGCGCTCTGGAAATTGGTGACCTTGTGGTTGTTGGCGAACAGGCCGTCCGGGACGGATTTCAGGCTTGTTCCCGAGAAGAGCATGCGGAACGAGTCGACCTCGGGGTTGTTGGCGAACAGGCCGGCCGGGACGGATTCGAACGACTCGGTGTTGGCGAACAGCGAGTTGAAGGTTGTCACCTTCTTGTTGTTGGCGAAGAGTTTTTCGGGAACCGTCTTCAGTTTGCCGTTCGAGAAGATGATCGAACAGTCGGTCAGCTCCGTGTTGCGAGAGAAGAAATCCTCGTCGATCTGGGTGATCGCCGTGCCGGAGAAGAGCGAACCTACCGAGGTGATCTTCGTGCAGTTGTAAAGCAGGTCGGCGGGCACTTCGGTGACCATGTTGCAGTTCTGGAAGCAGTAGGCGAAGGTTTCCGCCTCGGTTGCATGGTCGAACAGCCCGTCGGGAACGGCTTCGAGGACGCGGCAGTCGGTGAATGCATAGTGGAAGGTGGTGACCTTGGCGAAGGCTTCGGTGTTGTCGGAGGGAATCCGTTTCAGCTCGCGGCAGTTCTGGAATGCGCGCGCCATCGAGGTCAGCCCCGTGCGGCCCCAGTTGTAAACCTCCTTGAACTGGTTGCCCAGTCCGTAGTCGGGGATGTCGTAGGAGTTGAGCGACGTCACGTTGCCCTTGACCGAGACGATGTAGTAGCCCGGGTCGGTGTAGGTGTGCGAGGGGTAGGCCGAGGTGACGTTCTCCTCGATGCTGCCGTCGCCCCAGTCGATGGTGGCGTCGATGGCCTTGTCGAACGGCAGATAGGTCTTCAGGCTCGACGAGGTGATGTCGATTCCGAGGATGAAGGCGTCGAGGTCCAGACCGGTCTGGGAGACGGTGACGACCTGTTCGGTCTGGTTCTGTTTGCCGTCGCCGGCCGATACGGTGATGGTTGCGGTGCGGGACGATCCGCTCGAATTGGTCTCGGCGGTGATTGTAAGTCCCTGCTCGGTTTTCGTGGCGGAGAGCCAGTCGGAATTTTCGGAAAGCGTGTACTCCCAGTCGTAGTTGGATCTGATTCCCAACTCTTTTTTGTCGGATTCGGTGGGAGTGGGCGAGAGTGGAATGGTTTTTAGCGAAACGTTGACGTAGACGGCGCGGTCCTGCGTGACGCGGATCGTTTCAGAGACGGGATTTCCCCCCCCCTCGCCGGCAATCAGCACGAAGGTCGTTTCGCGGTCCTCGATCTCCTCGTTGGGGTCGAGCGTCATCGTGACTTTGTCGCCCTGCTGTTCGAGAAGCAGCCACGGGCAGTCTTTGGTTTCGAAGATCCAGTCTTCGTCGGTCGACTGCACTTCGAATTCGGCGGTCAGTTCGCCGACGGCGGGAATCTGGAAGTTGTTTTTCGATGCGGCGATTTCGAGCGTGCCGTACGCGTTCTGCGTGGCGGAGATGGTCGCGGTCTTGTCGCCGGCGGTAATGGTGATCGTAGCCTGCTGCTGCTCCTCGACCTTGTTGCCCTCGCAGTTCAGGACGAGCTGGTCGGCGACGTCGTCTTTCTCGATGGTCAGCCAGCCGGCGTTGACGGCGTCGTATTTCCACGTCGTGTTGGTCTGGATGTCCACGACGACCTCTCCGCCCAGGCTCTTGAAGCCGATCGAGGCGTTGCGTTCGTCTTCAGCGGCGAACCATGTGTTTTTCGACGAGATGCCCAGTTCGGCCGCAATGCCGGACGGTTCATCGCCCGGGACGGGGTTGGTGTAGGTGATCGTCTCTTCGGAGCACCCCATCATGCCGAGCAGTAAAGCTGTCAGTGCATATAATTTTTTCATGTGTGCTGCGGTTTAATGTTTCGATACGGGAAAGGTGCTGCCCGAGGGTGCGATGCCGTCGGCGGCCCGGGTGACGGAGGTCGGGGCCGTGCCGGTGTCGGCCGGAATGTCCCAGTCCACGAGATACATCGTGCCGGTGGCGTAGTAGAGGTCGCCGAACGACAGCCACTGCTGCTCCTGGTATCCGATGATGCCCAGCGTGGTGTACGGCGATTCGAAACCGTTCAGGAGGATCGCCTTGCGGGTTTCGTCCGCGTCGTCGTTGTAGCCCTCTCCCAGCCTGCCGGTCAGCATGCCGTTGTGGAAACCTCCGCCCTGCATGTTGATCGAGTACAGGTAGTGGAAGCGGGAGACCGTCGGGGAGATCTCGCGGGTGTAGCAGAGCCTGCCCAGTTCGATCGACATGGTTTGGGTGTTTTTGTCGTAGGTGGCTTCCACGACCGTGCCCGTCAGGAACAGGTTCTTGATGTAGAAACTCTTGCGGTACTCTTTCTCTTCGACGGTGCAGAACGTACCCGTGCCGCTCACGCCGATCGGTTCACGGCCGTAATACCAGTTTTCCGCATGAAGTCCGTAATATCCCAGCATTTGGTAGTAGGGGTTTTCCTCGCGTGAGATTTGCGAAACGGTCACTTTGCAGGATTCCGTAGCGGAGCCTTTGGTCGCCCGGACGGTGAGCGTCGCATTGCGGTGGGCGTCGGGATTGCGCGGGGCGCCGACGCGTACCGTTCCGCTGACCGGGTCGCTTTCGACCGAAACCCAGTCGGCGTCGCTCGTGACGCTCCACTGGCCGTTGGAGACCACGGTGAAGAGAACGCTCTCACCTTCGGAATCCAGCGAAATTTCCTCCGAAGCGGTGGTGGACAGCAGGACCGTTTCCCACGAGAATGCCTGGTGAACGGCGATTTCCTGTTTGTCGCCGGCCGTTTCCACGGTGATTTTCGAGTTGCGGACATTGTCGGTCGTATTGCTTGCCGGTAACTACTCAGCTATGCAGGGATGAGGGATTTTGACGGCAGTCGAAGCCATTCT
>OCHL01001700.1_pt1 | contig 12760 bp, 10 predicted proteins | sample 1538421 | NCBI WGS metagenome assembly OCHL01 (sample SAMN04571690, study PRJEB22368) | human gut metagenome | biome: human gut; material: stool | host: Homo sapiens | place: Luxembourg | collected 2012-06-01 | reverse complement strand
CCATTTTTTACACCGTGTTGCGCAACAGGTTTCATTATGATATAGGCCAAAACATAGACCAACGGAACATATCGCCACATAAAAGTATGACAAGTCATTGAGTAATAGGGAAATAAAAAATCAGCCCCATAAAAATGAGACTGATGGAAGTATTGCAAATGCAATATGTTGCAATGCCTTATTGCAATGTCTTGCAATAAACCAGGCGACAAATTCCGTTTTTGAATGTTTTGGATTTTACGGTTTTCCACTCTCCACGTGGCAGATGTTTTGAGACGGATTTATGGTTCGGACGAGTGGAAGGAAACAGGAAAATGATCATTTCATCTATGAGATGATAAACTGAGAGACCACGCAAAAGTTCTATACTTTCTTCGTCATGTATCTCGGCTTGATAAAGGATGGATGGGTCTGACATGTCTTTCTCGCACATGAAATCCACAAGCGGATAACCCGGATAGAGCCGGCGGGTACATTTGTCGCGCCCGTATGAGAATCCGTCCTTGTCGTCTCTCATCCATTGTAATAAGGGGTCGTCTTCAGCCGGAATGGAACCGTCTAATGTCATTGCTATCAGAACCTGTAACTTGGCCATACCTTTTTTCCTCTAAATGAAAAGCGTGAAACTCACGCACTATCAGGTAGAGGCTCTGGTAAGCCCATTGTAGAATCATGCATGAGCTCACGCTATAGGACATAGCATAAGCTACACGCAAAAGCCTCTACAATATCAATTTACCAGATTTCTACCTGAGACGTCTTGCGACTTATGTTGTAATGTTCGGCAAGGCTTAAAGCAATGCCGATATTTTCTCCTTATGTTGTGACTGTCATTCCTATATTACAAGGATTTCCAATCATATGCAAATGTAGGCATTTTATTCCAAACAGAAATATGGAATGACGGTTATTTGTCATTCAATCCATATTTTTTCATTTTCCGATATAGTGTGGACGGATCAATATGCAGTATGCCTGCTGCTTGTTTGCGACTCCCATGGCTGGTTTTCAATGCCTGTATTATCGAGTGTTTCTCTTCCGCATCGTTTTCAGGAAAAAGATTGATTTCATCGGTCGCCGCTTCCAGTTTGATATTCAGGTCGGCGGTTTCAATGAGCGGCTGTTTAGCCATAAGTACCGCCCTTCTTATCCTGTTATGCAGTTCCCGTACGTTCCCAGGCCAGCGGTAAGAGAGAAGCAATTGTTCCGCTTCAGAACTGAAGCCTTCTGTCGGTCTTTTCAGTTCTCCGGAAAACTTTTTTCTGAAATGATGAGCCAAAGGCAGAATGTCATCGGGGCATTCATGCAAGGAAGGCAGGACAATCTCAAATTCGCATAGCCGGTGGTATAGGTCTTCCCTGAACCGTTTTTCTTGTATTGCAAGTTGGAGATCTTCATTGGTGGCGGCTACAATTCTTACATTAGCCCGCTTTTCTTTGTTACCACCTATTGGGATGTATGTGCCTTCTTGCAAAACCCGCAGCAGCATGGCTTGGACGTCCAGGGACAAGGTCCCTATTTCATCCAGAAAGAGTGTTCCGCCTTTTGCCATTTCAAAATATCCGTCCTTGTTGGCGTCGGCACCGGTAAATGTTCCCTTTATGTGCCCGAAAAAGAGGGTGGGTGCAAGCTCTTTGGGTATGACTCCACAATTCACGGCGACAAACGGCATATCCTTCCGCTCTCCTATATAGTGGATACGCTGTGCAACCGATTCTTTTCCGGCACCGTTAGGACCAAGTATAAGCACAGAAATGTCAAATGGGGCGACTGTACTGACCAGATGTTCGACCTCCTGCATCTGAAGGCTGTTTCTGGGGAGCAAATCCTTGTTTTTGTCGCATATCACAGATTTGGGACGGAAAATATCTTTCAGTTGTCTTTGCAATTCGTCCATCTGTACCGGCTTTGCCAGATAGTCTTTGGCTCCCAGTTTTATGGCTTGTACAGCATCCGGTACTGAAGCATATCCGGTCATGATAATGAAAGGGATATCCATCCGTTCCTTCCGCATCCATTCGAGCAAAGATATACCGTCCCCTTCCGGCAGGCGTACGTCGGACAGCACAAGGTCGAAACTTTCTTTCTTGAGCAGTTTTCGTGCCCCTGGTTCATCTATTGTTATCTCTGCTTCATAACCGGATTTTTCCAACCTTTTTTTCTGTTGCCCGGCAAGCATGATGTTGTCTTCAACTATCAGTATTCTGTATTTCATTCATGTTTTCATTTAATTATGTCCGTCCATTTCCGATAATCGGCTTTTTGTCTCAGATATCAGCCGGTCTATTCTTCTGACAATTCTTTCCACATCATTGCGGAATGCTGACTCATCCGTATCTTCCACATACTCTTCATAGCTGTACGTTGCCGCCGACACCGGGTCCGGAAAAGGCCCGTGTGGCGAACATCGCGGCCTACACGCTGCTGGCGAAGGTCTACCTCACGTTCGGCAAGCCCGCCGAGGCCAAGACGGCCCTCGAAGAGGCGATGAAGAACACCTCCTACGGACTGGAATCGACGACGAAAAAGGTTTTCGACGTGGGTAACAAAATGAACCGGGAGATCATCTTCGCGCTCTACTACAACAAGACCAACGACAACGGCCACGGTTACTGGTACAGCGCCAACACAGATGTGTTGGCAGACATCAACAACCCCACACCAACCTTCAAGGCGATCTACGACAGCGAGAAGGACAACCGTCTACCGCTGATCAGCTCCTACACCAAGATTAAAGACAATCTCTTCGCCATGACCAAATGGTACGACACCTACGACGCAACCTACACAACGCAGGTGGGCAACGATTTCCCGCACCTGCGCTATGCCGACGTGGTGCTGATGTACGCCGAGGCGCTGGCCGAATCGGGAGGCAGCCTGGGCGACGCGCTGGAATGGCTCAATAAGACCCGCACGCGGGCCGGGCTCAAAAGCCTAGCGGAGTTCCGCCGCGAGCTGGCCGCTGAACGGGGCCGTGAGTTCGCCCTCGAAGGCCACCGCTGGTTCGACCTCGTGCGGCTGGGGCTGGCCGTCGACTATTTCCGCGAAATGGGCTACTCACTCGATTCGCACAACCTGATCTTCCCGATCCCGCAAAACCAGATCGAAATCGTGAACAACCCGTCGATTCTCTGGCAGAATCCCGGTTTCAATTAACCAACCACTTAAGTCAGAACAAGCATGAAAAAGATAATCAACCTTTTGCTGATATCGTTCATCGCCGCGGGCCTCACCGCATGCTGGAGTGAGGATATCCCCGAAGCCGGAGCGGCCCGCCACCAGGTCACCGATCTCACCGCCACGCCGGGCGACGAGGAGGTACTGCTCTCCTGGAGCCTGCCCGAAGGCTGGAACCCGACGGACTTCATCGTCTACTACACCGATGCCGATTCGGAAACGGTCACCCTGCGCACGGGCGGCGAGATGAACTGCACGGTCGGCGGACTCGTCAACGACACGCAGTACACCTTCTACGTGCAGGCGGTCTACGGAAAACTCGTCTCGAACTACGTCGCCGCCGTCGGCAGACCCGCCACGACGCGGTTCCCGGTCACCGACCTCACGGTCGATGCGGGCGACTCGTTCGTGAGCCTCGCGTGGACCAAGCCCGCGACGACGGTGCTCTCCTACACGCTCTCCTACTACAACGAGGACACACCCGACAACGTCGAGCAACAGACGCTCGACAAGGACGCGACGAGCGTGACGCTTGACAAGCTGATCAACGACAAGAACTATTACTTCTCGCTGACGGCCAACTACGAAAAGGGCGCCTCGGAACCGGCCACCGCGAAAGCGATGCCGACCCTGGCGATCCCCTACATCCTCGACCGCGACAAGGCGGCCAAGAACCAGCCGATCACGTTCTCGTTCAACACCGAAGACTACCCGACGGCCACCGACGTGAAGTGGACCTTCCCGGGCGACGTCGTGAAGGAGGGAACCGTCGTGAAATACGGACTGGGCACGGTCGGCACACAGACCGTGAAGCTGAACGCCACGATCGACGGCAACGCCCGCTCGTGGACCCTCGAGGTCGAAATCCGCGAATACGTCATCTACAGCACCGACTGGGCGCAGGACGGCTCGAACTACAACGGATTCAAAGGCACTTGTCCGGTGTTCTCGCCCGACGGAAAGACCGTCTACATCATCACCTTCAACAAAGTCTCCGCCCTCTACGCCTTCGACGTCGTGACAGGCAATGAGAAGTGGCGTTACCTACCAACCTCCAAATCAGGAAGCTACAACATGCTCACCGTGAATCCCGTGACAGGCGACATTTACTACGGCACGACAAGCGCTGGACAGTTCTATGCCATCACGCCGGAAGGCGAGTTGAAGTGGATCTTCTCCGAAGCCGGTTCAATGAAGAGCGCCGCCCCGGCCGTCAATGCTAACGGAACAGTGGTTTACATTTGTGATGCTTTGGGTAAAGCCTTCGCCATAGACGCTGCATCGGGACAAAAGAAATGGCAGTTTTCAGCAGGAGATGCCGGAAGGGGCCTGCTGGTTAACGGCAGCGAGCTGCTGATCGGAACGCAAACCGACGCTTTCTTCGTCAATATTGAAACCGGCGAACAAATCGCCAAGGTTACCCTTGGCTGCGAAATGTCCGACATCACCGGATTTGCCGTCAACAGCGACAAAACCCTTGCTTATTTTGGTGGCAGAAATGGTTATATAGGGGCCGTTAACATAAAAACACATGAAGCGATAAAATCGTTGGTAGTAGAGAAAGACAATCCCAACCTCCTTTATGAGCCCGTTGTGGCCCCCAACGGTTCGGTCTTCGCCGGTTCGAAAAACGGTTCGGTCTACAACGTGAAGGGCGACCTTTCGGCCGTCAACTGGGAGTACGTCCACACCGGCAGCTCCCTCGCCAACGCCTTCAATTACTCCCACCCGTGCGTCGACAGCGAAAACCGCTTCTACATCACTTCGGGACAGACCTCTAACACGACCTACATCTTCGATGCCAGCGGCAACGTGGTTGATTCTTGGACCTACGAGAGCGGCGACAACAACCAGAAGCAGATGGGCGGCAACAACTATCTCGACGGAGTCATTTATTCGGCTTTCATCGGCGGCTCAAGCAAGAACGGCGTTTTCGTCGGCAAATACGTCGGCGGCGAACGCGCATCGAGCTGGAGTACCCATGGCGGCGACATTTGTGGATCGTGCTGCGTCAAATAATTGAATCAAGAGACGCCGGGAATCCCCGGCGTCTCCTTTCACCAGCCAAAATAAAACAATGAAGAAACTACTGCTCATAACGATAACCTTTCTGCTGACTGCTGGATCCGTCCGGGCCGAATACCCCCTGGGCGTATCGCTCGGCATGGTGAAGGTCCCTGAGCCCGAAAAACTCGCGCAGATCAAAGCCGCGGGCATCGACCACGTGGAGGTTGTCTTCAACTATTTCTGGCGCAACGCTCCCGAGAACGAATGTTACACCCGGGCCTACCGCGTCAAGGCGCTGCTCGAAGAAGCCGGACTGAAAGTCTGGTCCTGCCACCTGCCGTTCAGCCGCCAGCTCGACATCTCGGTACCCGATCCGGCGCTGCGCGAACAGAACGTCGCGCTTATGGAGCGGATGATCCGCCTCGCGTCGATCTTCGGCCCGCAGCGGCTCGTGCTCCATCCCAGTTCGGAGCCGATCGCCGACGAAGAACGGGAGATCCGCCTGCAGAACTCGGCCAACTCCATCGGTCGCCTCGCGCTGTCCGCCAAAGAGATCGGCGCGGTGCTCTGCATCGAGAACCTGCCCCGCACGTGCCTGGGCCGCGACTCGGGCGAGCTTATGCGGCTCATCGCCGACTACCCCGAAGTCATGGTCTGCTTCGATTCGAACCACCTGCTCAAAGAGGAGCATGCGCACTTCTTCGAGGCCGTCGGCAACCGCATCGGCACGATCCACGCTTCGGACTACGACCGCAAGGACGAACGTCACTGGCTGCCGGGCGAAGGCGTCATCGACTGGCCTGATTTCCTCCGCCGCCTACAGGCTTCCGGCTACAAGGGAGTTTTCATGCACGAAGTCCGCGCCGGGGTGAACGCTACGCCCGAAAATGTCGTAAAAGCCTACAAAGAGGTTATTCTCGGCAAAATGAAAAAATAACCCAATCAAATGCCACAAATATGAATAACATAATAAAATTCTATTTGCTCCGAGGCTTGCTACTTTTCTGCACAGGAATAGGATTACTCGCCGTGGGTTGTTCTAATGACAACGACGATTCGTCCCGCGAACTCGCTTCGAAAACCAATTTAACGCTAACGGAATACTACAATGAGCAAGGAACAATAACGGTGCCCGCCTGGGAGAGGAATAACAAGGCCGGACTGTTCGTTACGGACCAAAACGCTCCGGAAGCCGTCTATACAGCACCGATCCAGTCGGGATCACAAAAATCGCTCTTTCTCTTCACGCTCGACGCACCGCAACATGCAACTTCGACGGTCGTCGCATTTTGGCCCTCGGATGCCAATCTCCGCTGTGAAAACGGCACGTTAAAAACTGTCATCCCTACGATGCAAACGGGTTTTGTCACCCCGATTCTCGTCGGCAAGGCCACAGCACAACTCAATGCCTACGAGGGTTGCAGTATGGAACTGAAAAACCTTTTCTGCACGATGTATATCAGCGTCAAGAAAGGCCACTATTCAGTCAGCAAAGTGGTCATAAAGGCCAACGGCGGCGAAGCAATTGCAGGGGAATTCACCGTTGACATCGATGACTGGTCAACATCAGCATCAGAACAGACGATCACTGTAACACTGCCCACCCCCATGGATTGTTCACAGGGAACACAGCTGATACCCGTTATGATCGCCCCTGCGACACTCTTGCAAGGGTATACTGTGACCATCTACGATTCCAAAGGCGAAGATATAGCTTTAATCAAAAAAACAGAACCGGTGACCTTGGAGGCCGGAGGCAAGCTCGACACTGATTTGATGGCAGGCCCGGCCTTCCCGAGCCAGTGGATCTTCTCGGCATCGACTGTCGGACAGTACAACTCCTCGTGGAGCGCTTCGAACATGCTTCCGTCGACCTCGGGCAGTTCGGGTTATATATCCGTCGTACGCGGCGAGGCCAACGTCGGGCGTGAATTCACCCGCACGGTCAATTCATACCGTCCCTCCGTCTCGACAATGGTCGAAGGTGACTACTGGCTCTACACCCTGCCCGTAAGGCGACTCGAAGCCGGTACGGCCGTAGAGTTCGACGCCACGATGGCCGGCGAAGCCAATTCGCCCAAATACTTCATCGTGGAGTATCTCGACGGAGGTGTCTGGAAGAGCGTCGAAGAGGACCTGCTCACCGCACCCGAGGACCCCTCGATCCGTTATTCCTACAAGTGCTCGGGCGTGGCCACAGGAACCAACTACCAGCACGCCAGCATCATGCAGACCATCCGTTTCACCGATCCCGTCGAGGGTGCGGTGCAGATCCGCTGCCGCGCTGTGGGTCCTTACACCTGCACGGGTGGTACACAAGACATTTCGGCTGACGACTCAGCAAGTCAATTACCCCAATTCGGGTTCTCGGGCTCTTATGTCCAGAACCTCGGCACGGCGGTCCCGGGCGACACGAAAAAGGTGCTCTGCCTCGGCAACTCGTTCTCCTATTACAGCAACCCGGCGTGGATGCTCAAAGAGATCGCCTGGAACGAAGGCCACTATCTCAATGTCAAGGGGCATTTCAAGGGTTCGCAGAATTTCGGACAGCAGTTGGGGCTGTCGTTCTCGACCGACGCCATCGACATCGGAGGCTACGACTACGCCTTCATTCAGGACCAGAGCCAGAATCCCGCGACCTACGGACGCGACGGCACGGCGTCAATAGCTGCCAACTGCACGGCATTGGCGGACAAAATTCGGGCGAAATCGGCCTCCTGCAAAGTCATTCTCGAACAGACCTGGACCTTCTCGGCCAGCAGCTACGGCGGATTCACCGACTTCGCGACTTTCGAAAACTACAATGCCAAGGGTGCACGTGCCATGGCAAAAGCCGCCGGAACGTGGATATCGCCGATCGGCGAAGCGTTCCGTATCGTGCGCGAAGGCTCTTCGGGCATCAACCTCTACCACACCGACAATAAGCACCAGTCGGTCTACGGCGCCTACCTGAAAGCCTGCGTCAACTACCTCGTGCTCTACGGGGAGGCGTTCGGCAGCTCGCCCGCCGACTGCGGCATCGAGGCATCGAAGGCCGCCTACCTGCGCAGCGTCGCCGAACAGGTCGTACTGGGACATGAAAACGAATACTTAATCCAACGATAACCGATGATACGAACAATCAACAAACTGCTGATCCTCGCAGCGGCTCTTTCGGGAGCCGCCTGCGGGGAGCAGGCCGGCACGCCGCAGGAAACCTTACCTCCGGAAACGTCATGAAAACCTGCAGCAAAGTCATTCTTAATAAAATAAAAAACGTTGAACAATGAAACGCTTTTCATTGAATAAAATTCGAAAATCAATATGGTTCGGAATAGGATTCGGAATGACCGCATATTTCATGGCGGGCTGCTCCGATAACGATTCCTCGGAATACATCGAATTAGCCGCAAAAATCACCCTGACCCAGTCAGAATATTACAACAACGAAGGAGAAACAACGCTTCATCCATGGACAAAAGACGATAAGGCCGGCATTTTCGTCATCAGGGACAACTTTTTGCAGAAGATCAACATCTCCCCAATTCAGACACAATCGCCGAAATCGCTTTTTCTGCTCAATTTCAAGGCCCCGAAACATAGCAATGCAACATTAGTGGCTTTCTACCCAGCCGATGCGAATCTCATATATGAGGACGACATATTGAAAACGACGATACCCACAACGCAGACAGGAACCGTCGCTCCACTTCTGATCGGACAAACAACAGGTCGCATCGACTCTTACGAAGGGTTGCACATGGAGTTGAAACACCTGTTCAACACCATGTATATACCTGTTTGGGGAAGCCATGCAATTGCCAAAGCCGTTATACAGGCCAACGGCGGGGAAGCCATCGCCGGAGAAACTTCAATCAGGCTTAAGGACGGTGTTATTTGCGCATCGGAAAAGAGTGTTACCGTAAAGTTTTCCACACCGCTGGACTGCTCGGCTGAGATCAAACTGATCCCGGTTATGCTCGCGCCTGTAACCCTGTCGCAAGGATACTCCGTGACCATCTATGACATTAACGGGATTTCATATACTGTTTCATCGGACAAGCCAATCACGCTGACAGCCGGCGGCAAGGCTGATGCTGACGAGGCCCGTTCGCCTTATGTCATCGAAACCATCTCTTTCAACATCCGTGTCGACAACCCCTCCGATGGAGACAACATCTGGAAGAATCGTAAACAAGCCGTCATAACGATGATAAACAGGCAACAGCCGACCATAATGGGTTTACAAGAAGCACAACCCCATCAAATCACTTATTTGGCAAAACAGTGCCCGGAATATGCTTGGTACGGATTAGGACGCGATACCGGTGAAGCACCTCCCAAAACGGAAACATATGCCTCTGAAGAGTGTATGGCCATCTTTTTCCAGACATCAATAGTCGAAATGCTGGATAAAGGAACTTTTTGGCTGTCAGAAACGCCTAACATACCCTCGAAGGGTTGGGATGCCAATTACAACCGAAGTTGTACATGGGCGTTATTCAGACAAAAAACAACCGGCAAGCGGTTCTATTTTTTCAACACGCATCTCGACAACTCCGGCACTGTGGCTCGAAAAGAATCTATCAAATTAATTATAAATAAAATAGAGGAGGTCAACTCAGAACAACTTCCGGTATTTCTTACTGCTGATTTCAATTCGGATACCGATGAGAGTTGTTTCAATCCGTTGCACCAAGTAATGAAAGATGCCCGTGCGACTGCTCCTGTCACAGATCAGGAAGCCACATACAACGGCTACAAAACATCTGGAACCCGTAAACTTGACCATATCTTTTATGATAACGGATGCGTGGCAAGCATTTTCCAAACTCTGAAAGAAAATTATGGTGCTCCTTATATCTCGGATCATTATCCGGTAAGAACTTGTTTCGTTTTATTTTAAGATCTCAATAAAAATGCGACACAAAAGATTTGAAATTATGAATAGCTTAAAACTCCGCCTGTTCCGGGTTCTGCTGCTCTGCGCCGGAACGGGACTCCTCGTCGCGGGCTGCTCGAACGACGACGACTCGCCCCGGGAACTCTCTTCGAAAACCACCCTGACGCTGTCGAAATACTACAACGACAAGGGAGCGACAACGCTGCCCACCTGGGGCAGAAACGACAAGGCCGGACTGTTCGCCGCAGACCAAAGCGTCCCGGAGGCCGTCTATGCGGCGCCGATCCAGCCGGGATCGCAAAAATCGCTCTTTCTCTTCACGCGCAGCACGCCGCTTCGACGGTCGTCGCTTTCTGGCCCTCGGACGCCGATCTCCGCTGTGAGAACGGCACGCTGAAAACCGTCGTTCCCACGGCGCAGACGGGTTCCGTCGCCCCGATTCTCGCCGGCAAGGCCACGGCGCGGCTCAACACCTACGAGGGTTGCAGCATGGAGCTCACGAATCTCTTCTGCACGATGTACGTCAGCGTTAAAAAGGGCAACTACTCGGTCAGCAAGGCGGTCGTAAAGGCCAACGGCGGCGAAGGGATCGCCGGAGAGCTCACGATCGGCATCGACGACTGGTCGGCATCGGCATCGGCTCAGACGATCACCGTGACGCTGCCCGCACCCCTCGACTGTTCGAAAGAGACGCAGCTGATACCCGTAATGATCGCCCCCGTGGCCCTGTCGCAGGGCTACACCGTGACCCTCACCGACACCGACGGTAATTCGTTCTCGGTCGGGAAGACGGAGCCCGTGACCCTGGAGGCCGGGGGCAAGCACGACACCGACGACGCCCGTTCGAGTTTCGTGACCGAACTGGTCTTCTGCGGCGACAACATGGTCTACATGATCGACGCCGGGCTGGCCAACGAAACCACCTACAAGGATGCGGTCACATGGAGCTGGGACGCGACCGAAGCCGCCGCCGTGCTCGGGCTGGACAAGAGCCGCTGCAACCACCTCGACGACTGCAAGCCGGTGGACAACGGCAAGAAACTCCTGTGCACCAGCTCCTACAACTGGTGCGTGCTGCTCGACATCGCCACGAAGGAGGTGCTGTTCCACACCACGGCGACTCCCAACGCCCACTCGGCGGAACTGCTGCCCGGCAACCGCATCGTCGTGGCTTGTTCCGGAGGCGAAAGTTCTGGGAATAACTCTATACAACTTTACGACATCTCGCAGCCCAACCGGATTCTCTACCAGTCGGCGCTCGGCTCGGCGCACGGCGTCGTGTGGAACGAAACGACCCAGCGCCTCTATGCGATCGGCGGCCAGAGCCTCCAGATCTACAAACTCAAAGACTGGGAGACGGCAGCCCCGTCGCTCGAACTGGAAAAGACCGTACAGACGCCCCAGGGAGGTCTGCACGACATGAGCTACGTCAATTCGAACACGCTCTGCATCGGCGGACGCCGGGCCTATCTCTACGACATCGGCGCCAACCGGTTTACCGAAATGATGCTCTTCAGCGCATCGACAGCTATCAAATCGATTAACTACAACGACGAGACGGGCGAACTGTGGTACACGGATTCCACCAACCCCGAGGGCTCGCAAAGCTGGTCGACACAGACCATCCGCTACTCCACGGACAAGAACGCCTCGACAGAGACACGAACGATCAAAGTTCCCGACCTGGATGTCTATAAAGTCCGCGTGATGAACTGGTAACACGAAGCGGATTCCAACAGAAAATCGTGTATGTCCACGCGAATACACGATTTTTCTTACTATATATTTAACATTATTATTGCCTTCAATCCAAACAATCCATGAAAAAACTGCTTATTCTTCTTTCAGGACTGCTGCTTTTACAAACCTCCTGTTCACACACCGAATCCGCCCCCGGCACCCGTGCCGAACGGGTCGTTTCGGAGATTCACAACCCCGCCTCGAAAAAGGTGCTTGTCGCCTGCCACCGGGGCGACTGGCGCAACTGGCCCGAGAACTCCCTGGCGGCCATCGAGTCGGTGATCGGCATGGGGGCCGACATCGTTGAGATCGACCTTGCGCTGACCTCCGACAGCGTGCTGGTGGTCTGCCACGACCGGACGCTGAACCGCACGACGACGGGCAAAGGTCTCATCGCCGAAATCCCCTACGACTCCATCCAACGGTGTTTCCTCAAATCGGGCCACGGCGTGGCCACGTCGCACCGCATGCCGACGCTTCGTGAAGCGCTGGAGCTCTGCAAGGACCGCATCGTGGTCAATATCGACAAGGGCTACCAGTACTATGACCTCGTGCAGCGCCTCTCCGAGGAACTCGGGGTCACCGGACAGCTCCTCATCAAAGGCAAAAGCCCCGTCGCAGACGTCGCCGCGAAGTTCTCCCGCTACGAGCACAACATGATGTACATGCCCATCATCGACATCCTCAAACCCAAAGGGCAGGCGCTCTTCGCCGAATACCTCGGCACGGACACCGTACCCCTTGCCTACGAGGTTTGCTGGTCGGAATACACCCCCGCAGTCGAAGCCTGCATGAAAAAAGTGGTGGCCGGCGGCTCGAAACTCTGGGTGAACTCCCTGTGGCCGTCGCTCTGCGGAGGTCTCTGCGACGATGCGGCCTTCGAAGGCGACCCGGCGGCCGTCTACGGCAAACTCGTCGATATGGGCGCCACCATGATCCAGACCGACCGTCCCG
>OCHL01001698.1_pt1 | contig 12795 bp, 15 predicted proteins | sample 1538421 | NCBI WGS metagenome assembly OCHL01 (sample SAMN04571690, study PRJEB22368) | human gut metagenome | biome: human gut; material: stool | host: Homo sapiens | place: Luxembourg | collected 2012-06-01 | reverse complement strand
TTAGGAATAGACTTCTTAGCTGCTGGTATAGGTAATATACATGGTCAATATCCTGAAAACTGGGCTGGTTTAAACTTTGAAGCATTAGGAAAAATAAACGATGCTACAGGAGATATGCCTTTAGTATTACATGGTGGTACTGGTATACCAGAAGAAATGATAAAAGAAGCTATATCTTTAGGTGTTGCTAAAATAAATGTTAATACAGAATGTCAATTAGTATTTGCTGAAGCTACTCGTAAATACATAGAAGAAGGTAAAGATTTACAAGGTAAAGGATTTGACCCTCGTAAATTATTAGCTCCAGGTTTTGAAGCTATCAAAGCTTGTGTTAAAGAAAAAATGGAATTATTCGGTTCTATAGGACAAGCTTAATTCTAAAAAGTTAAAAACAAGAACGAATATAAAAGGGTTGAAGATGTTTCCTCAACCCTTTTTATTTTTACAAAATTAATCTATATATTATATAAACTCAATATATATTCTAAATCTATAAATTAAATTCAAACTAAAAAACGAACCTCTGGCAAATAAAAATCTTGTACAAGTACAAAACTTATATCTGCCGAAGATTCGCAATCTTATTTTTTATTTACAAATTTTTATCTAACTATAAAATTTTGATGCTCCTACTAACTGTCTTTTTGAAACTATCTTAGCAAGATTTTTTAAAGATGCAATTTTTATATCTTCAAAACTTACTAAGAATACAAATTTGAAATCTGAAAATTCTTGGTTTATATTGTAAACTTCAAAATAACATTTTATATTATCCATACAATACACATCTTGAAGTTCTTCTTCTATTTCATCTGTAGTATCTTTTAAGAAACGTCTGATATCATCAAACATAATCTCAAAAAATGACTCATCAACAGTTTCTCCTAATGCTTCAATAGCTTCAAGTATCTCTTCCTTAGAAAATACCATCTCTGATAACTCGCAGTCAAATACCATTATATTATCCTGGTTTATAGAATTAGATATGTCTTGTAAATAACCGATATCTTGACGAGCCGCAATAATATCTTTTACTTCTTTACTGTTTACATGAAAGCTGCCTTTTCTGTTTTTTAGTTTTAATTCTATCATTAAACTTCGCCTCCTTTAAGTAAGCTAACTTAATTATAGTTTATCAATAACATCCTTAATTTCTTTCCAAGAAGAAACCCTAGTAATGTTTTGATGCTCTACACCTTTATTGTAATTACAATCAATTAATATTACTTTTATTCCACCATTTGCAAGATTTAAAGCATTATTTGGATGATCTTCTATAAATATATCACACTTCAATTCATTAGCTTTATGAAGTTTATTATCTGTACCAAGTGAATAAAGAGGTATTTGCGATAATTGTTGTTTTTTAAGCCAATCCTGTGTTATTTGTGTTAAAGAATAATTTCTTGCTGTCACAAAAAATAAATTATTATCTTTATATAATTCATCAATAACATCTTTAACTCCTTCAACAACCTTAGCTTCTGAATATGAATTCATATATTTTGAATGAAGTTTATCCAACATTCCTTCTAATGTATCTCCATATAACTCTGCCCAATATACTGTTGTAAAATCTTCCTCAGTAAGTTTTTTATTGTAGATACTATTTAGATATGGCAAATAATGATATGGACTAGTAATTGTTCCATCTATATCTATGCATATATTTAAATTTTTCATTATATATCTCCCGTTTTTCAAGAATTCATTATATCATATACTTTAGTATAATTCAAAAAAACGTAGATAGCTATATCTAATTAAAATTTTACTTGATAATAAATTTTTCTACAAAAAAATCTAGGGAGTTATTGTATATTTTCTATACAATACTCCCTAGATTTTATACTTTATTTATTTCTTATTTTTCTTTCTAATTCAGAAATTTGTTTTTGATATTTATCAATTTTTTCATCAGATTGTTTTATATATTTTTTTATCTCTGAAACATTATCAATATCATCTTTTTTTATTAATTTATCTATTTGATCTATAGCCTTGTACTTTAGTTCATATGATTCCTTCATGTATTTTGTACATTCGTTCAATGTTTTTGTATATTCATTTTTAGATAATTGAGGCACTTCCATATCATCATAAAGCTCGATTACTCTTTCAGACATATATTTTGCTTTATCAATGTCTTTTCTTATTTTTGCATTATTTGTTATACATGTTTGTATATCTTTAGAATAAACTCCACATTCTTTTATTGGTTTCAATGCTATATTTTCAATATCTGATATATCCGACTTGTATTGCTTTATTTTTAATAAGTCTTGTTCTACATTATTTACATCCAAACTAGATGTATATATTTCTTTATAATTCATTACCATTGAATTGTTATTTTCTAATTGCTTTATACCGCTTATGTACATATTGCTTATGACTATTGTTGTAGCTAATACAACATATGTGCATGCATATATACATGCGCGACTAAATTTTTTATAGTTTTTAAATAAAACTACCAAAGGTATAACATATAAAAATATAAATACTAATATCCATCTCATAATCACAATCTCCTTTTCCATTAATACTCATTTTAATGTATTTTTAGTATTTACAATTTTTATAAATATTAATCATAAAAAAATCTTTATCTTAAAAACTTTTAAAAATGTAGATTTTTTTGAAACACATATACGGAAATTATATTTATCTACAATTTATAAATGAATATAATTTCCTATGTGTTATAAAATGGGAAAATCCTTATTATATAGATTCTCACTAAATCTATATAATAAGGATTTTCCATTTAATCTAATACCTTTATTAATTTAAAATCAAGATAGTCACTTGATGCAAGAATATATTCTATTCCATTTCTAATTCCTTTAAGACCCATTTCAAATGATTCTTTCCCGTGTAAATGACCATAAATTACTTTTTTAACGTTGTATTTTTCATATAACTTAGTAAACTCCGATTCTTCTAGTTGGTCATTTGTAGGTGGATAATGAGTTATAACTATAATGTTATTACAACCATTTTGAATTGCAGATTGTATAGACATTTCTAGCCTCAGTACTTCTCTTCTATATATTTTCATATCGTTGCTATCAAATTTAACTTCATTTGGACAAAGCCATCCTCTACTTCCACATATAGCATAGTCTCCATATGTGAAATATCCATTTTGTATAAAGTTCATATCATCACTTTCATATACAGCGTTTATTTTTGAAAGTGATGACCACCAATAATCATGATTTCCTTTTATAAAAATTTTCTTTCCTGGCAGTGATTCAATTATATCTAAATCTGATTTAGCTTCATTTAAATTCATAGCCCAAGATGTATCTCCAAGAACTAATACCGTGTCATCATCTTTTACTGTTTCACTCCAATTATCGACTATCTTTTTCTCATGATTGTCCCAATTATCACCGAATATATTCATAGGCTTTGGATTTTCCGTAGAAAAATGTAAATCACCTATTGCATATAAATTCATCTCCTTTCTCAAACACTTTATTCTACGATAAGTTTAATCATTATTAATATTTTTTAAACATTATAATTTTATATACGTTATAATTTAAAAGCTGTCTCAAAAATTAAGACAGCGTAAAATTATTTTTCTATTCTGTGTGTTTTAAAGTCCTCTAAAATATAATCTATTTCTTCTTTAAGCGCAACTATTTCATCGATATCTCTTTCACTATCGATTTTATCCAATCTTCTTTGATATTTAAGAGCACTACTAATTTCCCCTAAATTATATAGTTCCTGTATCTTTTTCAATACATCCTTTAAAGTTACAGATTTTGCTTGATACATAACTTGAGCTTTCATTATATCTTCTCTTATCTCGCTCATTTCTTCATCTAATAAAAATGCTGCATCAGCTGCTTTTCTAAGTCTCAATGCTACATTTTCTGGTATATAATGTTCATATTTGTATTTTAAAGAATGTTCTATAGTCGCCCAGAAGTTCATAGCAAGAGTTCTTATTTGTATTTCACAATGTATCTCCTTTGACCCTGCAATTGAATTTATAGGATATTTTATTATTAAATGATAACTTCTATATCCACTTTCCTTAAAGTTGGTAATATAATCTTTTTCATTTATAACAGTCATATCAGTTCTATTTTTTATTAATTCAACAATCGTATATATATCTTCAACAAACTGGCACATTATTCTTATACCAGCAATATCATCTATTTTACCTTCTATATCATTAGTGTCTAATCTATTAGCTTTAGATATTATAGAAGAAATCTTTTTTGTTCTCCCCGTAACAAATTCAATAGGAGAATATTCACCCTTAGTTAAAAATTCTTTTCTTATATTTTTAAATTTTACTTTAAGTTCTTCAACTGCATGTTGATAAGGAGCTAATATTTCATCCCACTTTTCGTAATTCATATTATTCACCTTTCGTCAAATAAATTAACAATCATTTCTATTCTACCATAATTTATTTTATTTTTGTATAATAAAGCAAATCAGAATCTTCTAGTTTATAATTAATTTTATCTAAATCAGCAAGATAACTGATAAATGATACTAATGAAGTTCTAAAAAAATAATATTCTTTATAATTATAAGTTAATTCATTTTCTTTTATAATTTTTTTAAGCAAAGTGTCTACATTCATAGGCACTTTGAGATTTTCTATTATTTGGCATAAATATTTATGCACTGCTTGTTTGTGTTTTTCTATTAAAAGTATTGTGTCATTCTTGTCTAAAACTTTTTTGCCATGAGCTAATACTATATAATTAAAATCTAATGATTTAACTATATCTAATGATTTTAAGTACTCTTCTACATCTTGTAAAAATAAAAAATCATATTTGCTTAAAGTTTCTTCTCCAATTAATAAATCTCCTGCAAATAACACACCATCTGAAGTTAATATACCAATGCTTCCTGATGTATGTCCTTTTAAGTTTATAACCTCAAAATCAACTCCATTTTTTTGTAATTTTCACATATTATTGCATCTACAGATATTTTTTCTGTATTTCTATGAAATAGTTTTTCGGTCAAAAACTTATTATGCTTGCCTCCTAAAATAAAATCTGAGAATAATTCTGGCCTTTCTATAAACAGCTTAGCCTCATCCGAAGCAAAAATTGCTATTTCAGGATATGCATTCTTTATTTGATGGCAAGCACCCACATGGTCTTCATGTTCATGTGTATTTACTATATATTTTGGTATTATTTTTTCATTTTCAAACATATTAATCATATTTTTAGGTCTTAGACCACTAAGACCAGGGTCAATTAATAATGCATTTTTATTTTCAAATAAATACACACCTGTATTGGTACCACCTTTTATAAAGTATGTATTTCCAAACACTCTCTGTAATTTCATAAAAACTACACCCCTTGTATAAATTTAAATAGCATTAAACTCTTTATATATTATACCATGTATATTTTTCTTATTGATGAATTATTTAGGTTTTATTTAATATAATTTAATTATTTAATTCCTGATATTATTAAAGTATATTTATTTGATAATAAATATTTTTTACTGTTTTTAATACTATTTAGTAAGCAAAATTCTTTTTATTTTATTTATAACATTCATATTTTTTTCTTTTGTTATTCTTATTTTAACCTTATAAGCAAAATCAGAATATAACATGCTTTCTATAAAGTATTCTACTATTCCTCTGTCTTTATAAGGGATATCAATTAATTCACTTCCTAAAATTCTAGCATCTAAATTCATTATTTCATCTTCAAAATTAAGTCTTTCTTTTTTAGATAAATAATTTTTTTCAGGCTTGAATGTTTCACAATATTTAATTGAGAAATTTAAAACTTCATCGCTTATATCTACACCATATAAATTTTTCATATCCTTTTTATAATTCATATTTTGTTCTATTACCCTACTTAAATTAGCATTGTAATCTTCTTTTTTCCAATGACCAAATAATCTACAGTTAAGTGGTCTAACTTCATATATTAAACATCTATTATTTTCATCTCTAAATGGACATGAATTTTTTTTCATTAATTCCATAAAATAATAGTCTACTATTCTCTCAATAGAACATTCTCTAAGCTCTTGTTTTTCAGCTAAATATCTATATATGTTTAAAAACTCTATTAAATTTATTCCCACAGATTCCATGCAGCAGTTTCCGCATCCTGCACAATCTCCTTTTGGAAGTGTAGAGTATATATCATTTAATTTTTCAAAATAACCATTTTTCTCGCAAAACTCAATACTTTCTAGTATTTGTTCCTTTTTTATACTAGCCATAATTTTCTCCTCTTGTTATAATTATTTAGTTAATACAAAAACTTATTATAACATATTTTTGAATATAAATTAGGAGGTCTATATATAAATGAACAGATATACTAAAATTATAAATATGATGGAAAGTTATTTCACTAAGGATTTCGAAAAAACTAAAAAAGGATTTACTAAAGTAAGAGAAGTAAAAGAAGAGACTGTAAGAAAAGCATTCTTAAAAGGAAACTGCGAAGTTTTAGTAATACTTGAAGATTCTGATAGAGAAATATTAATAGATGATTTCTCTTCTGATGAAGATATCAAAAAATACTTAGGAGCATCTTTTATAAACCCAAGAAGATAATTTCTTATTACAAATAATTCATTTTATAATACAAAAACTGAGACAATAGTATTAAATTAATGTCTCAGTTTTATTTTTTGAGTATCTTTTTTAATTAATTATAAAAATAAAAAAAGGATACATAATCCTTATTACGTATCCTTCCTATTCCGTTCTAAATTATTTTTTAAAATGTACTGCCCCGTTTATTCCACCGTAATTACTTGAGAAGTAGCTAGTAAATTCGTTTACTGATTTTATAATTACACTACCTTCTGGTTTTCCATTATATCTATAGTTATCTGAATAATATACTTTTCCATTTTTTATTGCATGTATAAATAAAACATGTCCTACTGAACTTGATGATCTATAGCTTTTTGGAAAACTTACAACTACATTGTATACATCTTTTCCACCGTTTGCATTTACTAATTTTTTAAGACAAGTTTTCCCTGAGTATTTCTTTTGAGTATATCCTGTGCTTGTTTTTGCACCTGATCTTAAATTGTAGTACCATCCACTACCATTCCAATATGTATCTGGTACTTGATATATTTTTAATGCTCTAAGTTGAGAATAAACATATAAAGAACATTGATGTGCGAAATTACTTCTTCCTGATATTGATTTTGCTTTTCTATATGTAGAATTTATTTGACTTTTTATTTTGCTAACACTTTTAGCCTTTGAAACACTAGTAGCTTTTGTACTATATGTAGTTTTTGCCGTGCTTGATTTAGTATATGCATCTGCTACTGTTGGTACCGCTACTTGTCCTACTATTGTACAAGATATTACCAACGCCGAAATTATTTTTTTTATTTTATTGTTCACTTTTCCTATTCCTCCTTATAAAATCTTTTCTATTTTGTAATCAATTTCCGTCTTATTTACAATTTTGTAACTTTTTTGTTACTTTTATAATACACTAATTAACAATTTATGTCAAGTTTGTAAGTTTTATCTTTTCTGTAAAAAAATTTTTCTTTTTATGTATATAATTTATAAATTTGAACAATAATACTAGTGTAATTTAAATATTTAACTCAATCTCCCCCAATTTAATAGAGCTTTCATTCCCCTAAATGAAAGCTCTTGTTTTTTTATTAATAAGTATATAAAATAAATCTAAATTAATATAATTGATTTTATTACTAATCTAGATTTAACGAACAAATTAATTTGGAGGACATTATGATTCAAATAGGAAAAATAAACTTTGATTGTGATTTTGAATATAGAATAATTCGAGAAGAAGATGATGATTTAGATATATATGTGGATGTTAATTATAGATGTTTAGATATTGAACTTGGAGAAAATAATTTCTTTAATTCAAGAATTCAATTTCCATTTGTAAGATCTGTATTACTTAGAATAAATAAAAATTTAGATACTATTACAGTTCATTTAATGAGAGATATAGATTTATTTTCAGCCTTTGCAAATTTCGAACTAGACTTATCTAATCAAATACTTTGCATAAAAAATCAATATGAAAAAGTAATAATATCTAAAACTTTATTAGATAAATAACTTACAAGAAATAAATAGGGGCCTTAATAGGCCCCTTCTAATATAGATTTTTTATAATATAGCAGTTTTACATAATTTGACCTTATATTTACTATATTATCTATATTAATATCTTCATTTATTGTATAATAAATATGTATTTGTAACAAATATCATACTTAATTTATACATTATTTTTTTTATATGAACAAATATAGGTATCTATTTGTTATAATAAATTTATTGATATATTTTTAAGGTTTGTCAAATCCTTAGTAAAAATAAGAATATATTCGAACTATTTTATAAATAGTTGAAAGGAGTTATTTATATGAGTTTATTAGTTTTTGGACACAAAAATCCAGACACAGATAGTATATGCTCTGCTATTTCATTAGCACATTTAAAAAACGAATTAGGAGTTGAAGCTACTCCTTATGCTTTAGGAGAAGTTAGAAAAGAAGCTCAATATGCTTTAGATTACTTCGGTGTTAAAGCCCCTAAAGTTCTTGAAGATGTAAAAATCCAAGTTAAAGATTTAAGCTACGATAAAGTAAAATCTTTAAAACCTAGCGATTCAGTTTTAAACGCTTACAACACAATGATAGAAAAAGGAACTAAAACTTTACCAGTAGTTTCTGTTGACGGAAAATTCGAAGGTATCATAACTATGGTAGAAATAGCTAAAAGCTTAATGTACCAACATTTCAGAAAAGTTAACATACCTCTAGAAAATGTATGCTACAACTTAAAAGGTGAAGTATTAGTACAATGTAACGATGTTTTCGATGGTAGAGTAACTACTTTATCTTATGGAATGGAAGAAATAATGAACCTTTTAAGCGAAGGTGATATAGCTATAGTTGGTAACAGATATGACATAATAGAATACGCTATAGACACTAAAGTTTCATTATTAATATTAACAGGTAAAGCAACACTTAATGAAGAATTAACTGCATTAGCAAAAGCTAATGGTGTTACTGTTATATCTGTTGATGTTGATACATATACTGCATCAAACTTAATAAATCAATGTGCAGAAATCGAAGATATAATAACTAGAGAAAACTTAGTTTTATTCAACGAAAATGACTATGTTGATGATGTAAAAGAAACTATGTTAAGTACAAACTTCAGAGCTTATCCAGTTGTTGATGATAACAGTAAATTCTTAGGATTAGTTTCTAGAAGACATTTATTAAACCCAACTAAAAAGAACGTAGTATTAGTTGACCATAATGAATTTGCTCAAAGTGCCGATGGTATAGAACAAGCTAATATAGTTGAAATAGTTGACCACCACAAAATAGGAGGTATATCTACTGACTTACCAATATCAGTTAGAGTTTCTCCAGTTGGATGCTGTTCTACTATAATATACAACTTATACAAAGAAAATAATGTAGAAGTTCCTAAACATATAGCTGGTTTATTATTATCTGCAATATTATCAGATACATTAATATTCAAATCACCAACTACTACTGAATTAGATAAAAAAGCAGTTTTAGAATTAGCTAAAATAGCTGGTGTTGACTATGAAGCTTACGGAATGGATATGTTCAAAGCTGGTACTTCTTTAGATGAATTCTCTATAGAAGAAATAGTAAACATGGACTTCAAAGAATTCAACATGAGCGGAAACAGAGTTGGTATAGGACAAGTTATGACTTTAGATATAGATTCTATATTAAATAAAAAAGACGAATACTTATCTTATATAAATGGAACTGATTATGATATGTTAGTATTAGCTATAACTGACATAATAAAAGAAGGTTCTTACCTACTATACAAAGCTAATGATTCAGTAATAGCTGAAGCATTCAACGTAGATGCAAATCAAGGTGTATTTGCTGAAGGTGTAGTTTCTAGAAAGAAACAATTAGTACCTAACTTAACTAGCGCAGTTAAAAATATGTAATTATACATTTAAAATAAAAAACATCCTCGACAACAGGGGATGTTTTTTTATTTTTGCAAAAGCAAGAAAAGCTATTACGAATATATTCGCAATAGCTTTTCTAAAATATTTACAGTTTATATTTTGCCTTATCACTCAGGTGTGTGTGTTTTTGTGTTTTTTGTGTTTTTAAGACTCTTTAAAATATTTTAAATGAAGATTGAAAAAATGTAAATAGTATTTTATTGTCAAAAATTAATTATGACTACATTTTTTCAACTTCTGGATATTCAACTCCGAAAGTTTCTACTGTCATAGATTTTATTCTTTGATCTTCAAGTGGTTTATCCATTCTGTTTACTCTAACAGATGCTATTTTATCAACTACATCTAATCCTTCTATTACTCTACCAAATGCAGCGTATTCTCCATCTAAGTGTGGAGCTCTTGCATGCATTATAAAGAATTGAGAACCTGCACTATTTGGTTGCATAGTTCTAGCCATTGATAAAACACCTTTTTCATGTTTTAAGTTGTTTGTGAATCCATTGCTTGAGAATTCTCCTGCTATAGAGTATCCTGGTCCACCCATTCCGTTTCCATTAGGGCATCCACCTTGTATCATAAATCCTTTTATAACTCTATGGAATATGATTCCATCATAGTATCCGTCTTTTACTAAGCTTATAAAGTTGTTTACTGTATTTGGAGCTATATGTGGGTATAATTCTGCTACCATTTTATCTCCATTTTCCATTTCTATAGTAACTATAGGGTTTTTATTTTCCATGTTGATTTCTTCCTTTCATTTGTTCATTTTCATATTTTATTATATACCATTTTATTGAAAAATAAATCTTAAATTTGTCTATTTTATATATACAATATAGGTTTTCTCTTTTAATTTTATATGAATAAGCATTATTTATTAAGAAAAATTATTTTTTTAGCAAATCTAAATCAAATTTTAAACCAATATCATATCCTTCTTTATACATTTTTGAACAGAATTCCGATGAGAAATTTAGCATTTCTTTATTATCTACAGATGTTTTAGGAGATATGATTACAATCTTATTGTTATCAATTTTTTCCTTAACTCTTTGCGGCAATTCAAAATTATGTCTTGTTGATATTATTAGTATTTTATCCACATTATTCTCAATCAATGGATCTATATATGTATTTCGTGCCATACCTCCATCTAAATTACATCCATCAAACTTCCCTTCTTTTATATATTCTTTTACTTCTTTAATCGAAAATAACTCTCCCCATTGATGATAAGGCAATGCACAACTATATTTTATATAATCAACTCTGTTTTTATGATTAAATTTTGATATATCTACGATTATCTCTTTGCCAATTTTATCTCTTACTTGAAGGTAATTAATATAAAAACTCGAATTTTCTGGAATTCTATATTTTTTAATTCATATAGTGGTTTAAAATCTTCACTGTTATCTATAATATTATCAACAGATTTAAAACGTTTTCTACACAGGCTTTTCTCACTTATCCACATCTTTTTCATTTTATCCACATTTTCTGTGTATAAGTAGTAACCATTCATCGCCCCAATTGATGTACATGCATATGAATCATATTTTTTAATTCCTCTGTTATATAAAGCTTCTAATACACCTGCTTGAAATGCTCCTTTCGCTCCTCCACCAGGAAGGCATACACCTAAACTCATATTTATCACCCTTTTTTATATGTTTTATATTATAAATTTAAAGGATGATATATCTATCTACATCATCCTTTAAACATTTATTATTTAATTACGTCAATTGTTGTATATTCTTTGTTGATTGTTTTAATACCTTGGTTGTCAAATGCTATTGTAATATCTGGTCCCTTTACAGCAACTACTGTTCCTGTTCCGAATTTAGGATGATGTATTTTACTTCCTAATTTTATATTATCAAGGTCTGCTATATCTGTTTTTTGTTTTATTGTAGCATTTGCCTTTTTAGCCATTTCAGCTTTGTTAACTGTATTCATATATTTTTTAGTATATTTATCTAGCATATTATAACTTGCTTTTGAATAAGAGATTTCTTTTTGAACCTTATTAAGTCTTTCTACACAATCATCTGGCAACTCTTCAATAAATCTAGATGCTACTGAATGATTAGTTCTTCCATATAGAGTTCTCTTTCCTGTCATAGTCATAAATAATTCTTCTTTTGCTCTTGTGATTCCAACATAGCAAAGCCTTCTTTCCTCTTCAATTTGAGTATCTTGCATAGATGCGATTGCTCTTGCTATAGGGAATAATTTTTCTTCCATACCTGTTAAGAATACAACCGGGAATTCAAGCCCTTTCGCTGAATGTATAGTCATTAAAGAAACTCTATCTGCATGTTCTTCCTCTTCGTTTGGTTCTGATGTAAGTGCTACATTTGTTAAGAAAGCTTCTAAACTAGTATCTTCGTTTTTACTTTCAAATTCCATTGCTACAGATATAAATTCTTTTAAGTTTTCTATTCTATCTTGAGATTCTTCGCTCTTATCTTTTTCTAATTCATCTAAATATCCTGTAATATCCATAACTTTTTCTATCATTTTACTTGCAGGATATATTTGTTTTAAACTTCTGAATGTAGACATTATATCTACAAATCCATTTATACTCGCTTTTGCCTTTCTAGATATATCTGAATTTCCATCTATATCGATTAAAACAGAATATAAACTTTCTTCTTTTAAGCTGGCTCTATCTTCTATTTTTTCTATTGTTCTAAGACCGATACCTCTTCTAGGAACATTTATAATTCTCTTTAAC
>OCHL01001695.1_pt1 | contig 12808 bp, 16 predicted proteins | sample 1538421 | NCBI WGS metagenome assembly OCHL01 (sample SAMN04571690, study PRJEB22368) | human gut metagenome | biome: human gut; material: stool | host: Homo sapiens | place: Luxembourg | collected 2012-06-01 | reverse complement strand
TCTGGTTGTTCACCGCATTACTTTGAATGAACGCGATTTCTGGTTCTTCGTCGACGAACAGCAGATGAAGATCGCGGATCGCCGCTGGTAACACAATAAAAAAAATGAACTGCCTAAGCAAACTGAACACAAAGACTTTCGTTGCAGCCGCCCTGCTCGCCGGGGCCGGAGTAACTTTTGCAAGTGTCGGTGTCGCAAAAGGTTATAACCTCTCGCCCCTGGAAACGTACATCATTGAAAGCTTTGCTCAAGAACAAATTGACGGCTTTATCAATTCAGGGGCAACCACGCTCTTTGAAAGCCCGAAGATTTTCTATCTCAACCCGAGAGCCTTTGCCAAACAGGCGAAGACGGATCTATCGGGCGCTCAAAAGAAATATCTCGGTAATTACGGAATCGTTAAATCTTTTATTTCCAGGACAAACAAGGAGAAAACAAGGGTTCAGTTTGATATCCCCAGACCGGAATACACGTTAGATCTGCAGCTTGCCAAAAATGCCGATCCTGATTTGACGCATGAAGTCAGTCCGGGCGAGCGTCACGGCTTTTACTGCCAGATTACTTCGGTCGAGAAATCCTCGGCGGTTCTGTCAGATTGCCTTCCGCTGAGGCAGTTTGCCTCTTTAAAAAGCAAACAAATCGAGGCCTTAATTCATCGTTATTTGGCCGGAGAGAAAGTCTTAGATCCTAACCTTCCGACTTATGCAATGATGGCATATATGGCAGTGGTTTCTGCAAGGCTGCTTCCAAGGGACTCGGTTTGCCGCCGAACCGTGGAAGATGAGATTATTTTCACGGATGCCGACCGCAGACTCTGCAACCAGGAAGTCGCTGACTTATGGCAGCGTGCGGATTCCAATCCTAAGTTTGATAAGACGATGGACAACGTCGTAGAAGAACTTACGAAACACGGCGTTGATGTTTCAATGATTAATCAGGCTGCAAGCAGCTTGGATTAACTTGAAGCAGATATCCTTCAAGTCAAAGCTAAACAAAAACGAGAGCCGTTTGAAAACTGACTCTCGTTTATTTTTTCTTCAAAATCTTACTTATCGAGGCGTGCAGCTTCGATGTCCTCTTCTGTCTTATTGAGGAAGATTTTTTCCATTTCGCGAGGAGACAGACCGGCCTGAACTTCACCGCCGTAGACATATTCCTTGACCTTTTCTTTGATCATCTTCTGTCCGGGCGTGCCTTTTGCGCGTTCGACATAAATTCTCATTAAGTCAAGAATTCCCTCTTCGACCTTGCCGTTATAGGCTCTGGAAACACAAGCTAAAAAAGCTTTTTTAAGGTCACTGTCGACCTCAAGCTGCATTAATTCTTTCGTCATTTTCTTTCGCTTTTGATTGGTTGTGGTTATTTTAGCTTTTTAGACTAAAAGCAATAGTAGTAATAATCATAAGAATTATTCATTTAGTCTTTTGGCCCAAAAACCCCTAAGCTTAATAAACCGTATGTTTTACGCGTTCAAACCGCTGGAATTTAAAACCTAACGGCTGAGCTTCGGTTTTGGGATGGTCCTCACTCCAAACAAGCATCCACTCGTCTTTATTAAGCGGATCGAAAGATGCATCCCCTTCTACATCGGCCTCAATTTCCGTTACCCAGGCCGTATCTACTAACGGGAGAGCTCGGCGGTAAAGATCGGCACCGCCGATAACGAAAACAATATCGTCCGGACCGAAATGCTTCAGTGCCTCTTCCAAAGAAGAGACAACCGTCGCCCCTTCGGCTTTATAGGATGGGTCTCGCGTTAATACGATGTTCTGGCGCCCCGGAAGCGGTCTTCCGATCGATTCCCAGGTACGGCGCCCCATGATGACGGGACGTCCCATCGTTGTCTGTTTAAAGAACTTTAATTCTTCTGACAGACGCCATGGCAGTTTGCCCTCTTTGCCGATAATTCCGTTTCGGCTTCGCGCCACAATAAGACTGATATGAGGTTTCATAGTCAAAACCCAAAATAATTAAACCGCAATCGGAGCCTTGATCGCAGGCCACGGATCATAGTCAACGATTTCAAAATCTTCGAACTTGTAATCAAAAATAGAGTCCGGACGACGCTTAATGATTAACTTCGGATATGGACGAGGTTCACGGCTCAGCTGCAGCTTCACCTGTTCGAAGTGATTGTTATAGATATGGCAGTCGCCGCCGGTCCAGATAAAGTCACCGACATCCAAATCACACTGCTGCGCAATCATGTGCGTGAGCAGCGATATTAAACGGAACTCCGAGGAAGATATCGCAGCTTCTCTGATAAAGCTGGCAGGACAGTTTTCCCTGAGCCACATAGAACTGGAAGAACATGTGGCAAGGCGGCAGCGCCATCTTGTCAATTTCTCCGACGTTCCAGGCAGAGACGACCAAACGACGGGAGTCCGGATTGGTTTTAATCTGATGGATCAGGTTTGAGATCTGATCAATGTAACCGCCGTCAGAAGTCTTCCAATGACGCCACTGAACACCGTAGATCGGACCTAAGTCGCCGTTGGCATCTGCCCATTCGTCCCAAATCGTCACCTTGTTGTCGTGAAGATATTTGACGTTGGAGTCACCGTGTAAGAACCACAAAAGCTCATGAATAATGGAGCGAAGATGCAGTTTCTTGGTCGTGACAAGCGGAAAACCTTCCTGAAGATTAAAACGCATTTGGTATCCGAACATCGAACGAGTGCCGACACCCGTACGATCGGATTTTTCGACGCCGTGTTCAAAGACGTCTTTCATAAAAGTTTCGTATTGGTCTGAGCGACTCATAGCAAAAATCCTCGCGCTGTTGAACCGCAATGCGTCCTTCCGGATGCAAGCCGTTCAGTTTGACTGTTTTGAGGATTCTAACGCAAGGATGTTTTTCCTTCTCATGACCTCTTCTTAGAACGAATAGAAAGTATGAATACCTGAGAAATCACCATCGCAATGCCGAGGCACTCGATCCATCCGAGTTTCAGGTTCATAAACATGATGCCGAAAACATAGGCAGAGGTGGGCTCGAGGCACACAACGAGACCGGCAGTGACCGGAGAAATGTACTTCAAACAAGCCAAATATAACCAGAATGCCGAGACCGTTCCTGCTAAAACGATATAAGTCAGGGCCAGCCAGGCCTTCGCATCTAACCCTTCAGCGGTAACAATCGGATTTGCGAGAAAAAGCCCGGCAATGCCTGAAGCCATCATGCCCCAGAAAACGGCGTGCCAATTAAACTGGAAGGCAGAAAAGTCGTCTTTTGAAACGATTAAAAGAACACCGAAGAAGGCTAAGGCCCTCTTTTGCGGTAAAGCGTTTCTTTCCTCTTAAAAAGAGGTAGATTCCGGCAAGCAGCGGCGTCGTTGCTATGAAAATCGCTGCGGTTCCCGCATTTGAATAGTAAATAGCAATAAAGAACGTCAGATGCGCACAAAGAAGCTCAATGCCGCTGAGTGCAATACCGAGCGATCCCTTCAGAGACGAAAAAACAGCCAACAAAGGCCGGCGCGATAAGTACAAATTCAAAATGACCAGAACAATTCCGGACAATAACAGCCTGAGCGAGGACAACGCCTGAGGCTCGGTTTTGGTGTTTTCAAAGATGTATTGAACACATACACCCATTGATCCCCAAAAGACGGATGCCAGTGAGGCAAGTAAAACGCCGTAAAGCGCCCGATTAATTTTTATCGGAGGTTCGGCATATTTTGTCGAAGTTTGAGTTTGAGACATTTTTTCTTTTGCCATTTAGTCCTGAACATTTTAGGCTTTGTGCAACATCCTTTTAATTAATAGAAAAATTTTTCTTTTTTTAGGTCTGGTTCGAGAAACAAGCAAAATGCAGTTTTTCAAATAGAAGAGAGAATCGATCTTTTCGTCTCGCTAAAGTAACAAATTTTCCTCAGTTGTTACCAATAATTGGAAAATATGTAGCTTCTTAACATTCTCTTGCAACAGAAATAAATTGCTTCAGCATTCAAATAGATATGGCGGTAAAGTCATTGTCAATGAGAGTGCGCAAACACTACTCAGTTTTTCCTCCTAGATCGTTTTAGGCCCTTCAGTTGTCGGGCCTATTCTTTTTTGTGCTCCTCGGTAAATTGCCGCAGGAGCTTTTTTCACAAACTTTTTCGACTTTCCGGCGGCAAAGCTTGGGTTAGAGGCCTTCTTTTATTCGATAATGAAAATTTACCGATAGAAGTGAGTTGTTTGTCTATTAGAAACTCGAATTACATACACGATGAACTTCAAGCCGTTAATGATTGCTTTACCGGTTGCCTTCCTGATCGGATGCGCTTCCGAACCGACGCCCGATATGCTGCCGGGCGGCCAGCCTACTTTTGATAGTTACGCCATTCAGGCGAAAGCTTACGTTGCTGAAAGACGCCATTTTGTGACGGATGATCATGTGGCTGAAATCGAAGGCAACTCGCCTTTTGAAATCCAGCCTAAAAATCCGAACGGCAAAGCCGTATTAATGATTCACGGCCTCGGAGATTCCCCTTGGACGTTTACCGATATCGGAAAATCTTTGGCCGATCAGGGATACTTAGTTCGAGCGATGCTTCTTCCCGGACACGGTACGCGTCCTGCGGACATGATCGGCGTGACCTCAGAAGAATGGACAAAAGCCGTTAACGAGCAAGTCGCTCTTTTGAAAAAGCAATACCCAAAGATTTGGCTGGCAGGTTTTTCTACAGGCTGCAATCTGGCTTTAGATTATTTAGAAGAACATCCCAATGATGTTGAAGGCTTGATTCTGTTTTCTCCGGCAATGCAGGTCAGAACCTCCTTAATCAAGCTGGCGCCGATTGTTGATTTGTTTGTGACTTGGCTCAAAGCGCCGGATAAGAAAACTGCCGGAGACGCACCATTCAAATACAACACGGTACCGATGGATGCCATTGTGGCGTTTAAGCACACCATGGATACATCCAACGACTATCTGATCAAAAACAAGATCACGAAGCCTGTGATCGTCATGATGAGTCAGCATGACAGCATCATCAATACTCAGTCTTTGGTTAAGGTTTTTGATAACGCTTTGACGAATCCGGCCTCTAAGATTATTTGGTACGGAAAACTGCCCGATGGCAAATATACCAAGAAAGTCGTTGCTAAGCCGGATTATCTGCCTGAGCTGAGAATCAAGTCGTTTGCTCATATGTCCATTCCTTTCTCTCCCGACAATGTCTGGTACGGAAAGGACGGCAAGTTCCGCTATTGCCGCAACAGTGCTTCCGCTAAAGATGTTCAGGACTGCCGAAATGTTCCGGATGTCTGGTATGGGGCCTGGGGTACGCACGACGGTGAGCACAGCTTTGCTCGTCTGACCTACAACCCTTATTTCGACTGGCAGGCAAATCAGATACTCAAAGTAATGAAAAGCGGAGAACAAAAGCCTCGAGCATCAGGCATTATTGAAAAAGTTGAACCGCAACAGAAGGAATTAAATTGAAAAAGCTTCTCATCGTCGCTGCTTTCCTTTCGGCCCTGCTTCTCGCAGGCTGCTCCGATAAGGAAGTGGCCAGTGTCTCCTTAGGCGTGTTTACGTTCAAAGACATCAAATTGGATGCCTTTACGGATCCTCAGGTTCCGGGCGTCACTTGCCATGTGGCTTACATCAATTCTCCGCTTCAGCTGAGCGATCCTTCTAATAGCTCGGTTTCCTGCGTAAAGACCGGTGAGATTACTCAGGCCATGATCGACGGAATTGATAAGAGCGCCGACGGAGAAGTGGTTTTTAAGAAGTCTCAAAGCGTCTTCTTTAAAACTTTGAGAATCCGCAGAATCTTTGACGCAAAAAACCAAACGCTGGTTTATTTGAGCTACTCCACCAAGATTGCAAACGGAAGCTTTAAACACTCCATATCTTCCGTGCCTCTTTGGGGTTCTCAAGCCTATAAGCCGGAAGGCTACCTAGTAAAGAAATAAGCTGAAGCAAAGTGTAGTCACTGCAAAAATTCTCTGTTAGCATTGAACGCACTTCGGTTTTGAACGGACAACTGCCGATCCTCGAAGCCTTGTAGGAGTTGGCTGGAACGGCGGTTTTTTTGAGGATATTGAAATGAAAGAAATTATCACTACAGAAAACGCCCCTGCCGCTGTCGGCACTTACTCTACCGCCTACAAATGCGGCAACATGGTCTTCCTTTCCGGCCAGCTGGGTTTAGATCCCGTTTCCGGTGAACTGCCTGCTTCCTTCGAAGCTCAGTGCCGTCAGGCTTTCCGCAACGTTTTTGCGATTGTTAAAGCAGCCGGCGGTACACCTGCCGACATCGTTCGTCAGACTGTCTATCTCACCGATCTGGACAATTTCGGCGTTGTGAACAAAGTGATGTCTGAAATCTTCTCTGCTCCTTATCCCGCAAGAAGCTGCGTTCAGATTTCCGCCCTTCCGAAAGGCGGCTTGATCGAAGTGGAAGCGACTGTCGTTCTCGACTAAGACTTCTTACTGGGGAATGCCTACCAGGGCGTTCCTCTCGGCAGGAGCCGGTTGACCATATCGCGGATTTTAGGTTCTGAATCAGAAGCCGGATCCGCTAAGGTTGCCGGCTCTACGTTTTTTCTAAGATTGACGATGTCAGTCGGATGCCCTTCTGTTGTTAATAACAGGCGAGCATCTTTCAAGTAAGCCAAGTTGTATTTGGCTTCGTAATAAACCGTGACAGGGCAGCTCTGTTCTGTTTTTGAAACGGTTCTGACTGTTAAGCCCTTATCTTGAATCGCTTGGCGTAAAGCAATAAAAAATGAAGGAGGCACGTTTTTATTGTCGACCAAACACACTTCCTTAAAACCGAAAGAGTCTCTTAAGTAGTAGTCGGTTGAATCCGAAGCACAGCCTGTAACTAAAACACAGGCGCTGCAGATCGTTAGGAGCGGGATTGCCTTCATTTTCTTTGCTATCGAATGATATCTTATGGTCTGATTCTAGCCAATCCGATTCAAAAAATTCAACCTTTTTACCCAGCGCAGCTCCTAATCTGATTTCTTTTCCGAAAAAATCCTTTTCAAATCGCAAGTTACAGGTTTTAGGAAAATAGCGCTGTGCTATTATTTTTTCTTTTTTAGAGGCCGGGCAGTCGTGAGGTTCAAATAATTTTTGACTTCTTTGCCTTTTCTCGAGTTGCATCCTTTAAATATTACGCAAATGGCTTACCCTAAATCTCCTGCTATCGCTCTTTGGAATCCTGTTTGGACAGTTATTTTGTCCTATATCTTTACTCCGGTTTTCGGAGCATTTCTTCAAAGAACCAACTGGAGCGAAATGGGAGAGCAGGATCGCACGGCCAACAGCCATATGTGGATGATCCTCGGATTAGTCTTCATGTTCGGCTATCTTCTGCTGGAACCATGGCTTCCCGAATCCAATTTTGAAGATTTCTACTTCTTAGGTTCTTACACTTTGTTTTACGCCGCTTGGGTTATTTTTGACGGCTGGGCTCAGGTGCCTTTCGTTCGTGACCGATATGGCGATAACTATCATCACCGCCTCTGGGGCCAACCGATTATGCTCGGTGCCGGCGGGCTGGTTCTGTGGATGATGATGTCTTTAACTTACGTGATTGCCATCATCACTTTATTCCCTGACGTTCTGCCGCCTCAGCTTCCTCCGAGCCCTTAATCTATGTCCGGCTTCTTTGATAAGCTTCCCGAAATCTCGCCTAAAAAACAGGCTCCAGCGGAAAAAACCGTTTTTGATCCGTATGCGTTTCTGAATTTAAGGCCGGAACCACAAACGGCGGAGGATCGTTTCAAAGAAGCCAAAGAACTGCTTTCTGCAGAATCCAACACGGCCATCCAATATCTCAAAGCCGCAGCCGAAGAAGAACACGCTGCTTCTTTAGATCTTCTCGGTATGCTTTATGCCACCGGCCAGCTTTTAGAGAAAGATCCCAAACGAGCGGCCGACTTATTTAGAAAAGCAGCCGTTCTTGGGGAAACGAGCGCCAAATTCCATTTGGCTATGGCATTGCGCGAAGGGTTCGGGGTTCGCCGAAACCTAGAAGAATCTTTTGCATGGCTTCGTGTTGCCGCAAAAGAAAAGTCTCCCGAAGCGATGTTTGCTCTGGCCGAGGCCTATGACCAGGGTTTGGGCGTTGAAAAAAACGCCGAGATTGCTGAGACCTTCTTTAGCCAAGCCGCTTTAAAAGGAGAAAGGCGCGCCATTATGCGAATGGTCCGCCTGACTTCCGAAGGGACTCATCTCAATCCTAAACTTTGTCTTCACTGGCTGTTTAAGGGAGCAGCGGTAAAAATTCCTGTCTGCCTTCTTGCCATAGGGCGCTACTGGCTCGAGACGACGCCTAAAAATCCCTCCAGGGGACTGAGCTTTTTAGAGGAAGGCGCGCTAACCGAAGATCCCGATTGTCTTCTCGAACTGGGATTTTTCTGGTCTAGCGGCAGATTTGCGCCTACTGACATCGTGGCGGCCATTGTCTATTGCCACCTTGCCTCTACTTTCGGCAGCTGGAAAGCAGCGCAAAAACTCTCCGAACTTCGCACCTTGGCGCAAAGAGAACAACTGATGGAAGCTGCGGGCATCGCAGCCTTCCCGAGTTCGCAGCTCGTTGTACAAGAAACAATTAAGCGCCGCAATCACGGCGCTTAACATGCTAAACAACGCAGCAGCAGGATTTGTTAGCTGTCTTCCCACTCAATCGCTCTTTCTTCTGCCTTGAGCGGATGAAAGTGCCTCTGGTAAGAATCTCTCAATTCTTCAAGACAAGTGGAAGCCAACGGCGCAATGTCTCCGGCCAGAATGCCGGAATTCAAACCGTCGACAACTGCACCGTGGAGATAAACGGCGGATAAAACGCAGTCCATCAATTCAAAGTGCTGAGCAAACATGGCGCCGATCATTCCGGAAAGGGCGTCGCCGGATCCGGCAGTTGCCAATGCCGGAGAACCTGTCGGATTGATCCAGCTGACGGAGCTGCGCTGAGTCACAATCGTTCCTGCTCCTTTCAGAACATTTACGGCTCCGGTGAGAATACCTAAGTCAAGGGCGCGAGAAAGACGGTCTTTATTGATTTCTTCTACGGGCAGTCTGAGGATCCGTGCGGCTTCGGCGGCATGGGGCGTCAGAACCGTATGAGCAAATCGGTGTGTTACTAAGGACAAAATCTCTTCGTCCTGAGCAATCATCGTCAAAGCGTCTCCGTCGATGACCAAAGCAGCTTTGGATTTCAGGCATTCAATGAACCGCTGTTTTGCCTGATCGGTAAAGCCCAAGCCTGGACCGATGACGATGGCATCCATTTCATCAATATTGATTTTGACGGGGAACATTAATTCTGGGCAGAACGGGTCAAGTTTCATGTCCTCTTCTAAGAGTTCGACATAAACGCGGCCGGCACCCATATACAAACCTGAACGGGCAGCAATTAAAGCTGCTCCGACGGTTCCCTTTCCTCCGCCGATAATGCCTAATCGACCGTAATCGGCTTTGGAAGTATTCTTTAAGCGAGGCGCGCAGACATGCTTAAAGTCCTTGACTTCGAGGAGGCTGATTTTGGTAAGCGGAATGGAAATACCGAGGTTATCCATTTTGACGCGGCCGCAGGCATCCGGCCCAAGGCCGGTAAAGAGCCCTACCTTGCCGCTTAAGAAAGAAATCGTTGCATCGGCCTTGCAGCCTGCTCTGTCACCGACCCAAGTGCCGGTTTCTGAGTTCAAGCCGGAAGGTATATCCAAAGAAACGTGCAATGCGCGTCTTTCGTTAAACCACATTGCTGCATCGAGGAATTCATCTTTAAGGGGGCGCTCCAAACCGATGCCGAAAATCGCATCTACGACAATATCGGCCTTCGGTGTGTCGTAAGGATCGGTGTAAACGGTTCTGCCTAGCTTTTCCCACTCCGCCAAAGCAGCCTTTGCCTCTTCGCTCTTAGGTGCTTTGCCGGCGACCTGGACGACGTTGACGTCGTATTCTTTATTTAAAAGTTCGATCGCTGTTCGGTACCCGTCGCCGCCGTTGTTGCCCGGACCGCACACCACTGTCACTCGGGCCGGAGCAGGATAAAGATCGGAGATGAACTCAGCAGCGGCTTTGCCTGCCCTCTCCATAAGAACTCCGGGTCCTAAGATACGGGCGTATTTTTCCTCGAGTTCTCTTAACTGAGGAATCTGAAGTAAGGAAACCGACATTGATTATTACCTTTAAAAAGAAAGGAGACTGCCGGCTCGGACAGTCTCAAAGAATATTCGTGAAACTATTTTCGTTTAACAAATCGCATCGGACTATAGGGCGTCGGATCGATTGCCGGCGTCTTTTTCTCAATAATATCCGAAAGAAGTTCTGCGCAACCCTCAGACAAAGCCCAGCCGTTCAATCCGTGACAAACATTGAGGTACAAGCCTTCGAAAGGTGTTTCCCCACAGGACGGGAGGCTGTCCGGATGGACAATACATTTGCCGATCCAGTTGGTGGATTCCGTCCATTGAGCCGCTGTGGGCAGAAGCTTACAACTGGCCTCATAGATTTCTTCGATCACTTTGTCTGTCATATCGTGAGAAGATTCTCCGAGCCAATAACGACCGCAGACTCTGACGCGATTGCCTAAACGGGTAACAAGAAGATCTTTATTGTCAAAAATAAGCGTGTGCAGCGGCGGAACATTCATCGGATCGATGGTTGCCGTCACGGCCCAGCCTGTCAGCTGCATCGTCGGGAGGTCAAGCTTGCCTTCAAGCAGCGGCTTTGTACCTAAATTACTGCAGAGAACGACGGCATCACTGGCGATTTCGCCTTTGTCCGTCTTCACACCGACGGCCTTATTGTTTTCGTCAAACATTAGGCCCGTAACTTCGGTGTGATACATCATGGTCAGATTCTTTTGGCTGACATTGATGGCCTGAATCTGTTTAGAGTAATAACAGCCGTTGCCGGAGAGTTCCTGGGGGAGATAAGAACATCCCAAGAAAGGATCAGGAACGTTTTCCAGAGAGGGATCGATTCTTGAAGATTCTTCTCTAGTCAGCCATTCACCGGGTTTTTCGCTTTCTTCTTTATGAGCTTCTTCCCATGCCTGGGCATTTGTAAAGACACGAAGCAGACCGTAGACTTGCTCAAAAGACAGATCTTCCAAACGAGCATGGAATTCGGTTAAACCGACACTGTAGCGTGCCAAAGTCATTAAAGAGTCGTGATTTGCGGCCCAGACATCCGCACTTCTGGCGTTAGCTAAAGCGCGAAGGAATTTCATCTGTCCGATGGAAACATCCCAACCCAAACGACGAGTTTTTGCGAAAATGGAGGCCAAACCGGCTTTGCCTTTAAAGGGAGCACAAAGCATCTGTACGGAAATAGGACCCATAAATCCGGCCATTCCGAAACTGCATTCCTGATTCGGCGTCGAGGCTTTCTCGATCAATGTAACGTTATGACCGCGCTTTAAAAAATTATGAGCACACGCAATACCCGTGACCCCTGCTCCGACAACAATGATATGCATTGGTTCTCCACCTTATAATGTGCAGATTATTTTAACTTATTTGTATTTTTGTACAAACCGTGAGCTCTAAAAACCTTCTCACCATTGATGAGCTTTCGCAGGTCTCGGGACTTAGTAAACGAACGATTCGATACTACGTTAACAGCGGGCTTTTAGACCGGCCGACCGGCGAAACAAAAAATGCCCGTTATGACGCAAGCCACTTAGAACAGATAAGAAACGTTAAGGCTCTGCAGGAACAGGGTTACACCTTAGCCCGCATCGTTGAGCTCAAGCGCCAGACGCATCAGGAAGTGCTGAATCGTCGGGAGATCGGCGAGCCTCTAACGGTGATAGAGATTCCTGTAGACCCGGGAATATCTATTGAATTTCGGCAGGAAATATGCGGATTGACGCAGCCGCAAATGATTAAACTTGCACAAGCCTTTTTAGAAGTTATCAAGTCTGAAAAAGATAAAGCAGCTCAGGAAGAACAATAATGAACCAAAACAGCTCAAAGCTGATGGAAGACATCAAAAAATTTCTCACCGGAAAAAAGACGAATTACGTAGAGATCGGCGGCCATCGTTTCGCTGAAAATATCAAAGTCGGTCAGAACGCCTTAGTTTTAAACGGTACCGGCGTTCGTACCCAAAGCAATCAGCCGATTTATGCCGTGGCTTTGTATTTGCCTGCTAAAACGCACCGACAGGACACTTCCAGAGCTTTATTGGGCGCTCGCCGAGTGCAGATTGTCATATTGAAGCCCTTAAACGCTGAAGATTTTATTTCTTCTATGCGCGAGGCGATTGCCGAAAATAACGACGAGACGTATCAGAATTTTATTGAGAACGAACTTCTTCAAATTGAAGAGTTTATGAAAGACTTGACCAATTTAGAGACCGGTGATGTCGTCGATGTCGACTGGCTGCCCTCACGCGGAACGTTTGTTTTTTACAACGGTCAGCTCATGGGAAATCCGGTTCGCGGCAAAGCCTTGTATGACGCGGTTCTTTCTATCTGGCTCGGCGACAACTCTTTAGAAGAAAAGCTTCGCGAAGGATTGCTGAGCCTTCCGAAAGAGAAAACCGAAAATTGAGGATTGCAGAGAAAGCCTGAACTTCGCCTTCTCTGCTCCCGAATATGGCAAAGCCGCCCGAACGGGCGGTTTTTAGCTCACTGGAACCTATTCGAAATTACTTAACGAACTTCGGATGGATCAGGTTCTGGGTATTGAATGTGGCATCCCATTCAGCCTGAGTCATCAGGTGCTGTTCGTCAACAACGATCTGGTGCAGAGACTTACCGGTTGTGTAGCCTTCCTTAGCGATGGCTGCGCACTTCTGATAGCCGAAATGCGGCTTCAGGAGTGTAACGATACCGATGGAGTTCATGACATA
>OCHL01001694.1_pt1 | contig 12810 bp, 7 predicted proteins | sample 1538421 | NCBI WGS metagenome assembly OCHL01 (sample SAMN04571690, study PRJEB22368) | human gut metagenome | biome: human gut; material: stool | host: Homo sapiens | place: Luxembourg | collected 2012-06-01 | reverse complement strand
AGAAGTCATAGAACTAAAAGGTTGCGTATACGATGAACAAAAGGCACCTGTACCGGGTGCAGCAGTTTATCTGAAAGACAGACCAGGTGTTGGTGTTTCAACAAATATCGATGGTGAGTTCGCTATAAAAACAACAATAGGGGATATACTTGTAGTTTCTTTTATTGGTTATAAGACTCAAGAAAAACTGATTACTAAACAAGAAAAACTAATAATTACCTTATCTCCTGAGACAGAAGAACTGGAAGAAGTTGTGATAACGGGACTGGGAACTTCGCAAAGGAAAGTGAGTTTAGTGGGAGCTGTAACAAATGTAGATATGAATCAATTTAAAGCACCGTCTGCATCTATTAATAATATGTTAGGAGGACGTGTTGCTGGTGTCATTTCTCAACAATATAGCGGAGAACCGGGAAAGAATGTTTCGGAGTTTTGGGTGCGAGGAATTGGTACTTTTGGGGCGAATAGCGGTGCTTTGGTTTTAATTGATGGATTGGAAGGTAATCTTTCAATGGTTGATCCTGCTGATGTTGAGAGTTTCTCTATTTTGAAAGACGCATCCGCAACAGCCGTATACGGTGTAAGAGGTGCTAATGGAGTGGTTTTAATCACAACAAAAAGGGGTACAGCGGAGAAACTTCAAGTTACCGCTCGTGCAAACTTTACTATATCGAAATTAACTCGAATGCCTGAATATCTGCAAGCGTATGAGTATGCCCAGTTGGCAAATGAGGCAAAAATTGTGCGCGGAGATCTGCCATTGTATGATGATATTACTTTATATACGATAAAACATCAATTGGATCCGGATCTTTATCCTGATGTGAACTGGAGAGACGAGACTTTGAATAAAACGTCTTTTAAACAGACTTATTATGCAAGTGCTAGAGGTGGAGGTAGTGTAGCTAAATATTTTTTAAGTCTGGGAATGTCAAAAGAAGATGCTGCCTATAAAATAGATAAGAACAGTAAATATAACAAAGGATTAGGTTATAACAAATTTACTTATCGCTCTAATATAGATATGAATCTTACAAAAACAACAAATTTGTATTTTGGAATGGAGGGATGGTTTACTATTAATAAAGAACCTGGCAATTCTGACAAAAATGCAACAGATGCTGTATGGAATGCTCAAGCATTATTAACTCCATTAACTATTCCAACAAAATACTCTACAGGGCAGTTACCTTCGTATGGGGCTCTTAATGCATATTCACCATATGTGATGATTAATCATACCGGTAAAAAGCAAACTGAAAATAGCAGTAACCAGATATCGCTTGCTTTAAATCAAGATCTTTCTTTTATAACAAAAGGACTGAAAATACGCGCACAGGGTGCTATAACAAGAAATACCAATTATTCAGAACGTCGTTATGTATTGCCGGAAATGTATTATGCAACTGGGCGATATGCGAATGGACAACTTCAGTTGGTAAAGAAACATGATGAAGTGAAAGCTCAATTCTCTAATTATCAGAATCAGTATTCAAAATACCACTTTGAATCAACGCTTAATTACGAACGTTTGTTTGGAACTGATCACCGTGTTTCGGCTTTGGCATATTATTATATGAGTTCGGAGAAAAATCTGCAAGATATAGCTGATGCTGATTCGAATTTTAAAACAATGGCTGCGATACCTAAGCGTTATCAAGGAATTTCGAGCAGAGTGACATATGGGTTTAGAGATACTTATCTAATGGACTTAAACTTTGGATATACAGGTTCTGAAAACTTCCAACCGGGAAAACAATTCGGTTTTTTCCCTTCATTTGCTTTGGGTTGGATTCCGACTCAATATGACATAGTGAAAGAGAAATTGCCTTGGCTGGATCATTTGAAACTTCGAGGTTCATACGGACTTGTAGGAAATGATAGGATAACGTCTAAAAGGTTTCCTTATTTGACGATTGTAGATAGTGGAGCATCTCTTGGTTGGGGAGGAAATGTTGGAGGAGGTATTTCCGAATCTGTAATTGGAGCTGATAACTTGGAGTGGGAGAAATCAAAAAAATTAGATATTGGAATCGAAGGCAAATTGTTTGATAATAAAATCGATTTTGTCGTGGATTATTTTTTTGATAAACGTGAAGGTATTTTCCAACAAAGGGCGCAAATTCCTAATTATGTAGGATTGGTTAATCTGCCGTATGGTAATGTTGGCCAAATGAAAAGTTGGGGAGCCGATGGAAATATCTCATATACCCAACAGATCAACAAAGACATGTCTTTTGTTATTAGAGGAAATTTCACTTACTCCAAAAACAAGATTGATAATTGGGAACAGATAGAGCAGAAATATGCATATCAGAATTTTAGTGGTTGGCCTTATGGTATTCAACGAGGATATATTGCTTTAGGATTATTTAGAGATGAAGCTGATATCAATAACAGTCCGATACAAACCTTTGGAATTTATGAAGCAGGGGATATTAAATATAAAGATGTAAATGGCGATGGAAGAATTGATGTAGATGATCAAGTGCCTTTGTCTTACGACAATTATCCTCGGTTGATGTATGGATTTGGTGGAGAATTTAGATATAAAAACTTAACGTTCAATATTCTTTTTAAGGGAATTGGGAAAAAAGACTTTTTTTATACTTCAGAAGAGTCGGGCTTTGGCTATTACCCGTTTTTATACGGAGAAACAGGAAATGTATTGTCAATTGTAGCAAATTCCAAAAACAGGTGGATACCAGCTTCATACTCGGGTGACCCTTCTACGGAGAACCCAAACGCGAGGTTTCCGCGGTTAAGCTATGGAAAAAATGGTAATAATACACAGAAATCTACATTCTGGAAGGCAAATGGACAATATTTAAGATTACAAGAGATAAGTATTGGCTATAATTTGAAACTGAAGGCTCTTTCTAAAGTAGGAATTAGTTCTATTGATTTACAGTTGGTTGGACAGGACCTTTATGTTTGGGATAAAATAGGTGGATTATGGGATCCTGAACAGACCACTAAGAATGGCCGAGCTTATCCTATTCCAGCAACTTATTCATTACAAATGTATATTAATTTTTAATTGTTAGAATATGAAAAATATTATAATATTCATACAACTTGGCATGCTTCTTTGTATGAGTTCATGTAATTTTCTTAACGTAGAAGATGAGTTTAATGATATGTTCTCTTATGATTCGGTATTTGCCAATAAAAGAAACGTAGAGAGATATTTATGGGCAACGGCAGCCAATTTTCCAGATGAGGGAAAACTGTTTCAATATCCTTACACTCCTGGCCCGTTGGCCTGTGATGAGGCCTTTACTACATTTGGCAGTGATCAATTTTTAGGTATGGGGTTTGTCTTAGGCGAAATCACTCCTGATAATTCAGGAGGTTTGGGAAATTGGGGAACCATGTATAAGATTATACGAAAATCAAACTTGATATTTAGCAGGATAGATGAAGCAAAAGACCTGAAAACAACAGAAAAGTTAGAGCTTCTTGCTTATACACGTTTTATGAGGGCATACGCTTATTATAATTTATTGATGGATTTTGGTCCGCTTGTCATACTGGGCGATGAAGTCATGCATAATAATGCATCTATAGATTATTATAATACTCATCGGTCAACTTATGACGAATCGGTAGAGTATGTGTGTGGAGAACTGGAAGCTGCTGCGGTAAATCTTCCGATCACTGTACCTATCAGTCAGTTTGGACGACCGACAAAAGGTGCGGCGTATGGTTTAATTGCGCGATTAAGATTGCAACATGCCAGTCCGTTATATAATGGAGGCAGTGTGGCTAAAACGTATTTTGGTTCATGGAGAAGGAGTGTCGACAATGCATATTATGTATCGCAAACGGAGAATGTGGAACGATGGGCATTGGCTGCAGCTGCTTGTGCGCGAATAATGAATATGGGATTGTATGAACTTCATACAATAAAAAGTGATGTCAATACGCCTAAATTGCCACAAGGGGTGCCATCTACCCTCTTTCCGGAAGGAGCAGGTGGTATAGATCCATTCAGATCATATTCTGATATGTTTACGGGGGAAACTGTTCCGCAAACAAACCCAGAATATATTTGGGGAAGAATGTCCGGTAATATTGCGGATATAACAAGACATTCTTTTAATGGAGATATTTTAGGAGGTTTCAATGGTATGTGTGTTCCACAAAAAGTAATAGATAAATATAAAATGGCGGATGGACGAAGTATCCAGAATTCGAGTTCTGAATATCCCTACTCTGAAGATGGTATGACCAATACGGGACAAATGACATTCTCGGGGTATACATTGAATACGGGCATTAGCAATATGTATGCTAACCGTGAAATGCGTTTTTATGCTTCTATAGGTTTCTCAAGACGTTATTGGACGGCTAGTTCTACAAGCGATACAAGAAAGAAAAATATAACTGTCACATATGATAAAAATGGTAATTCGGGTAGATACAGTAGTGCCAATGTGAAGAATGACTATCCGAGTACAGGTTATGTGATAACGAAATATATTCATGAATCAGATGCATGGAGCGGCGAAGGAGCACAACGGGTTGCCAAAGGATTTCCGATTATTCGTTATGCAGAAATTCTATTATCTTATGCTGAGGCATTAAATAATTTGGGCAATGCCTCTTTCACAGTTACTCTTCCTGACGGTTTTGAATATACAGCATACCGGAATCTTGATGAGATAGCAAAATCATTTAATCGGGTGCGTTATAGAGCAGGGCTTCCAGGACTGACGAATGAAGAATTGGAAGACCCGGTCAAAGTGCAAGAACAGATTGTAGACGAACGCATGATAGAATTCCTGTTTGAGAATCGCAGATACTATGATGTTCGTAGATGGGGAATATATGAAGAGTCGGAAACTGAGCCTATCACGGGGATGGATATAGAATCTGCTGAGCCGGAATATTACAACAGAGTTATAGTGAATCATTCACGTGTGCGAAACAGAGTTGTTAATAAAAAGATGATTTTTCTGCCTATTTCCAGGACAGAGATCAGAAAAGTTAAAGATTTGGACCAAAATCCAGGATGGGCAAACTAAAAATATGTGATATGAAAAAAAATATAAAAATGATGCTGGCTCTCGTTGGGGGGCTGTTAATGATAGGGTGTGATGAAGATGCCATGTTTAAAGAAGAATTGTATGATAAATATGTTTATATTGTTAGCAATGAAGAACAAATACACAATTTATTATTCTCTTTGAATAAGGATAAGGATGTGTGTACTGTTTCTGTAGCGTACAGTGGTACACAGAAGGTAGACGACGATGTTCAAGTTACTCTTGAAAAAGATAAGGAGATATTAGGCAAATATAATTATAGCAATTTTGATATTGATGAGGAAAGATATGCAAAAGAACTCAAAAACCATTGCTATGAAATGCCACAAATGAGCGTGCTTTTGCATCACGATGATGTTGATCCGTATGCTACATTGCCTATTGTCATGAAACAGGAAGCCTTGTCCGCACTTTCGCCTGATTCGACTTATTTTATTCCATTGAGAATCAAAGATGTGTCTGGGTATCAAATCAACGAGAAAAAACGAAATGTCCTATGTCGTATTTATACATATAATGAATATGCCAAAGGCTTATCTGGAAAATGGGGAGTTAAAAGAATATGCCAATACGAAAGAGTCAACTCAATATACAATGAAAGGGTATCGTATCGTAGGAGATAATTCTTCCTCTATTAGTGGCTCTAAAAAAGTTGATCCGGTTAACGCTAATTCGGTGAGAATGTTTGTTGGGAATGTAAAGTTTGAGGCAAATGAAAAAGTTATAGCTAAGAATGCTGTGACTATCGAAGTGCAAAAAGATAATTCGATAAAGATGTATCCTTACGTTCGCGATACTAAAACGCTTGAAGTTCAATTGATGACTCCGCCTAATGATAGCGAAGAGGATTTTATCTATCAAAATGTTTATGAAAAAAAGAATAAACGCTTTTTGCTATATTATAAATATCGGACAAGAGATAATGAAAATTCTTGGTGGTCGGAATGGGTAGTAGTGAAAGAGGCTACTAAGCGATTAGATATGCAAACTGAATAATAAGAACGAATAATTATGAAAAAAATAATAAAGAAATATTTCTTTTTGGCATTTGCTATTACAATGTATTCGTGTAATGAAGATGAAAAGTATGATATATTAGAAAGATATATTCCTGAAACTGTAACTTCTGACGAAATAGCTCCTGTGCTTAATTTGCAGGCACAATATATGGATAGTAATAGCGAAACAGTGCTTGTAACATGGATGAATCCGGAAGATAAATTTTTGTCTAAAGTGGAAATCTCTTGCTGTTCCGCGAATGATAATCTTTTGGGTGAACCTGTTTTGTTGGACGCTGTTTCTACCAAAGTAGGTTTTTACCAGACGTCATTTCCCGTGGAAGAGAGGGGATATGTAAAGATTGTAGCCATTAATGAAAAAGGAGTACGCTCGGAAGCCCGTACAGCAGAGATCCTTTCTTCTCAACAAAATTTTGTATATAGAGCAGATTATTTGATGTCTTCTGTGATTGAATTATTTTTTGGTGGGAGATATAATGCATGGAATGAGAATTATCCCAATGCTACAGGTCCCTATTGGGATGGCATTGCAGCCGTTTGGGGACAAGGTGCAGCTTACTCTGGATTTGCTACAATGTATAAGGTCGCAAAGGAAACCAATAATGAGAAACTAAGCGCAAAATATGCAGAAAAGGAAGAAACTTTTCTAAATTCAATAGACATTTTTTTGAATAATGGTAGTGGACGGAAATCTCTTGCTTATGGTACTTATATTGGCCCGAATGATGAGCGTTATTACGATGATAATGTCTGGATTGGCATCGAAATGGCCAATTTATATGAACTTACAGGGAATGAAGTTTATTTGCAGCATGCAAATACTGTTTGGAACTTTATTAAGGAAGGGATAGATGACGTGACTGGCGGTGGAGTATATTGGAAAGAAGGTGCGGAGTCAAAGCATACATGTTCCACTGCCCCGGCAGCTGTAATGGCTCTAAAATTATACCAGTTGACCAAAGATGAATCATATTTGGATATAGCAAAGAACTTGTATTCATACTGTAAAGATGTATTGCAAGATCCGAATGACTATTTATTTTATGACAATGTTCGCTTAAGTAATCCTTCCGATAAGAATTCGGAACTTAAGGTGTCTAAGGATAAATTTACGTATAATTCGGGACAACCAATGTTAGCTGCTGCTATGTTGTATCAGATTACAAAAGAAGAACAATTTCTGGAAGATGCCCAGAATATAGCTCAGTCGATTTATAAAAAATGGTTTAAAAACTATCATTCGTCTATACTTAATAGAGATATAATGATATTGAGCGATCAAAACACTTGGTTTAATGCCGTTATGTTCAGAGGATTCGTAGAGCTATATAAAATAGATAAGAACGATGTTTATGTCAAAGCGGTGAGAAATACCATGGAACATGCTTGGCAAAGTAACTGTAGAAATCGGTTAACTAATCTAATGAGTGACGATTATACAGGTAGTAAGAACGAAAAAAAATGGAATATAAAGACACAAGGTGCTTTTGTTGAAATCTTCTCACTTATTGGGGAATTGGAACAACTTGGATGTTTTCAGGAGTAGCTAAATAAATTAGTTGTAAAATTTTTGCAAGGTTGCTTGGTCTCTTAAAGATTGAATTCTATTTGTAGATTAAGCGCCTTGCAAAAAAAAAAATTATGGAGCATAAATTAAAAACTTTTTGTATTGGTGCATTGTTGATGTTATTGCAAGTGAATGAAACATTAGCAGAAAGTGGCTATGAATTGTGGTTACGCTATCACTTAATTGAAGATGTTGCGTTAAAAAGATATTATCAAATAAAGAACAGTTCGATTGTTTTCACTGCAAGAACGCAAAAACAATTGGTGGCAAAAACAGAACTATATAATGGATTGAAAGGACTACTTGACTTTACTATACAAGAAACGCATGATGTAAAAGATAATTGTTTGTTGGTAGGAAACGTGGAGTCTTCTCCGTTGATAGCTTCCCTTTTGGGTGCAAAAGAACTTGATAGCTTAGGCGATGAAGGATATATAATCCGTTCGTTGCAGATTAAGCAAAAAAAAGTGACAGTTGTGGCTGCGCAAAAGGACCAAGGGCTGTTGTATGCAATTTTTCATTATTTGAAATTAATTCAAACACATCAATCATTAGATGAGGTGTCTGTTAAAGAAGTTCCCAAAATAATATATAGAGTATTGAATCATTGGGATAACTTAGATGGTACAATTGAAAGAGGATATGCAGGTTATTCTTTATGGGATTGGGAACGTTTGCCTTACTATCGGAGTCAACGATGTGTTGATTATGCGAGGGCAAACGCTTCAATAGGTATTAATGGTATTGTATTGAATAATGTGAATGCAAATGCAAAAAGTCTGCGTACAGAGTGGTTGATAAAGGCTGCAGGGTTGGCTGATTCTTTTCGTCCTTATGGCATCCGGGTATTTCTGACGGCCCGTTTTAGTGCTCCACAGGAAATTGGTAACTTGGATACATCAGACCCAATGAATCCTAAAGTGAAGCAGTGGTGGAAAAACAAAGTAGCAGAAATTTATGAATATATTCCGGATTTTGGTGGCTTTCTGATAAAGGCAAATTCGGAAGGGCAGCCTGGACCGCAAGATTATGGACGTACTCACGCTGAAGGTGCCAATATGATAGCCGAAGCATTGCAACCTTATGGTGGTATACTGTTTTGGCGTGCTTTTGTTTATAAAAATGAGCGGCATGTCGACCGGGTTGTTACTGGATATAATGAGTTTAAACCTCTTGATGGACAATTCAAAGAAAATGTGTTTTTGCAGACTAAAAATGGGGCAATAGATTTTCAGCCACGAGAACCATTTCATCCATTGTTTGGGAAAATGCCCAATACAGCTTTATCTCTTGAATTTCAAATTACACAAGAAAATCTGGGACATGCAGGGCATTTAGTATATTTGGCACCTTTATTTGAGGAGACATTGCAATCGGATGTTTATGGGGATGGAAAAGGAAATACAGTGTCGAAGATTCTTCAGAATTGTCATGAAACGTGTGGAATGTCTGCAATAGCTGGAGTGTCAAATGTAGGAACTGATTTAAATTGGACGGGATATTTGTTTGGACAGGCTAATTGGCATGCGTTTGGAAGATTGGCTTGGAACCCGGATCTGACAAGCGAAAAAGTGTCAGAGGAATGGGTGCGTATGACATTCTCTAATCGGGAAGATGTAGTAGATTCGATAAAAAGAATGATGTTGATTTCACGGGAGGCAGCAGTGAATTATATGATGCCCTTAGGGCTTAATCATATTATGAATTTTCATACACACAATGGTCCGGAGCCATGGCATGATGATCCTTTATGGACGGCTTATGATTATCATCAAGTAACAAAAGATAGTATAGGGGTTGATCGAACTGGTAAAGGTAGTAAGGCTACAGGTCAATATCATAAATTGGTTGGAGCATATTTTGAAAACTTGGAAACTTGTCCGGATAGATATTTGCTTTGGTTTCATCGGCTCCCTTGGGAATATAAGATGAAATCGGGACAGACATTATGGAATGAGCTTGTAGATCATTATTATAAGGGCGTAGAAGAGGTCAGAACCATGCAAAGTATTTGGACTTCATTAAAGGATGTGATAGATGATGAACGCTTTACGAGCACGGAGGATTTACTTCAGAACCAAGAACGTGAGGCTGTCTGGTGGAGAGATGCTTGCTTGCTTTTTTTCAAGGAGTACTCTCAAATGCCTATTCCTGAGGTGTATGAATCGCCTCGCTATTCTTTGGATTATTATAAAAAGATTCCCTTTCCGTATGATTGGGATAAAACACAAATGTTTAAGTGATGATAAGTATATATAGATTTTTAATTGTTTCAGTTGTGATAGGATGGGCTATTAATATAAAAGCCCAGATAAAAGTGGCTTGTGTTGGTAATAGTATTACAGAAAATATAGCCTTATCAAATAAACATAAATATCCATCCATTTTGCAAGACCTTTTGGGAAATGGATATATTGTTCGTAATTATGGTATCGGGGCACGTACAATGCTGAAAAAAGGAGATTATCCATATTGGAATGAAGAACGATATAAAGAAGTGCTTGCATGGAATCCTGATATTGTAATTGTAAAAATGGGAACAAATGATGCGAAAGCGAAGAATTGGGTTTATAAAGATAATTTTGAAAATGATTATATTGAATTTGTACGTTCTTTTCAGACTTTGCCAAGTCATCCGAAAGTCTTTATTTGCTATCCCATTCCAACGTTTAAAGACAATTTCCTTCCTGTAGAGGATCAGCTTCTTGTAAAAGAAATGATGCCAATGATAGACAATATATCCAAGGCAACTTGTGCTGACATTATAGATTTACATACACCTTTGGTTGGAAAGGATGATTGTGTGTATGATAAAGTGCATCCTAATGAGAAAGGAACGAAGATTATGGCGCGTGTTATTGCACGAAAAATATGTCCGCATAGAAAGTTTCCTTTTCCCCCGGAAAAAAAGATAAATGTTGTGTTTGTTGGCAATAGCATTACAGAAGCTACATACTTGAAAATTACTCCGCCTGAATGGACAACTGTTTATTTAGATAGTTTAGGGTATGATGTACAGTCTGTAAATTGTGGAAAAAGTGGTTATACTACTTTTGATTTCCTTCCTGGTAAGGATGGTTTTGAATAGAAAAGCCGATGAGCTATATAAGAAAGATAAAAGAAATCTTGTGTTTTCTTTTTGTTTGGGAGTAAATGATAGCGCTTGTACCGGAACCAATGGAGCACCTGTTTCGGCTGAACAATATGAAAGTAATATGCAGTTGATTATTGATAGCTTATGTTTTCGATTTCCCGAGGCAAAAGTGGTGTTGCATTATCCTATCTGGTATAGCCCTAACACGTATAATAGTGCTATGTATCTTAAGGAGGGATTAAAACGTTTGCAAACTTATTTTGCTGCGATAGAAAGACTTGGCAGAAAGAATAAGGGTAGGGCTATGATCGGAGACACAAAAGGATTTAAGGTCTTTCGCAAGCATTATAAAAAATACCATACCCCTCAAGAAGGTAAACGAGGAGTTTTTTATTTACATCCGAATGCGGAGGGAGCGAGGGTATTAGGTCGGTTATGGAGTGAAGGTATTAAACAATAATTTTATTTATTAAATTAAAAAAAATATGAGAAAGGTTGTATTGCAAATTATCTGTTGCTTGTTGGCATTAAATGTGCAGGCTCAAAAAAATATTGAGTTGTTTTCACCTGATGGAAACATAAAATTGGCATTAAACATATCAGATGAAATATCTTATACCATTTCGTGTGAAGATGTGATATTATTGGAGAACAACCGGTTACAGTTGGAATTAAATAATGAAGTCTTGGGGGAACATCCCCATTTGCAAGGACAGAAGAAGTGGAATGTAAAAGAAATGTTGAATCCTGTTGTTCCATTGAAATTCTCAACAATAGAGAATGAGTATTCTCAGTTGCTATTGGATTTTAAAGGGGGATATTCTTTGGAATTTAGGGCATTTAATGATGGGATTGCTTATCGGTTTATTATGAAGAAAAGAGGAAATATCGAGATCATGAATGAAGTCATGCAATTGAATTTTCCATCAGAATGTCAACTTCATCTGCAACAAACCGGGGGATTTAAGACCGCTTATGAAGAACCTTATTTACATTTGAAGAGTGGGGATGTGAGGTTGGAGAGTACGATGGCAACTTTACCATTGCTGCTTAGTTACCCCCAAAAATATTCGATATTACTTGGTGAGACAGAGGTGTTTGATTATCCATGTATGTTTGTAAAGGGAGGTGAAAAGAATTGTGTACGAGCTGTTTTTCCGAAAGTTCCTATACAGTTTGAAGAAGACGGGGATAGAAGTATGAAAATATTGGAGGAAGCAGCCTATATTGCAAGAACTACAGGGAAAAGAGAATTTCCATGGCGTTATTTCGTAATAGCTAAAGAGGATAAACAATTGGTGGAAAATACGATGTCATGTAGACTATCATCTGGTTGTAGCTTATTAGAAACCTCATGGATTAAACCTGGACAAGCGAGTTGGGAATGGTGGAATGATGCAGCTCCTTATGGACCTGATGTGAATTTTGTTTCGGGTTATAATCTGGAAACCTATAAATATTATATTGATTTTGCTTCGAAGTATGGCATTCGATATATTATTATGGATGAAGGATGGGCGAAAAGTACGCGCGACCCGTATACTCCGAATGCTAAAGTTGATGTTCATGAATTAATTCGCTATGCTGAAAAGAAGAATGTGGGAATAGTTCTTTGGCTAACATGGTTGACTGTGGAAAATAATATGGATTTATTTAAGACTTTCTCAGAATGGGGAGTAAAAGGTGTAAAAATAGATTTTATGGACAGAAGCGATCAATGGATGATGAATTTTTATGAACGTGTAGCAGCAGAAGCAGCTAAATATAAGTTGTTTGTAGACTTTCATGGTTCTGTGTCTCCTAAAGGATTAGAATATAAATATCCTAATGTACTTTCGTATGAAGGTGTAAGAGGTATGGAACAGATGGGAGGGGCCACTCCGGATAATAGTATTTTTATGCCTTTCATGAGAAATGCAGTGGGGGCGATGGACTATACTCCTGGTGCTATGTTAAGTATGCAGCCCAATGTATATTGTAGTCAAAGACCGAACTCTGCAAGTATAGGAACACGTGCTTATCAATTAGCATTATTCGTTATTTTTGAAAGTGGACTTCAGATGTTAGCCGACAATCCGA
>OCHL01001690.1_pt1 | contig 12819 bp, 9 predicted proteins | sample 1538421 | NCBI WGS metagenome assembly OCHL01 (sample SAMN04571690, study PRJEB22368) | human gut metagenome | biome: human gut; material: stool | host: Homo sapiens | place: Luxembourg | collected 2012-06-01 | reverse complement strand
GCTGCCCCTCGACTTGCATGTGTTAAGCCTGTAGCTAGCGTTCATCCTGAGCCAGGATCAAACTCTTCATTGTAAAATATTTTTACTGCTCTTTCGAGCTGTTTTGTCTCTGTTCAGGAAACCGATTTTTATTTTTTCTTGATTATCAAGAATCATTGACGGTTGTCTTCCGTTCATCCTATACATTGTTTATATACAGGACTACTTCTTGTACTACATCCTAGTCTGTTTATCTAAAGTCTTTCAAAGAACTATCTTTTCTTTCAGGCTCCCGTTTCAGCGGGAAAGCGTTTGCAAAGGTAAGGCGTTTTTTTGTAACCTCCAAATTTTTTCGAAAGTTTTTTTTGAAAAAATTTTCGGAAGGTTCTCAGAAGGCGTGCGGCTTATCCTTTCTCGCTCCCTTGCACATCCGCAAGGTAAGATACTCGGTGCAGCATCGGCACTCTCTTCCGTAGCCTAAAGCTTCACTCAGTCTGTCATCTTCAGCGGCTCTCCCTCTCGAAAGCGGTTGCAAAGGTACAGACTTTTTTCATTCACACAACTTTTAGGCCATACTTTTTTGCAGGATTTTTTCAGTTTTTATCTAACTCGCTGATTTACTTTATGCTATAAAGCATATTTTTTATCGTCATGCGAAAACGGATGTGAAATGACATACATTATATAATTCGCATGTGCGCGTATGCGTACGCGCGTAAGGAAAAAAGGATTATTCTAACGGAAATGAAGGGATTTTCCAGCACATATTCAGCCTTCAAAAAAACGCAAGTGCATTTGATATAAAACGCAAGGACGTTTCACTTCAAACGCAAGGACGTTTGATCTTAAACGCAAGTGCGTTTTGGATGGAACGCAAGGGCGTTTTTTTCACGAACAAAAACAAAAGGAAGTGTACTGAGAATAGCTGTCAGTCTAAAGATTACTTCCTGACTAAGTTGACAGATTAAACAGATAATAATTTACTCACAAAAACCGCCTTTTCCTTTAGAAATCGGACTATTACCGCAATTCATATAAAGGTTCAAAACGAAAAAAGAATTCTGGAGCTTCTTTGATATTCAGAAAAATCCGCTAACTTAGCCCCTCTTAAAAATGATTTACCTATGGCACTTATCAAATCAGTAAGAGGGTTTACTCCTCAAATCGGTGAGAATTGTTATCTGGCCGACAATGCCACCATCATCGGTGATGTAGTAATAGGAAAGGATTGCAGCGTATGGTTCAATGCAGTACTTCGGGGAGATGTAAACTCCATCCGTATCGGCGACCGTGTGAACATTCAAGACGGTACCGTACTTCATACGTTATATGAGAAATCAACCGTAGAAATAGGCAATGACGTATCCATCGGCCACAACGTGACACTTCACGGAGCTTGTGTGCACGACAATGCCCTGATTGGGATGGGGTCTACCCTGCTCGACCATGCCGTAGTAGGCGAAGGAGCCATCGTAGCTGCCGGCGCACTGGTACTTGCCAATACCGTCATTGAACCGCATACGCTTTGGGGCGGCGTACCCGCCAAGTTTATCAAGAAAGTTGACCCTGCACAGAGCAAGGAACTGAATCAGACGATTGCCAACGGGTACCTGATGTATGCTTCCTGGTTCAAAGAGGAAGAAACCGAGAAATAAAAAACAGCCTCGCAAGGTTTACGTCATTGAATTCCGTAAGTGTTGCGAGGCTGTTCCTTTTTATCTTTACCTAAGATTATTTATTCTTCAACTCTTCCAGCAACTCAGCCACATCTTCTTCACGTGTGGCCCAACTGGTCGCAATACGTACCACTGTCGTACCGTCAGCACGCTTTTCCCACACCTCAAAGCCGATGCGCTGTGCCAGTTTCTCGTACAAGCTGTTTTCAAGCTGTACAAACAACTGGTTGCTTTGCGGACGAATGTAGAATGTATAACCGTTTGCTTTCAATCCTTCCACAATCCGGTCAGCCATATCAATGGCGTGACGGGCAATTTTCAGGTACAAACCATCTGTAAACAAGGTATCAAACTGCAAACCTAACAGACGTCCCTTGGCCAGCAACACACCCCGCTGTTTGACAATTGTATCAAACTGGCGAATCAGTCCAGGCTGCGGAATTACGACCGCCTCGCCAAATAAAGCACCGACCTTGGTTCCACCAATATAGAAAATATCACACAAGGAAGCGATGTCTTTCAAAGTCACATCCGTATCCCGTGCTGCCAGTCCATAACCCAGACGAGCCCCGTCGAGGAACAACGGAATCTTATGCTTACGACACACAGCAGACAAAGCCTTCAGTTCATCCAGCGTGTAAAGTGTACCATATTCCGTAGGATGCGATACATACACCATTCCCGGAGCCACCATGTGATCCCAGCTCGGGTCCTGGTAGAAAGCCGTCACATAACGGTCTACTTCTGCCGCATCCAGCTTTCCTTCATGGTGAGGCAAAGCCAGTACCTTATGTCCTCCTGCTTCCACCGCCCCAGCTTCATGCTGATTGATGTGGCCCGTTTCTGCTGCAATCACTCCTTCATACGGACGAAGCAAGGCCGTAATGACCGTGGCATTGGTCTGCGTACCTCCCACCATGAAATGTACTTCCGCCTGCGGACACCCGCAAGCTTCTGCAATTTTCCGACGAGCCGATGCACAATACTCATCCGTGCCATAGCCCGAAGTTTTCTCCATATTCGTCTGACACAAGCGCTCCAAAATCAACGGATGCGCTCCTTCCATGTAATCACTTTTAAAATATTGCATATTCGTTTTGTATTTTAAATTAAACTTTTTCTTCCAACATCAAACCCACTCCCTTCACGGTCTTCAGTTCCACCGTATCATCGGCCGCTAACAGTTTGCGCAAGCGAGACACGAATACATCCAAACTGCGCGAAGCAAAATAATCTTCCTCCGTATTCCATAGACGCGACAAGATGACTTCCCGCCGCACAATCTGTCCCTTGTGCTCACACAACATACGAAGCAAATCAGCTTCCCGCGCCGTCAGCATCCGTTCTTCTCCCCCTTTCTGTTTCCATACGCCACGCACCGTATCAAAGGAGAACAGTTTCCCGATAGGTACCTCCCGGACTTCTTTCTGCACCGACATCCCTCGCGTCAACTTCAGCAATGCCGTGATATGTGCATGCAATTCCTCGGCCAGAAATGGCTTTTTGACATAGTTATTCACACCCAGTTCATAACCTTTCACCACATCTTTCGGTGACACACGCCCGGAAGTAAACAAGATGGGCACATGCTCATCCTGCTCCCGGATACGCCGTACCATCTCATATCCGTCCATTACCGGCATCTCAATGTCGGCTACGATGACATCCGGCTGCTGTGCCTTCCAAACGGCCAGTCCTTCCTCGCCATTGGATGCCGTCAGCACCTTATACCCTCCAATCATATCCTCCAGACCACCCTGAATGATATAACACAGATTCGCGTCATCTTCCACCAACAACAATTTGATTATCTCTTCCATTTCATCGTTCCTCTTTTTTATTCTCCAGGGCACTCTCCGGAGGAAAAGCCAAGGTAAACCGGCTGTATTCCCCCTCCATGCTTTCCAGCGTGACCCGTCCGCCGTGTGCTTCCATAATCCGAAGCACATAATTCAGTCCCAGTCCGAAACCAGATGCTCCACCGGAACGACTGCGTTCACTGGCTGCCGCCCGTTCGTATTTCTCAAAAATCTTCCGCTGGTCTTTCAACGGAATACCGAAACCATTGTCGGCCACCGTCACACAGACTGTTCCATCCGCTTTCCGTTCCGAAAGAAATGTAATTTCCACGGCTTCACCCGAATATTTCAATGCATTGTCTATCAAATTACTGAGCGCTTCCCTCAGAAATTCTTCGTCTGCCCAAACCACTTCTTCCTGCAAGTTCCATACAAACGCAACCTGCTTAGCAGTTTTTGCCTTATACTTCTCCGCCAAATCCTCCAGAATCGGGCGTAGCAGACAATCCGTCTGTTGCAATTTCAATGCATGATTCTCCAGTTTGGAAAGCGTCAGTACCTTGTTGGTCAACGCCAGCAGATGCTCTCCTTCCTCTTTCACAATACGAAAATAACGTTCTTTCTTTTCCGGCTGTCCGTCCAGGCGTCCGCTTTCCAGAATCTCCGTCCCCATCAGGATGGAGCTCAGCGGCGTCTTCATATCGTGAATCATGGCATACGAAAAGTCCTCTCTCACCTTGGCTATCTTGTCCTGCCGGATAATGATACGAATCTGATACACAATACAGATAATGACCAGTACCATAATCAGCACCGTGGCAATCAGCAACAGAGTCATACGCTGGAAAATCACCCAGTAAGGATTCAGAATCACCCCTTGCAGATAGCGGGTATATGCCCTATTAATAGGCACCAGCCTTGTTCTCAAGTATTTTTGTCCTTCCAGTTTTGCCTGTGGAGAGGATGCCCGCAACACATTACCTAGCGAATCCGTCATACAAGTCGACACCTTGGCCGAGATACCGACCGAATCCAGCATGTGAGCATAAATAGAATCCAGATTATGCAAGGACACATCCATCTTGAACGTATTCGATACCCCTTCCTGTATGGCGATGAACACAGCCGATTCAATAAACTGACGTGTTTCCGGAGTTGGAGTCTGAGTCTCATCATCCTCCACGTCCTCATTCAGGTCAAACCGATACGTGTACGTGGAATCCTTCTTCCCATGCAACTCTTTCCAAAGGCCCATCCGATCAAAAGCCTCCTTAAGTGCCGCATCCTTAAAAAGCTCATGGCTCTGCCGCATGACGTTCTCACGGGTCAACTTGTAAGTGTTGACCAGCCAGACATACTGCAGCTCGACAATCGCAATCAGTCCCACTACCGCAATCCAGCGAATGTGTTTCATCTTCATAAGCGTATATTCTTCACGTAAACGAAAGACGTTAACGTAGCGTTAACCTTGTCTTAACCCAAAAAGCGAAACGGGCTTTTTAGTTTTGCAGTGTCAAAGATAATGAAAGGTGAGAGAAGAATGAACAATAATGAAAGATAAAGACACGAACGATATGAAAAAGTATTTTTTAGTGAGCATCTTGTTACTACTTGGTACGATGCTCGGAACAGCCACCGCACAAACCATCTCAGGTAAAGTTACCGACCCTTCCCGTCAGCCTATTGACGGGGCCACGGTCGTGCTCCAGACACCCGATTCCATATTTGTAGAAGCTACCATTACAAATGCTGACGGTACTTTCCTACTGAATCACCAGCCGACACACTATCGCCTGCTGTTTCAGCACCTGCTATATGAGCCACAGGAGAAAGAAGGCACAGGAACCGATTCCGGTACGTTTACACTGCAACCGAAAGACTACGCCCTTCAGGAAGTCGTGGTACAAGGCGAACGCCCGCTGGTCACGGTGGAAGGCAGTCGACTGACCTATGACATGCCGCAGCTGACCTCCCAACGGCTGGTCACCAACGCGTACGAAGCCCTCAAACAACTTCCGGGCGTTATCGAACAGAACGATGTATTGACACTGGCCGGAGCAGGCGGAGTCAGTTTGCTGCTGAACGGACGTCCCTCGTCCATGACCTACGAACAACTCGTCACTCTCTTAAAGGGTATACCGGCTTCGCGCGTGGAAAAAGCGGAAGTGATGTACAGCGCTCCTCCGCAGTACCACGTGCGTGGTGCGGCTATCAACCTCGTTCTGAAAGGATACAAGCCCGGCGAAGGAGGCTTGCAAGGAGAAATCAATGGAGGTTATGTGCAGCAGAAGGAAGCCGACGGTAACGGAGGACTCACACTGGCCTATACTTCTCCTAAAATTGACCTCGATTTCATGTACAATCTTCGGAGCAACTATACCCGTGGCTACATTGATTTCATCGCCCGTCATACGGTGAAGAAGCAGGTATATGACGTGAATCAGGTGACGGACAATGAAGGACGTAGCCTGACGCACACCCTGCGCGCCGGAGGAACGTATAAATTCGATAAAGACAACTCGCTGAACTTGTCCTATACCACCCAGTTCAGTCCGGACAAAACCGACGACAGCCATTCCAACGGAAGTATCTCCGAATCATTCAATCATTCCCAGGCTCACCATCAGATGCACAATGCCGCATTGTATTATACCTCCGGATTCGGATTTCAGGTAGGAGCCGACTACACGTATTTTACCTCGACCGATACGCAAAACTTCTTCGACCGAAGTTCGGAAGAGGTAGAAACCCACTTCATAAGCTGTTCCGACCAGCACATTGACCGCTGGAAAATCTATGCCGACCAGCATCACACACTGCCACAAAACTGGACACTCAACTACGGGACTTCTTTTACCTACGTCAACAACCAGAACACCCAAAACTATGATTTGCCGGAAATGCAAGACAACAACCTGCACAGCCGTATCCGTGAATACACCTATAACGTCTACGCCGGATTCGACAAGCCGTTCAATTCCCAATGGACCCTGAGTGCCTCTGCCACATTGGAATACTACCAGATGCAAGATTACCGGAAATGGGCTGTCTACCCCACTCTCCAGTTGAACTACATGCCGTCTGCCTCGCATATTCTCCAGTTGTCTTTCAGTTCCGACAAGACCTATCCCGATTACTGGACACTGAGTGGCGCCACCAGCTACCTGAACGGTTACAACGAAAGTCTGGGCAATCCGTTCCTTCGTCCCTACACCGATTACAACGTCGACCTGACCTACATCCTGAAAAGCAAATACATTTTTCAGGCAAGTTACAGCTATACACCCGACTACTTCATGCAAACCGTCTACCTGGATTCCAATCGTCTGAAAGCCATCTACAACTGGCAGAACTGGGATTACACTCAGGATCTTTCTTTCACGGCCATTCTCCCTTTCAAGGCAGGAAGCTGGTGGGACAGCCGTCTCACCCTACAGGCTACCTTGAAACACGACAAGGCCAGCGCATATTACGATGCACCTTTCAATCAGAAGCAATGGGTCGGCGTAGGACACTGGACTCATACCTTTCAGCTATGCCGCCAGCCCAATCTGAAAATGGAGGTTACCGCTTTCGGACAAACAAAATCCATACAAGGCAGTTACGACATTCAGCCAGTGGCCTTTGTAGATGCAGCCTTGCGCTATACCTTTGCCAAAGACAAAGCTATGCTTCAACTGAAAGGACGTGACCTATTCAATACGATGAATCCCAAAACAAAAGTCCGGAACGGTGCGCAACATCTCGACATGAACACCAAAAGCTACATGCAGAGCATTACCCTTTCGTTCAGCTACCGCTTTGGCGGCTACAAGAAAAAAGAAGTGAAGGAAGTGGATACCTCACGGTTTGGGAACTGATATTAAACAAAAATATCCTGTTGCCAACCTACATATTGACAACAGGATATTTAAATTTCTCCTTCTAAAGGAAACAGGAATTATTTCAGGCTTCTGCTCCCATTCAGAATATCTTCAGGAATTTCAGCACAACGTGTATATACAGATACGTCTTCTGCATTATCCTTTACAGTCCACTTCATTGTTTCATCTGTCATTTCTGATACAATGTATTCTTTCAACGGGTCATGTGAATAATCATACTCACCTGTCAAAATATACCCTAAATCTTCATCTTCTTCAATTTCAAAAGAACCTGTAGATTTATGCGAATACATACTTCCCATATTTTCATACATTTCAAAAGTATGTTCCTTTCTATTAAAAGTGATGTATACATACTGACCTTCTTGTAAAGGTGCTCCATTGAACTCAGTCAACATCCACGTTCCATTCATAGTGGCATAATTTACCTCCTGATATACCACTGGAGCTTCTTCATCCTTGCTGCAAGCTGTCGTCATTGCTAACAACGAGATGCACATCATAATTCTAAATATGAATTTTACCATATCTTCCTATTTATAAATATTATTATTTTATATCCATATTGATTTTTATTGTCCTATCGGATGGTCGTCCGGCAACACCTTCAAGTAAAACACTGAATGACTTTTTCCCCTTCTGCCCGGAAAGTTTTCTTCCATCCAGTTCTACCATCAATAAGCCTTCTTGTCCAGGTTCTAAAACCTCCGGTTCCGTTCTTAACTTCAAAAATTCTGGAAGAAATCCCTTTACAGCACTTACCTTTAAAGGCTCATTTCCTGCATTAGCGCAAGCTATCCGCTCGACTCTGCGGTGCATAGTCGCAGTGACAGTTCCCATGTTTATTGTCTTAGCACGTATTTTTAAATGCCCCATGGTATACCTGTAATCTCTCCATAAAGCCAATGAAGGAGTAACCTTTCCTGAAATGGTCAATGCAGCAATTGGTTTCTTTTCCGAAATGCTTACATATACAAATGCCCGGGTATAAATAGTTCCTGGTTGTCCGAACGGATTATAGGTCAGTTGAATCACAGCCTTTTCTCCCGGATTTATCACTGGAGAATCTATATGAGCGTTTGTACATCCACATGTAGTAGAAATCTTTGTGACTACTATCTTCTGTTTTCCGACATTCGTGCAAGTAAAAGTAAAAACTTGCGGCTTGTCATCCTCAGACAGAGTTCCTGCATTTATCTCCATACGTTCAAAGCGAAGCATTTCTTCCGCATGCTCCATCAATACAGGATTCAATACGGCATCCAGTTCCTTTTGGGAGAAAACTTTCTGTGCCATCAAAGAAGGCACAGAAAGTAATATGAACATCCAGACAATTACAGTTCTCATAAAAATCAAACAAGATTACATCCATCCATTTCCAGTAGCCTTACGCACCGTAATCACAAATTCTTGTGTCTTGCCATCGCTATTGGTCACAGAAGCTTTAGTGGTTCCAACTTTGGTACCTTTTACCTTCAGCTGATTATTATCCAACGATACTGCCGCAATACTGCTATCCACGACATTAAATTCCGTAGCTGTCACATTATCCGCATAGATTCTGTTCAAATTCACCGTTTCTGTGGCATCAAGTGCTACGTACACGTTAGGTACACGCATTGGCTGGGCACCAAAATTACTGCCATCAATATTGGCCAACACAGCCTGTGCATCAATCAAGCCTCCTATATTACCTCTATAAGCCGGTAAGTTCATTCTCAAATGAGGAGCAGCCTCACCTACACTTCCCCAATTTTCCCAATAACTCTTCTCATCTGAGAGATTGCCACTCAAATCTCTCACCGACGCCAGCAGCAAATCTTTAAAATCCGACGCACGATAATGCTTACGCAATTTTGCTGCATACGACAAACCTAAAGCTGCTACCCCCGATACATGCGGACAAGCCATTGAAGTCCCATCCATATAACCATATCCACTTTGGCTTGCGGTAAGGTCAGAACCCTCAATAGCTGAATTCGGCATAGTAGAAAGGATAGAAGCCTTTTCATCCTTAAAGGCATTCGCATCACCACCAGGAGCTGCAATCAGGTTCTTGCTTCCACTCGGGCTGACATAATTCGTATAACAAGAAGGTTTTCCTGCCGGATCAAGTGCAGTAACACAAATAAAGTCACCATACGCTCCCGGGTAGCTGACCATAGGAGCATATTCATTACCTGCTGCAAATATGGCAATACCTCCATCAATCACCCCATTCGGATCACCCGCATTATGAATAAAATATTCTAACGCTTCTTTCTGAAGTACCACCGAGTTAGACCATTCCTCATCCGATGTAAAACCAGGAGTACCCATCAATGGATTGATACGTCCAGAAGCTGCCGACCAACTACACTGAAGAATAACAGCCCCATTATCTGCTGCATACTTAATGGCCTTAGCTTGATTCAGTACAGAAGAAGCCCCTTCTCCACTAAAAATCTGGCAAGACATTATTTTCACACCAGTTTTAGGAGTTCCATCCCCTCCAGCAATACCTCGAATACCGATCCCATTGTTATCTGCAGCAATTACTCCAGCCACGTGGGTCGCATGTCCCGTATCTCCCGTTTGAGTATATGAAATATGACCATTCCCTGCAACAAAATTATAACCATATTTGTCACCAGCATATCCATTGCCATCTGCATCTTCATCAGAACCAAATGTTTCTGCTGGATTAATCCACATATTATTGGCTAAGTCTTCATGGTTATACATCACCCCTTCGTCCACTACGGCCACAATAATAGAAGGGTCACCCTGGCATTTTTCCCAGGCCGGTACACAATTTACATCGTATCCGGTAACAGCACCTGTAACTACACTTCCATCATTTCCTATACCCCACTGAAGTTTCATATTTTCAGTCTGGGTCTGGCTGCCTAATGTTTGAATGGCTTCTCTTGTAGCCCTGTTTAAACCCTTCGCTTTCTTGGTGGTATCATAACCTCTCTTTATCACCTGGTTATATTCCACGGTTGCCACTTCCGAAAGCTTAGACATATCCAAAGCCACCTTATTCAAGTCCATATCTTTATCAAACTTCACCACATACCACAAATGCAAACCATTTTTACGGGTACGTTCTTCATGACGTTTGTCTACAGGGAAAACACGTTCAAAGGTATATGCTCCGGCAATATCCAGAATTTCATCCACCGAAGGAATACTCGAACGAGTCTGTACCCCGCTACGACTTAAAATCTGAGCTTTTTCAAGCACCTCTTCCACTTCCGGCTTAAACTTGATGAGAAGTTCACCTTCCACTGCCTCATCAGCCAAACCAGATATAGGGGCCACTATATTCTCTTGCACTCCAGATTCTAAAAACGTTTCAGAATCAGAGCAGGAGAACAACCCCATAGCACTCACAAGAGCGGCAAAAATATATTTTTTCTTCATTTTTAATCGTTTAATTTTCGAGCCATGCAAGCCCCGGCCTACAGGTTTGCAGGCCGAAAGCTTTACAAAGTTCTATTTTATATCATTCCACAAAAATTACTTTAACGAAATCAATTCCCCTCTTCCGATTCATCTGTTATCTGAGGTTTTCTCTTAGGATACATCTCATAGTAACTTGTTTTCCCCTCTCCATAATTACTCAAGTTTGTAGGCTCATTACTGAACTTTGTAATAACCTCACCCTTTGTATTTTTAGCCTTTGAAGACGTTGTACTAAGTTCTTGCTGGAAAATCATGGTAAACGGATCCCAGAAGCTCAAGTACGGATGATATAATATCCAATCAGGCAGCTCTCCGGTCAAGAAGTTCAGGTTCAAAGAAAGCTTCTTCATTCTTGGCCAAACTTTTGGAGCACCTCCATCCTTTAACAGATACTTATTAGCGTCTTCAATAGAAATTGAATCCTTATACTCAGCAATATCAGCTTCCTCATAGACTACTTTATCACCAAGAAGTTGACGAAGTTCTTTATCCGAAGGTAGTTCTCCATCCAGCATATTTAAAGACAATGACAGATATTCCAGATTTTCCCATTGCAACAACTCCTTAAAATAAGTATTATCATATCCATCTGACGGTCCAGGGAATCCATCTCCACCATAACCAGTAGTCCAACGGAAACCAAGTTTATCATCTTTTCCTTTATAGGCTGAAAGGTCTTTCGTCGTGTCATAACGATTTATCTTATTCAGATACAAACTGCGCAAATATGGGAAGTTCTCCCGAGTAATACTCTCAATACCTAAAACTTTTACTCCATTTATAGTACTGCCAGACTTACCCATCACCTCAAAGTTATTACTACTCAAATCCAGAGAGACAAGTGTTTTACCAAACTCGGTAAAGTTTTCCGGCAATCCCACCAGACCATAAGCGCGTATCGCTAAATTACGCAGATTTCCAGATTCCGCCAGTTCACAAATCTCATTTCCTAATACGATATCCTTGAGGAATGTATTCGAGTTTCCTGAAAATGTAATTGATTCAGCAGTTTTAAGATATTTCACCTGATAAGGAAGTGATTCCTTTGTTTCAAACGCAATAAATTCTACTGATTTCAAACGACCAATCAAATCTTCAGGGACAGGAGCGGAATAATCAATCGTTTTATCTGGATTTAACTTAATATACTTATCAGTAGCTTCCCAAAGTTCTACACCTTTCCAGTATCTCATGTTTTCACTGGCATCCCAAGTAAAAATACCATTCATGCTACTATATATGGAAAGAAGAGCCAAAGAGTCTCCGGCACGGTCATCCGTAATTACCGGAGCAGGTTTCTGAGTAACAACCAGTTTTATCGTCCCATCCCCTTCTGTATCAGATGTTTCCTGCGGAGTTATAATCACCTCTGCAGTACGAGCCTTCTCGGTCATGTTGATCTCCCAGTCAAAGTGCAATTTCAACAAACGTGGACGGTCTCCATAATCATAATTAGGTGTTTCTTTCTTATACTTCAGCCATTCTTTGTCTGAAACGGTTCCATCTTCAGCTGGCAAATTATTGACTCTTACATCAAAATTCACATTGGCCATCATTGTAACCTCAAAGAAACGCTCTTCCAGTTTTGCCGAATTCTCTACTGAAATCGTTCTGTCTTCTTCACTTACAAAAATTCCTTTTGCATACCCCATCTGCATTACTTTCACTGTAGTTGCAGTGGTCTGGCCTGCTGCCATAAAAGTGATAACTCCTTCACGTGGTTCAGCCACTACAGACGAGTCTACCAAAACTTCACAAGTAGCAGCTCCTTCTCCATTAGAAGGGCTAAACTTCAACCAGGAACATTCAGAAGTCCCCTGCCATTTCACATTGCCTTTTATTTCCAGCAGTTCGCTGCCTCCATCGGCCCCGACAGCAATCTCCGTCTTGTCGATAGAGAATTCAGACACGACATTGTCTTCTTCCTTACAGGAAACAGCCAATACCATGCAAGCCGAAATAACCATTATAATATTCCTAAAATCCGCAACTATCATCCAATACACGATTAAGGGTAGATTTATGAGTCGT
>OCHL01001677.1_pt1 | contig 12946 bp, 10 predicted proteins | sample 1538421 | NCBI WGS metagenome assembly OCHL01 (sample SAMN04571690, study PRJEB22368) | human gut metagenome | biome: human gut; material: stool | host: Homo sapiens | place: Luxembourg | collected 2012-06-01 | reverse complement strand
TCGGTGACGGACGCAGCCACCCGACTCGCCGTGACCAAGGACAAGGAGAAATATGCGCCGGGCGACAAGGCGAAGATCACGATCCCCTCTTCGCCGGGAGCGCGGGCGCTGGTGAGCGTCGAGAGCGGCAGCGTCGTACGGGAAAGTTTCTGGATCGACTGCGCCGACAAACAGACCGCGTTCGAGATACCGATCAAAGCGGGAATGGCTCCCAACGTCTACGCCTCGGTGACGCTCGTCCAGCCCCATAACCATACGCACAACGACGCGCCGATAAGGTTGTTCGGCGTGGTCCGCCTCAACGTCGAAGACGCCGCCACGAAGCTCGATCCGGTGATCGACATGCCCGAAACGGTCAGACCGGAGTCGGAAATCACGATAAAGGTCCGGGAAAAGGACGGCAAGAAGATGAGCTATGTGCTGGCGCTGGTGGACGAGGGCCTGCTGGGGCTGACGCACTTCAAGACGCCGAACCCCTACCTCCATTTCAACGCCACGGAGGCGCTGGGCGTACGGACGTGGGACATGTTCGACCACGTGATCGGCGCCTACGGCGGCAGGATCGAACAGTTGTTCGCCATCGGCGGCGACGCGGAGCAGCAGCAGAACACCGGCGCACTGAAAGCGCAGCGGTTCAAACCCGTCGTGCGGTTCCTCGAAGCGCAGAAGCTGGGCACCCACAAAATCGCGCTGCCGCCCTATTTCGGGTCGGTGCGCGTGATGGTCGTGGCTTCGAACGGACGGGCTTCCGGCGCCGCGGAGAAGGTCGCCGAAGTGAAAAAACCGCTGCTGGTGCAGGCCACCCTGCCGCGCGTGGTCTCCACGGACGAAGAGGTGGAGCTGCCGGTGACGGTTTTCGCCCTCGAAAAGGGAGTCGGCAAGATCGACCTGAAAGTCTCCGCGAACGAACTCTTCACGGCCGTCGGACCGCGCAGCAAAACGATCGCCCTCAGTCAAAGCGGCGAGGAGGTCGTAACGTTCCGGCTGAAAGTCAACAAGGAGACGGGCGTCGGAAAGGTTCGGGTCACGGCGACCTCCTCCGGCGACAGCTCCGTTTCGGAGATCGAACTGGACGTACGCGAACCCAACCCCTACGTAACGACGTCGGAGGATTACATGCTGGAGCCGGGCAAAACGATCGCCCTCAGGCCCCTGAAGGATACCGGAAACGCGAAGCTCGAACTCTCGTCGATCCCGTCCGCAGACCTCACGCGCCGCATGGAATATCTGGTAAGGTACCCCCACGGCTGCATCGAGCAGATCACCTCCGGCGCATTCCCGCAGCTCTACCTGCCCGCCGTCATGGAGTGCGACGTCCGGACGCTTCAGGACATCGACCGCAACGTCAAGAGCGTATTGTCGCGTCTGGGCGGTTACCAGCTCTACAACGGATCGTTCGCCTACTGGAGCGGTGGTTCGAACAGCTCCGAGTGGGGAACGGCCTATGCGGCCCACTTCCTGACCGAAGCCGCGAAATACGGCTACGCCATCGACCGCCCGATGCTCGACCGCGCGCTCAAATACCTGCGCGGCAACGAAGCGGACAGCTTCCTGACACAGGCTTACGCCCAGTACGTTCTGGCGCTCAACAACATGGCCGACCGGGGCGCCATGAACCGGCTGAGGGAGAAAGCCGCCGACCTGAAGAACGACGTCAAATGGATGCTGGCGGCGGCCTATGCGCTGGACGGCAACCGGAAGGTAGCCGAAGAGCTGACCGCGCAGGGCGGAAGCGGCCAGACCGGCAAGGTCGATCCGTACGACGACACCTACAACAGCAGCGAACGCCAGATGGCCGTGGTGCTCATGACGCAGACGCTGCTCGGCAAGCGGGAAGAGGCGTTCCGCACAGCCCTGAAGATGTCCGACATCCTCAAGAAGGAGAAGTGGCTGAGCACGCAGTCTACGGCGTGGATGCTCAGCACCCTCTCCAACTTCATCGTGTCGGGCCAGACCGGCATCGACGCCAAGGCGGGCAAAGAGAGCATCCGAACCGACAAATCCTTCGTCAGCATGCCGCTGACCGAAGAGACCGGGGTGACGAACAACGGCAAGGAGAGTCTGTACGCCGTCGTCAGCCAACGTTACAACCCCGCCAAGGGCGAAGAGACGGAGGCGGCCGACAACATCCGCATCGCCGTCCGGTATACGGACATGGACGGCAAGGCCGTAGACCCCAAGTCGATCCGCGCTTCGACGGATTTCTACGCCGTGGTGACCGTCTCGAACATCAGCGGCTATGAGAAATACACCAATCTGGCGCTGACACATATCGTTCCGGCGGGCTGGGAGATCACTTCGGAGCGGGACCTCACGTCGGTCACCTATCAGGACATCCGCGACGACCGGGTGCTGAGCTACTTCGACTTGAAACGGGGCGAAAGCAAGGAGATACCGGTCAAGCTGACGGCGACATACAAGGGCCGCTACTACCTGCCGTCGATCTACTGCGAAGCCATGTACGACAACTCGGTCCGCGCGCTCAAAAAGGGCGAATGGATCGAGGTGGTCGAATAGGCCGGAGCCTGCCGGCAGGTCTCGACCGGCAAAGCTTTCCGCCGGACAGACGGGAAGCGGCAAAAGGAAGCATCCCCGGACTTCAGACAAATCCCCGCAACCTGCATGGGTTACGGGGATTGCCGTATCTTCAAAGGACACGCTGTTTCCGGGAAAGACCGCCGCAGGCAGACATCGCGCGCAGACGGAACGGACCGCTATTTTTTCGCGCAGAGCGTGACGAGCAGCGAGGCGGACGAAAGCAGGATTCCCGCCGCGACGACTCCCGTCCAGCCGTAAAGCGACCATGCGGCTCCCGACAGCAGCGTGCCGAGCGAACCTCCCGCGAAGTAGGTGCTCATAAAAATCGTGTTGATCCGGTTCGAAGCCGAGGGATCGAGTTCGAACAGAGTGGCCTGATTGCTGAGCTGGATGCACTGCATGCCGATATCGACAACGACGATTCCGGCGACGAGCGCCGCATAGGAATCCGCACCGAAGAAGAACAGCAGCCATGCGAGGATCTGCAGGCCGACGCCGATATAGTTGAACCTGCGCACGCCGACGCGCCGGATGTACTTCCCGGCGAAGGTCGCCGTCAGAGCGCCCGCGATTCCGCAGAGGCCGAGCATGCCGACGACGTTGCTGCCGGCATAAAACGGCGCCTGCGCCATCTTGAAGGCGAGCGACGCCCAGAAACACAAAAAGGAGCCGAAAGCCAGCGCGGCGCGCACGGAATAGAGACGCAGCGTCGGATAACGCCGGACGATCGTAAGGAGCGACTTCATCAGGGCGGCATAGGTTCCCCGGAAGTTGGGGCGCGCATCGGGCAGTACATACAGCACGACGGCCGCCGAAACGACCATGAGTCCGGCGGCGGCGAAATACATTTCGCGCCAGCCGAAAAGCTCGCCGACAACGCCGCTGACCACGCGCGAAGCGAGGATTCCGGTCAGCAGGCCCGAAAGGACAATCCCGACATTGCGGTTTTTATATTCCGGGCGCGAATACTGCGCCGCCAGCGGAATGAAGATCTGCGGAATGACCGAGCAGACGCCCGTCACCAGCGAAAACCCGTGAATCACACGGATATCGGAAGCCGTGGCGATCGCCAGCAGCGAAACGGCCAGCAGCAGGAAGTTGACCAGTACGATGCGCCTGCGGCTGAAAAGATCGGCGAGGGGTATGATGAACAGCAGCCCCAGCGCATAACCCAGCTGCGAAAAGAGGGCGACGTGGTTGGCGGCGAGCGTAGTGGTGCCCAGATCCTGCCGGAGCATGTCGAGCAGCGGCTGATTGTAGTACAGATTGGCGACCGACACGCCGGCGATGACGGCCAGCGTGCATAACAAACCGTTCGAAAGCCCGGCGCCCTCCTTCAACATCGCCTTCATCGGCGGCGCGGTTTTTCGGTTCCCGACTTTCGCCCCTGCCTGCGATCCGGGTTGCGTTTCGGATTGCGGCTTGAGTTGCGGCTTGGGTTGGGGTCTGAGTTGGGGCCGGCTGACAATGCGGCGGAGGATGCGGAGGAAGACAAGGCGGATGCGGAGGACGAAGGGGATGCAGAGGACGACGAGGAAGCCAAGGACGATACCGCGGCAGACGAGGCGGATGCCGAAGGCATTGCGGCTGCGGAGGAAGTCCGGTCCGCAGATTCTACACCGGATGCAGGCTTCGTTCCGGTCAGAGATTTCGTTTTGGCCACGAGCTTTGTTCCGGCCACGGGTTTCTTTCCGGTCAGAGATTTCGTTCCGGTCACGGGCTTTGTTCCGGCCACGGATTTCGACGTTTTCGGCCGCGGCTTTTTCCGCACCGACCAGCCGAAATGGCCGAGCGCTTCGCCCAGCGCGAAATATTCGCCGTGGGAGTAGACGATCGGGCAGGCCCGTTCGAGGCAGAAACGGCCCGTGGCAGGGTCGATATAATCGGCATCGACCTGCACGGCGACCACCTCGGCCAGAAACATGTCGTGCGTACCCAGCTCAAGCACCTGACGCACGCGGCACTCGATGCTCACGGGAGACTCTTCGACGATCGGTGCGGCGACCTTGAGCGCCTTGCCGGGCGTAAGGCCCATTTCGCGGAATTTGTCGTAATCGCGGCCCGAACGCACGCCGCACCAGTCTGCGGCGCGGGCCAAACCGCGGGTCGTGAGGTTGATGACGAACTCGCCGGTGCGACGGATAATCCCGTAGGAGTGGCGTTCGGGCCGCACCGAGACGTAGCACATCGGCGGATCGGTGCAGACCGTCCCCGTCCACGCCACGGTCAGCAGGTTATACTCGCCGGGCGTCGCGCCGCAGCTCACCAGCACCGCCGGCAGCGGATAGATGAGCGTTCCGGGTTTCCAGCTCTCTTTCATCGGCCCGACTATTTGTCCCGAAAGAAGAAGTTGCGGAAAAATACGATCTGGTAGTCGATCGAATTGCCCCAATACTCGTTGTTGTGACGGCCGGGACGCACATAGAAGTCGTGCATGATGCCGCGGCGCAGCAGCTCGGCATGGAAGTCGTTGTTCACCCCGAAAAAGAAATCGTCGTAACCGCAGTCGATAACGATCGCCAGATCGCCGTCGGCGATACGCGGGATCAGGTTGATCGGCGTAGCTGCCTCCCAAGCTTCGGGATGCTCGGCCTGCGTGCCCAGCAGCTGCGGAATCTCCCAGTTTTCGGGGAACGGGCGGATATCCAGCCCGCCGCTCGTACTGCCGACGGCCCCGAACAGCTCCTTATGCCTGATCGCCAGCGACACGGCGCCGAAACCGCCCATGCTGAGGCCCGTGATCGCGCGTCCGCTGCAGTCGCGCGAAACGGGATAACGTTCCTCGACGGCCGGAAGCAGTTCCCGCGTCATGAAAGTCTCGTAAAGGCTCTTCGCCCGCACCTTGCTGTCGAGGTACCAGCTCGTCGCGCCGTCGGGACAGACGAAGGCGATTCCTTCTCGGTCGGCAATGGCGGGCAGCGACGGTTTGATCCGGAGCCACGTCGTCTGATTGCCGCCGTAACCGTGGAGCAGATAGACCGTCGGGCAGGGATTCGCAGGCGAAGCGCCGTCGGGCAGAATCACGATCACGGGAATGTCGCGGTCCATGGAAGCGCTGCGCACCGCAAGCGTATCGACCGCAGCGGCGGCGGCAAACTGCGCCGTCAGCCACGCCAGCAGAAAGGCTAAAATGAAGATTCGTTTCATGGCATACTATTTATGAATACGCAAAAATACGAAAAAACCGTATCTTTGCCGCATGCTGACGGAATTCATCCGATATCTCTCCGCCGAGCGGCGCTACTCGCCGCTCACGGTCCGCAACTACAAGCACGACGTGGAGCAGTTCCTCGCGTGGCTGGACTGCGACGAGTCGCGGTTCGACCCGCGGTCGGTCACGACCGAGCAGATCCGCGAATGGATCATTTTCCGCACGGAGGAGGGAAAGCTCAGCGCCGGGTCGATGAACCGCGAAGTGGCTTCGCTCCGGGCCTTTTTCCGGTGGCTGCACCGCACGGGAGCCGTCGAAAAGGATATTTTCCGCATGATTTCGACGCTCAAAACCTCACGCCGCCTGCCGGCATTCGTTCCCGAAAGCCGCATGACGACCATCGTCAGCGAATGCGGACCGGACAGCGAGGATTTCCTGACCGAGCGCAACTCGCTCATCATCCTGATGTTTTACACCTGCGGCCTGCGTCTGGCCGAGCTGGTCGGCATCGACCGCAGCGACTTTTCGGCCGACTACACCTCGCTGCGGGTCCGGGGCAAGGGAGACAAACAGCGCATGGTCCCGATTCTCGAATTCCTGCGCGAAAAGATTTTGCACTACCTCGGCCTAATAGAGAGGCAAAATATTTGCATTTCTTCGGAAAAAGCACTATTTTTAACACATAAAGGGAAGCGCATATCCCGGAGCGTCGTCTACCGCACGGTGCAGGAAGAACTCACCCGCGCGGGAGTACAGGGCAAGAAAAGCCCCCATGTGCTGCGGCATACGTTCGCCACGCACCTGCTGAACGGCGGAGCCGACATGCGCGAGATTCAGGAGCTTTTGGGCCACGCCTCGCTGCAGGCCACGCAGGTCTACACGCACAACAGCATCGCCCGGCTTCGGGAAATATACGCAAAAGCCCATCCCCGCGAAAAGGGAGGGAAGTGATTAACTTTTATAAACTGCAAGGCTATGAACGTACAGATTCAATCCGTGAAATTCGACGCAGACAAACGGCTGATCGAATTCGTAGAGCACAAAATGGAAAAGCTCGACCGCTTCGCAGAGCGTTCGACCGGTGCCGAGGTCATTCTGAAACTCGATAAAGACCATGAAAAAGGAAACAAGATCGCAACGATCACGCTCCATATGCCGGGCGAGGACCTCGTGGCCTGCCACCAGTCCAAAGCCTTCGAGGAGTCGGTGGACGAAGCGATCGACGCCCTCAAGCGTCAGATAGACAAATTCAAGAGCAAATCGGAAAAGTAAACCCACCAACCAATCAAATAACCTTTAACTTCAATGCCGCAGCGGCCGTCCTTTTCGGGACGGCCGCTGCATTTGAAAACATCCGGCACATGGCGACCGCGGGAAGCGGCAAACACCCGGCACGCGAAACTATCCGGAAGCCGAGAACACGCGGCCGTTGGGAAGCACACGGAATCGGGAAGCACACGTCATCCGAGAACCGTTGAAAGCGGGAAAAAACCGGCACGCGAAAACGCCCGGAGGCTGAAACCGCGCGGAATTCCGGCGAATGACTCCGCCCCAGCGCGGAGCCGCACACAAAAAAAAGCGACCGGAAACCGATCGCTTAGTAGTGGATAGGGGATTCGAACCCCTATGTCGTGCGTGAGAGGCACGTATCCTAACCCTTAGATGAATCCACCGTGTGAGTTTTGTGGTGCAAAGATAACGCCTTCTTTTAAAACTGCAAAATTTTCCTGCAAATTCTACGATTTTTTTTGGAAAACCCCGCATATAGCCGCATTTTCCGTATCTTTACGATAAATACAAAACATGTCCAGACCATGAAATACATCAAAACCGCCATACTGATCGCAGGCATGGCTGCGGCGACGGCAGCCTGCACGCGGAAGCCCGTCGCTCCCCAATTCGGCATGCTGTCCATCGACACCCTCATCGGCACGCCCGCAAACGGATGCAAGATCGAATACCGTTTCGCCACGATCGCCAACGCAGAGAAATCCCCCGCCCTGCGCTCCATCGAAGCCGCCAACGCAGGCTATTTCTTCGAACTGGAAGAGTTCGGCGGCACGGCGCGTCAGGCGGCCGATTCCGCCCTCCGCCAGATCGCCGCGGAGCTTGCATTTCCGCAGAGCGCCCCGCAGATGACGGAGCCTTACGAAATCTCGGCCGAAGCCGAGGCAGCCGTCACGGACTCGCTCGTCACCTACATCATCAGCCGGTGGAGCTACACGGGAGGGGCGCACGGCATGTACACCACGGAGTGCCATACCTATTCGCTGGCCGGAGGGTACGAACTCTCCACGGCGGACCTCTTCTCCGAACGGCAGCTGCTCGGCATGGAGGCCCTGCTGCGCAGGAAACTCTGCGAGCAATACGAAGCCGCCAACGACGACGAGCTGGCCGAACGGGGATTTTTCCCGGAATATATCTCCCTGACGGAGAATTTCCGGATTACGCCCGAAGGGATCACCTTCTACTACAACCCTTACGACATCGGATGCTATGCGCTGGGAGCCGTCGACGTGACGATGAGCCGCGAAGAGCTGGAGAATCTGTAACATCCTCCGAAAAAGAGACGGCCGCAGGGCCGTAAAATGAAAAAAGGCCGGAGTCTCACGACTCAGACCTTTTTTTTGGCGGGGAACCACCCCCTCCAAAAACGAGGTTTAATCGGAGGTATTCGACTCTCGGACGAGCACCGTCCTTCAAGTCTTAGTAACGGAATCTCCGTTACAACCTACCGATTTCCTCAACCAACCTAAAACTACTAACCTAAATGAACCTTAAAACTTCACTGCAAAGATACGGGGCGTTTTTGAATTACGCAAATATTTTATGAATATTTTAAATATATTTAACAATTTGGTAACATTGGCGGCGAAAAAGCGCTGAAAAAGCCCCTCAGGGCGGGTTCGGAGAGAATCCCGGCGCCTGCCGTCCCACAAAAACAGCGTAGAAAAAAGTTGCAGGAACGACGGTCTGCAAACAAAAAAAGCCACGGGAGAAAAAAACACGGGAGAAAAAAAGGCGGCAGCAAAGAAAAAAGCGACGGCGAAAAAAGGCGACAGACTAACCGACCGAAGAAAAAAGCGGCGGCGAAAAAAGGCGACAGACTAACCGACCGGGAGAAAACCGGCGGTTCGGAAACGGGCACAAAAAAAGGAAACACGGAATCGGACTGCTGTCCGGGTTCCAGAGTTTCCTCACCAACCTAAAACTACTAACCTAAATGAACCTTAAAACTTCACTGCAAAGATAAGGCGAAAAAAGATTCCGTGCAAGTTTTTATTAAAATATTTTTATAATTTTTTCATATTTTTTAATAAAATTTGTCGTACAAATACAGTAAAATATTGATTCTAAATCACATAACTAATCCGGGAAAATATTTGCAACTCGCAATATTTTTTTCCGCTCTCCATGCAGTATTTGCCGCAAACGCGCGTTTATACATAGTGACTCCCTATATTGAAGGGCCGTCGCCGATGGAAGACGGGAATAAATCACTACCTTTGCGCAATGAACAAAGCGGTAGGCATTATACAACATACCGGAAACCGGAACAACGGAACGAAGGCACAACGGCAAAGATATTGCGTCGTGCCGTATGCGGCCGTACCGGTAAGGCATCCTAAAAACATGTTACTGTAATGACTGTATCGTTGATCATCTCCACTTACAATTGGCCCAGAGCCCTCTATCTGTGCCTCGACAGCGTAATGCAGCAGACTGTCATGCCTTCGGAAATCATCATCGCCGACGACGGTTCGGGCATCGCCACACGCGACGTAGTCCGCCACTTCGAAGCGGTTTCGCCCGTACCGGTACGCCATATCTGGCACGAGGACGACGGATTCCGGCTGGCGGAAATCCGCAACAAGGCCATTGCGGCCAGCCGCGGAGAATACGTCATCCAGATCGACGGCGACCTGATCCTGCAGCGTCATTTCATTCAGGACCACATGATTTTCGCGCAGCCCGGCTGCTTCGTCACCGGATCGCGCGGCATCATTACCGAGATGCTCACCAATCAGGTGCTGCGGGGCGAGATCACCTCGCTGACCCCGCTGATGAAGGGCGTCCGCAACAGCAACAACGTCGTCCGGATTCCGCTGATGGCCTATCTCTACCGGACGCTGGGTCCCTCCCGCTTCGTCAAGGGGTGCAACATGGCCTTCTGGCGCAGCGACCTGATCCGCGTAAACGGTTACGACGAAGAGTTCCGGGGCTGGGGCGGAGAAGATTCGGAACTGGCCACCCGGCTCAACAACAGCGGCGTGAGACAGCGGTGCATGAAATTCCGCGGCATCGTCTTCCACCTCTACCACGGCAAATGCGACCGCGACCGGCAGTCCGCCAACGAGGAACGCTACAAACAAAGTCTCTCCGAACACCGCACCCGCTGCCGGTGCGGACTCGACCGGCACCTGCCCGCATCGGAGCGGATCGTATATACCAACACCGAGACTGCCGTCCCCGCAGGCGCAGGCAGCTGACCGAATTCCGACAATTTTCAGATTCCATATGCTTGTTTCAGTCATCACCCCCGTCTACAATACAGAGAAATACCTCGATGAATGCATCGGAAGCATTCTCTCGCAGAGCATGACCGATTTCGAGCTGCTGCTCATCGACGACGGATCGACCGACGGTTCGGGCGCAATCTGCGACCGTTACGCTGAAAAGGACAAACGCATCCGCGTATTCCATATCCCCAACGGCGGCGTCAGCGCGGCCCGAAATCTCGGACTGGACAACGCACGGGGCGAATTCGTGGTCTTCGTGGACTCCGACGACCGGGTCACTCCGGACCACCTCCAACAACTCGCCGACAGCAATATCGGAGAGGACGGAGTCGCCTTCACAAACCTGTTCGAAGAGCGTCCCGCAAGCGGCAGGCACCCCAACGGACACACCCGGATTTATGCGATACCGGATTGCCGGATCACGGGCGGCCGGGATGCCTGCATGCCCGTACTGGCGCAGCTGCTGCGCAGACACTGCCTCGGCTGGACCTGCAACAAAATGTTCTCGCGCGCCACGATCGAACGGCACGGCCTGCGCTTCGACCGCAGCATCCGATACGCCGAAGACGAGATATTCACGGCCCAGTACTGCGCCCATATCACCCACCTCGTCAGCAACAGCAACCCCACATACCATTACCGGTACGTCCCCACGAGTCTGCTGCGCGGAAAGATAGACCCGATGATGCTGATGCGCATACGCCGCTACATCCACGAACAGTACAAGTCGCTGGGCTACTGCGACGAGATACTCTACCTCACGACCCGGACGCAGTTTTCGCGCCTGCGCCGCGAACTGCGCAGGACCAAAGGCTGGAACGCAGAGCTGGCCAACGAGTTGGCGCAGGGCATACTGGACAACTGGAAGTTCTACCGCGCCTACGTCCGTTCGGAATTCCGCAAGGGATTCTACGACACGAAAGCCCTGTGGATCGCCCGGCTGAGCTGCATGATAAACTCCCGGCTATGGGTCAAGCTGGTCATCAAGGGACTGCACATATAACATATACAAACGGCAAACGCCGCATCCCTCGGATGCGGCGTTTCGTTTTTCGCACGCAATCAGCGGCGGAACATCTCCAGCAGCGGGTAATAGCGCATCTGACGGCGAAGCTTCCACTTCCGGATCAGATTCAGGGGCTTGCGTTTCAGCCCCGCGTGACCGCGGGCGATATAGTCGTCGACGGCATCCAGCACGCGCGCCGAACAGCGGCAGTCGCGGTGCGGCTCATGGTGCATCGTATAGGCGCGAATCTCGCGCATCAGCTCTTCGGGCCGGGAGAGCGCCCGCTCCAGCGCCGGACCGACCTTTTCAGGACGGTCCACGTCGATCAGATGGGGGCCGGGATGCGAATTGCGGAAGGTGACGACGGGTTTGTCGAGGAACATGAACTCCAGAATGATCGACGAACTGTCGCACAACATCGCGTCGGCTCGCTGCAGGAGCGGCATCTTATCGGGTCCCTCGAAAAAGGTCACGTTGTCGTTTTCGGCGGCGATGCGCTTGTATCCGGCGATGATATCGGGATCGGTCAGCTTCGGATGGAAGGTGATGATCCAGTCCCACGGCTTGGTTTTGGCCAGCAGCTCGATCTCCTTCATCAGATGGGGCGCAGAACATACATTGCGCGTAAAGGTCGGCGGATAGAGAATGACGGGCCGGTCGTTGCGGGGCCTGAACTGCGTTTCGGGTGAAAAATAGGTGTCGGCTTTGGGCCAGCCGGTCTCGTAGACCCGGAAAAACCCGTATTGCCGCTCCAGCTCCTTGAAATAAGGCGTACTGCTGGGACCTTGCGTGCAGTAGATGTCGAACCAGCCGCGCACGGTGAAATGGTCGTCGACCGCCTCGATGCGTTTCTGAATGGCATAACCGTGGAAAAGCGCCACCTTCACGCCCGGAAAGAAATCCGGAATGTAGTTGCCCGGCGCGAAAACCGCGACGGGATTGTAATCGACGGCTTCGCGGATCGTTTTCAGATGCACTTCGCCCTCTTCCAGCGCAACCGGACAATCCGCTTCGATAAACCACGCCGCAGAATCGCCGCGGCGGCGGATTTCATGCTCCAGCGGCCGCAGGATCGAATAGGCATAAGGCAGGGTAACGAACAAAAGGTACTTTTTAGGTTCCATCGGTCATATGGTTTTTAGATATCCTCAAGCTATGTAATTCTTCACCGCTTCGGCAATCCGCTCGCCGTCGAGAGCCGCCGAGATGATGCCGCCGGCATATCCGGCGCCTTCACCCGCCGGGAAAAGCCCGGCCGTTTCGGGGTGCATCAGCGTCGCAGGATCGCGCGGAATGCGCACGGGCGAAGAGGTCCGCGACTCCACGCCGACCACGACGGCTTCGTTGGTGACGAAGCCGCGCATCCGGCGGCCGAAGGTCGCAAGTCCCTGCCGCAGTCCCTGCGCGATGAATCCGGGCATCCACCGGTCGAGCCGCGAAGGGACGATCCCCGGAATATAGGAAGTTCTGGCAAGCGACGCGCTCGCACGCCCCGCGACGAAATCGGCGACGCGCTGCGCCGGAGCGATCTGACGGTCGCCGCCGTGCCGCCGCGCCAGCTCCTCGAACTGCTGCTGGAATTTCAACCCGGCCAGCTCGCCCCATTCGGCGCGCAGGTGTTCGAAATCCGCCGGCCGCACTTCGGTCACCAGCCCCGAATTGGCATAGGGCGACGTCCGGCCGCTGGGCGACATGCCGTTTACCACCGACTGGGCGGCATCGGTCATGGCG
>OCHL01001670.1_pt1 | contig 12980 bp, 10 predicted proteins | sample 1538421 | NCBI WGS metagenome assembly OCHL01 (sample SAMN04571690, study PRJEB22368) | human gut metagenome | biome: human gut; material: stool | host: Homo sapiens | place: Luxembourg | collected 2012-06-01 | reverse complement strand
TCCCCATTAAGATAATGCCTAATAAATTGATCAGATTCCTTTTCATTCCTCTCTCCCTTTCTTTCTGTTGATCTGTCTATGTTCTGTTTTCTTTCGATGAAGCTTTTGAAATACTTTTCCTAATAAGATCAGGGCTGTAACGATCATAAGCCCGATGGCGATCGCTTTTTTATAAGTTCTCATCCACTGGGAATCCTGATTTCTTGGCCGTATCGATGATCGTTGTTTCTTTACATATTTGGTTCTGACACCCCGTACCAGTAAACGATGGTCATTGACTCCATATGGGGTACATGTTACCAGTGTCACATAATCTTTTCCTTTGACGATCTGGAGTTTTCTTGTATCCTCTGGTCTTACCACAGAGATCTGATCCACTTTATAAGCTAAGGTTCGATCCAGTACATGAATAAAGAACAAATCCTCTTTTTTCATTTCCGTCAGATCCGTAAATAACTTTGCGGAACTAAGTCCGGTATGTCCAGTTAATACACTATGGGTACTTTTTCCACCTACCGGAATCGAAGATGCTGCAAGATGCCCAACTCCACGTTCCAGTATTTCTGCATCTGTACCGTGATAGATTGGGAGATTGACTGAGATACTGGGAATTTCCAGATATCCCATCACTCCTGAATGATCGATATTTAAGATATTATTATAGATCAGTGTCTCTCCATTGCTTTTTTTGACTTTGAACGGGTCCGTCAATTGTACCGCTGACTTGATCAGGTCTTTGTTATATTCTTCCGCTTCCCGAAATGCCTGTTCTTTTTGCTTCTGATCATAGGTTTTTGCCTGTTTTTCATAGGACTTGATCGTTGAACCAGCACTTTTTTCAAACATGTAGTTACTGATGAACGGATAAGACAACAAGGCAAAACCAAACAATATGATCAGTATTGGAATGATTTTTTGTCTCATATTTTTAAGATCACCCTGCCAGTTGCCTGACAGGGTTTATCAAAACATTTTTAAGTTTCTAACTCTTACTGAACTTCTTTACGTTTCTGGTTCTTTTTAACGATCATAAATCCGCATCCGGCAATAACGACACCTGCGATGATCAGTGCATAGCTTCCTGCACCACCTGTCATTGGCAGTAAGAACTGTTTCTGGTTTGTAACTTCCATATCAACAAATGCGTTTACGGATTCTCCATTTGCACTCATTGTTGCTTTTTTGCTGTCAACCGTTGCAGATGCACCTGTTGTCTGGACTGCTACATCATTCGCGAGTTCTGTACCATTTTTTACACCATCGTTTGCTGTGGAATCATTTTCGTTCTTAGACTGGATTCCTGTGATGTTTGCTTGTGTTGGTGTGATATCTGCTTTTGTTGAATTGATCTTTACAATGATCTCTTTTTTCAGTAATGTATATCCAGCATCGGAATGTGTTTCTGTAAATCCATACTCATCACCTTCGATACCATTGATGATCAGTTTTCCGCTGGATGCAGGGCTGAACTGTGTTGCACCCTCTTCTGTTGCAGATTTTCCAGTTACCTGATAAACTCCGTCACTGTCTGCTTTTGCTACTAAATAGTAATTGTCAGATTTGTTCTGGATCACGAATTTAACTTTTGTTGCATCTCCTTTGTTATCAGAGAATTTCTTTGTGAAGTTATAACCAAAGCTGTATACGATACATTTATCTTTTAAGATATCCCAGTAATCTGTAGATGTTCTTTTCCATGTCAGAGATACATCGTTAGGGTTACCCTTATCACCAAGAACGACTGTATCATCTGTGTTTACATCTGCTGTGTAGTAAACAACGATATATTTGTCAGAGTATTTCTTGTTGATTTCACTTAATCCTGATTTTGTCATTTCTACTTTCATTGTAGAATCATCTCCAGATTTACCATATGTTACTGCAAACTTAGGATCTGTATCAGATGATTTCCATACTGCGATCGCACCACTTTTGTCAACGTTGTTAACGTTTGTTGTATCTGCTGCATCTTTGTTGTCATAGATCGCGATCACTGCATTTTTGTTGTATGTCATACCTTTTGCCATCTTATCATCGAATGTATAAGTAGAAAGGTATGTTGTGCTTGATGTGATGTGTGGCAGTTTAGAGATAAACTGATAATCAAGCTTTTCTGCTTTGGATGCTGTAACTGTGCTCTGGTATTTATATTCTTCTCTTGCATTTGTGAAATCTGCTAAAGCACTCTGTTCTGCTGTTGTTACATTATCCTGATCTGGATTGTTTCGAACTCTTTTATCAAGGGTTGGGATACCAGTTTCATTTTTTGGATAGCATACAACATCATAGAACCAGTCATCCCCTTCGGAATCAGTGGATGGTAACTGCACGAACCAAGGGTTTGTTGTATAAGTGACATCTTCTGGAACTTTTGTCTCTACGATCAGATAAAGACCAAGTGGCAGCTTGTCTTTCTTTGTCACACCCTGTGCATCTGTAAGATCCATGGCAGTTCCGTTGTTTGTCTTCATGTAATCTTCCAGTTTGTCTTTGGATGCAGTGTTATCTTCTAATGCAGAAGCTAACTTGTCGTTGATGATCTGGCTTGTAAAGTAATCTTTTCCACCTTCCGTTTTTGCTGCATCAGAATCTGCTAATCCTAAGATCTTCTGTAATGCATCTGGCAGTTCATAGATCATCTGAACTTTACCAGCTTCACTCTGCTGCTCTACATCACCGACACGCAGATAGCTGAATTCAACACCTTTGATCGGATACTTCTTTAAAGCTTCTTCTGCTTTTGCATCCTGTTTTCCAGTAGCAGTAAACTGACTTAAATCAACTCCGCCTTTCTGTGCTGCTGTCATGTCGTATTTGTGGATTGTTAAGGATGCTGTTCTTGATGTATCGATCACATCACTCTGTGCTGCATGTACTGAACTTATTGTCTGTCCAACAGTTGCTGCAAACATTAACATACATAATGCTCCCGCTGTAATTTTTGTTATCATTTTTTTAATATTCATAATGTTTTCCTCCTGAAATTTCCTATGAAGTAAAAAAAGCACAGAAAACTTTTACATTCTCTGTGCTTCTTATCTCTTACTATGTAATTTAAAATTATTCTGTTACACTTGTTTTATTAGGTTCAATCGTTACTGTATTCCAAAAAGAACCTTTGACTGCATCTGCCTTAATCTCAGATACTACTTGCTGAAGATCAACATCTATTGTAAGTTTCTTAGACACATCCATAACTGTAACTTTATCATTGATCGTTAAAGAGCTAACTGTGACAAACTGATCTTTATTGACCAAAGTTCCTTTCTTAAGCGGTACACTCAGATGATAGTTCTTCTGTAAGACTGCTTTGATCTCTGCATACATCTTAGATGTATCTTTAAATTCTTTCTTCGCCTGAATTGTCTTAGTCTTTGTATCGGTTGTCTTCTTTGCTTTCTTATCTTTAGAGTAAATCTCCCAGCAAGGTCCTCCTGCTGAAGCAGCTTTTGTCTGGGCTACTACATCTTTTAATAGATATTTATATTGTGTACGTTCTCTGCTTCCAACATCAGCTACTGTTACCTGATCATTGTTATCAATCGCTACAAGAACAATAAAATGTCCTTTCTTTGTAAAATAACCAGGTCCCATCAGTGCTACTACCGGATGTTTCTTCTTCAAGGCACTGCGTATTTTATTAATATCTGTTCCTAGCCCATTACATGAAAGTTTATACTGCTTTGCCAATGCCGGTACCATCTCATGACTTGCACCCGCACTTGTATAATATCCATGCTTATATGCCCAAACTGTCGTATCTACTGGTGTAACCCATTTACCAGTTAATGAACTGATGCAGACAGCCATTGCTGTTGGTCCGCATCCGCTGCTATGAATCTGGTAACCATTATCATTCCATGCTGCATCTGCCTGATTAAAATAAATAAATCCTTGAATAGATTCTTTCTTTCCTTTCATCTCAATGCTATGGTCATTATAGACTTTTGGAATGATCGCTTTCTTATCTTTTTTGTCTTTCTTTTTATCTTTCTTCTTGTCTTTGGTATCTTTCTTTTTCTTCTTATGTTTCTTTATTGTATTACGCTCTGTCTTCTTAGTTGTTGCTTTCTTCTTATGACTTGTATTTGTCTTATCTTTCTTTTCTGTCGTTGGCTTAGCTTCTGTTTTCTTTTCTGTCGTTGCCTCAGTTGTCGAAGCTTCTGTCGTCTGGGCAGAATTATCTTTGCTAGTGTCAGTCTGCTCATTTGTCTGTTCTCTTGCAAATGTCTTATCATTTACCTGATCTGCACTTACTACAGACGCTGAACTAAGCATCAAAACCGCATACAGAGCCAATACAGCCGCTGTTTTACGCGTTTTTCTCATTCTTATATTTCCCCCTAACTATTTAAACATACTTATTATATCACTTCAAATAATATCGTCAAGAATTAAGAACTAATTTCTCAATCGCATATGCCACTCCGTCTTCATCATTTGTCTTTGTAACAAAATCAGCAATTGCTTTTAATTCTTCTCGTCCATTTCCCATAACAACACCTGTTCCTGCTGCCTTGATCATCATGGTGTCATTTCCAGCATCTCCACATGCCATAACTTCATCCATTGTTAAGCCAAGACATTTAGCAAGATGTTTTAATCCATCCCCTTTATCACAGCCAAACTGATTAAGCTCAATATTATTATCAAGTGCACTTGATACACTAGCAATATTTTTTTCAGTCAATTCTTTTATTGCTGCTGATCTTTCTTTCATATTATCAAAAAATGCATTGATCTTCTCAATTCCTAATGGATTCTCTTTGAGATGCTTTTTAAGATCATCCACTGGCAGCCTTGTATCATTTACCAGTTTCAGTAAATGTCCTGATACATTATATTCTGAAAGGTGATCCAAATAACGTTTTTCCATATATCCCTGTCCATTTTGATAAATATCATGTGTGGAATGATATTTTTCAAGTATTCTAAATAACTCCAATGTCACATCCACGGATAAATGATTCGTATAAATAATCTTTTCTTCATACTGATCATATACTGTTGCTCCATTACAACAAACTGCATAACGAACACCTTCAATATTTCTCAAAAACTCCGGAATCGCTTTGAAAATACGTCCTGTAGCAGGTACAATATAAACTCCCTGTCTGATCGCCTCTTTTAACACTTCTTTTGTATGTTCTGATATTTGTTTATTACTGTCTAATAATGTATTATCAAGATCCATTGCAACCAGTTTTATCTTACTCATGTTATCCCTCCGCAAAAAAATAATTTTGAATATTGATCTGAAGACTCTTATATCCCTGATATTCATTGATCACAGGATAATAAGTGCATGTAATATACTTGTTTGTCCCCATTTTTTCTCTAAATTCTGTTTCATCCTCAAAAATCATACCATCAATCCGTGTTCCCTGACTACTCTTTAATGCTAATTTAATTACATTTTTATTTTTTCCAAACACATTGACACGTTCAATCTTTAATCTACGGTGTGCAAATAGGGGCTTTTTATTTTCTTTCCCGAAAGGTTCCAGTACTGACAACTGATGAATCAGATCCATTGTGATATAATCAACCGGCATATCGATGTCGATCTGCACCTTCTTTGCGAAATCTTTTTCATCCAATGTACAATTTTCATTGATCTTTTTACGAAATGCTTTAAGGTCCTCCTTCTCAAGAGAACATCCCGCTGCCATCGGATGCCCTCCAAATTTAGTAAACACCTCTTTAACTTTCATCATCTCTTCAAACATGGAATATCCTTCGATAGAACGTCCTGATCCCTTAATTCCATCTTTTGCATCAGTAAGTACAAAGACTGGATGGTTTAGACGATCCTTAATTCTTCCAGCAATAATCCCAGCAATACTTTCATGACAATCTGGTAAATATAAAACAAGTACTTTATCGCCTTTTGCTTCATATTTTATTGCCTGATCTAATGCTGCTTTTACACCATTCTCTGTCATACTTTTTCTAAGATCATTCAGCTCTTTTAATTCTTTTGCTGTCTGCATTGCTTTCTTTTTATCTTCTTCCAGGAACAGATTCAATGCTTTTTCTGCAGATTCCAGCCGGCCACTTGCATTAATGCATGGTCCAATAATAAAGCCAAGAGCATAAGACTGTATCTGTTTCTCCATAAGATCATGAACATTCAATAATGCTCTAAGACCCACATTTCTTGTCTCTTTGATCCTCTTTAATCCTTCTTTCACAAAAATCCTGTTCTCTCCTGTAAGATCTACAACATCACATACAGTCGCAATCGCAAGCATAGATAACAGATCTTCCAGTTTGTTTTCATCCTCGCCCATAGATTTATACAATGCTCTCACAAACTGAAATGCAACTCCTGCTCCACAAAGAAGCGGATATGGATATTTACATTCTTTTTGTTTGGGATTAATGACAACATCAGCTGGTGGAAGAATTTCTTCTTTACTTCCATCTTCATTTAAAATAAATGGTACATCGTGGTGATCTGTAATGATCATTGTAAGACCATGTTCTTTTCCAAATCTGATTGCTTCACTAGCTGCAATTCCATTATCACATGTAAGGATCGTATCAATCTGATCCTCTACTGCCTTCTCAATGATATTTTCATTAATTCCGTAACCATCTTTCATACGGTCTGGAATCTGAAAATCAATCATTCCACCAAGATCATAGATTGCTTTCCATAAAATATAGTTAGAAACAACTCCGTCTACATCATAATCTGAGATAATGCGGATTGTTTTTCTGTCTCTGATCTTCTCTCTTATGATATCCACACCTTCTCTGACTCCCTTCATCAGAAATGGATCTGAAATATCCGAAAGATTTCCATATAAATATTTATGTATTTCTTCATCCCCGATCACATCTCTGTTTCTGATCAGTCTTGCGATCACGGGATCAATCTGAAATTTCTCACCAATCTTTGTAAAATCGGCTTTTTTCTTATACAGATACCACTGTTCCATCATGTTTCTCCATCTTCTAGAAAAAGAGCATCCAGTCTTTACTGAATACTCTTTTTACTTGTCTTATTTTCTTTTCTTTTTCTTCTTTTTCTTGCGGTTTGGATTCGCTGTGATCTTCTCTGGCTGTACAGATGTCTGTCCATTACTTTCTTTTATAGCATCAGAGCCCATACGAGTCTTCATCATATACCATAATGGTCCTGTCAAGAATACAGAAGAGAATGCTCCACCAATAACACCAACGATCAATGCCAGGGCAAATTCTCTTAAAGATGATACTCCGCAGATAAATAACGCCAATACCATAACAAATGTTGTTAAACTTGTATTGATCGTACGAACCAGTGTACTTGAAATACTCTGATTTACAAGTGCTTTGATATCATCTCTTGTACGGATCGTCTGAAGTTTCAGATTCTCACGGATACGGTCAAAGATAACGATCGTTGAGTTGATAGAGTATCCGATGATCGTTAGCATACATGCGATAAATGTTCCACCCACAGATAATCTTCCGATAGAATATGCCGCAAATACAACTAACACATCATTTAACAATGCGATGATCGCACTAGATCCAAACTTAACATCTTTAAATCGGATTGCAATATAGATCAACATACAGATTGCTGAAATGATAACTGAGATAAATGCATCTCTCTGCATTTCATTACTGATCGTTGAACTGATATTCTCTGTTGTAACTGATTTAACTTTATAATCTTTCTTTAATGTCTTTTCAATCTGTTTTCTCTGATTCAGGTTAAGTTCTACACTCTTAACAACCATCTGGTTATTCGCTTTTACTTTCTGACTCTGAACAGATGTTGATTTGCTGACTTTCTCATAGGCTTTCACAATCTGTTTTTCTAAAGAATCATTTACTTTCTGATCATCTTTAAATGTGATCGTAGATGCTGTTCCTCCTGAGAATTCAAGATCATAATTTAAGATCGTACCAATCTTACTTCTGTTCATAGGCAGTGCTGCAAGTCCGACTAAAATGATCACACCTGCGACTGCAACGTATTTCTTACCAGCACAGACAAAATCTCTTGTCTTGATCGTTCTTGGTTTTCCATACCATTTCTTATCACGAAGTCCAAAGTGATATGCTGCATATACAAGGAATCGGCTGATCACAAGTGCTGTAAACATGGAAATCAGTACACTCATTCCTAATGTCTGAGCAAATCCTTTGACCGTTCCAGATCCTTTAAACCACAGTACTAAAACTGCGATCAGTGTTGTAACATTACCATCAATAATAGCTGAAGCTGCTTTTCCAAATCCAGACTTGATCGCAGCTCCTGTACTCTTACCTGCTCCGATTTCTTCCTGAATTCTTGCATAAATGATTACATTGGCATCGACCGCCATACCGATACCGAGGATGATACCCGCAAGTCCCGGCAATGTCAACGTTGCATTAAATCCATTCAGTGCAAGTAACATCATTAGCATATAAATTGCAAGTGCTACACATGCAATGATACCTGGCACTGCATAAAATGCGATCATGATCAAGCATACCAAGGCAAATCCGATGATTCCAGCCTTAATCGTTGTCTGGATCGCATTAACTCCTAACTTAGCAGACACTACGTTAGAACGAAGTTCTTTTAATTTGACTGGTAAGGAACCAATTCGAATAGATGAAGCAAGATTCTCGGCTGCTTCATAACTTTCCATACCATCGATCGTACATTCACCTTTTGTGATCGCTTCCTGTACATTTGGTGCACTGATCACCTGGTTATCATAGATGATATAAATTGGTTTCCCGATGTTTGCTTTTGTAGCTTTGGCAAAAGCTTTTGTTCCTTTGGAGTCAAATTCAAGGGCAACTAAATATTCTTTCTTACCAGTTGTCTGATTCTGATTTGTGACAGCTTTTGCTTTCTTAACATTCTGTCCTGTTAAAATTGTTTTTCCATTCTGCTTTACTTTTACCTGTTTCTGAACTGCAAAAGAAAGTGTTCCTGGTTTACCAAGTTCATCTAAGATCTTGTTTGCATCTGTTACTCCGGGGATTTCGATATTGATACGATCTTTTCCTTCCTGATAAACTTCTGCTTCTGTGCTGTAACCTTCCACACGTTTCTGAAGTTTGTATACGGTATCCTTCATATCACTGTCAGATACGTTCTTACCATCAACTTCATATGTGATACTGACTCCACCTGCAAGATCCAATCCAAGTTCAATGTTGCTTGCTCGTCCAATCTTGTTCTTTGTGATTCCTTTTGTTGTAATAAATACTCCAAATACACACAACGCAATCAGTAAAATAAGCCCTGCAATATACTTGCCGCTGCTATTACGCTTCTTCATTCTCCGTCTCCTCTTCTAACGCTAATGCTGCTTTTACCATAAGTGCACATTCAACTCTCTTGCGTTCTAATTTACATCCGATCTCATAAGTTCCATTGATCGTACCATTAAAGTTATAAGAGTTTGCGCTGCATCCACCGCTGCAATAGAATCTTGCAAAACATTTTTTACATTCTTCTTTGGAGTATACATTACATGCTTTGAATTCTTTGACGATCTCATCTTTCTTAATACCTTCGAAGACATTACCCATTAAGAAATCTTCTTCTCCTACAAACTGATGACATGGATATAAATCTCCCCATGGTGTTACTGCAAGATATTCTGTTCCAGAACCGCATCCAGATAAACGTTTCGCTACACATGGTCCTCCTGTTAAGTCGATCATAAAGTGGAAGAATGTAAATCCTTTTCCTTCTTTCTCTCTCTTGATCATCTCTTTTGCCAGAAGATCATATTCTTCCATGATCTTTGGAAGATCTTCTTCTTTGATCGCATAATCTGCTGTATCTGGTGCCACAACAGGCTCTACGGAAATCTGTTCGAATCCTTCATCTGCTAAATGCATAACATCTTTCGAAAAATCCAGATTATGATGTGTAAAAGTTCCCCTTACATAATATTTCTGCTGATTTCTACTGTCTGCAAATTTCTTAAATTTATCAATAATAAAGTCATAACTTCCTTTTCCATTTCGAAATGGTCTCATAAAATCATGAACTTCTTTTCTACCATCAACACTTAATACAACGTTATCCATCTCTTTATTCGCAAATTCCATGATATCGTCGTTTAATAATACACCATTTGTTGTCAGTGTAAAACGGAACTTCTTATCATGAGTCTTCTCTAAATCACGTCCATAAGCAACGATCTCTTTGACAACATCAAAGTTCATTAAAGGCTCTCCACCAAAGAAATCTACTTCCAGATTTCTACGATTTCCAGAGTTCTCTACAAGAAAATCTAAAGCTTTCTTACCAACTTCAGCACTCATTAAAGCACGTCTTCCTTTGTATTCTCCTTCTTCTGCGAAGCAATATCGACAGGCAAGGTTACAATCATGTGCAATGTGAAGACAAAGTGCCTTTACAACTGTTGGTCTGTCTTTGAATCCGCAAATGTATTCTTCATAACAATCTTCTGTAAATAATACACCTGCATCTTTTAATTCTGTAACTTCCTCATAAGATTCTCTTACATCTTTTTCATCCCAAGATGATAATTCTTTGATGATCTCTTCTAATGTATGGTCTTCATATAAAGCGATCACTTCATAAGTCAGATCATCTACAACATGAACAGATCCACTTGCTACGTCAAGGACCATATTATATCCATTGTTCTTATACTGATGAACCATTGTTTCTTTCTCCCTTTATCTGTTATTTATTTTCTTTCATGTAAAAAATGAGGCGGCCCACAAGGAACGCCTCAAGCATAGAGTCTTTGTTTTATTTGACTATTTGCTGTGTTCGCAGGTCTGGTTACCTACTGTACAAGATGTCTTACATGCTGACTGGCAAGATGTCTGGCATTCACCACATCCACCTTTTTTTACTGTGTTCTGTAATGTTTTATTTGTCAGAGTTTTAATATGTTTCATCTTATCGTCCTCCTGATTCTCATAAAATAACTTGCTATATTGTATCATATCCTAAGTCAAATAGCAAGCATTCCACCTAAAGTTCCTCCAGCAATACATAAGAACAATGCTGTGATGCGTTCTGTTGAAAAAATAACTGTATTTTCCTGAAACACAACAGATATTAAAGTTAATATTGCGAAATATAATACTCCAACAAAAAATCCCCATAAGAACTTCCGTTTTCCAATCTTTTTTCCAATGATCATTCCTGCAAGGATTGAAGCAAAAATGTATGTAAGTGTAATGCCAAGATTCGCCATCTTCGTCCCTGTATTGCTCTGATAAACAATAAATGCAAGAAGACACAACAATAGTCCGGTAACAATATAAGCAGCAACCAGACTTTGCACAATATATAACACTTTCTTTTCTGGCCCCATAGCAAATACTCCTTTCTTTCATTTAATATATGTCTGTTGTTTTGCTTCTATGTCTTTTTGTGATAAACTAACATTAAATATGTGAAAGGAGTTTTAAAATGATTGATCTTCATATACATTCTACTTGTTCTGATGGAACTTTTACTCCGAAAGAAATTGTCCATAAAGTAATTGAAAAGAATTTATATGGTTTTTCTCTTACTGATCATGATACAGTTGATGGTATTTCAGAAATCTTGGCAATGAATCTTCCTAAAGATTTAAAATTCATTCCTGGAATTGAAATTTCATGTGATACACTTCATCGTGAGATTCATATCTTAGGTTATGGAATTGATTGCAAGAACAAGGATTTAAATACCACATTAAATGATCTGAGAGACAAAAGAATGAAACGTAATCTCGATATGATCGAATTATTCCAAAAAGATGGATTTCCTGTTACTCTTGAGAAATTACAACACGGAGACCCTAATACAGTTATTACACGTGCTCATTTTTCAAGAGTTCTTGTGGAAGAGGGCATCTGCACTTCCAGGGAACAGGCTTTTTCCAAATATCTCGGTGAAAAATGTAAATACTATATTCCAAAACCATTTTTTGATCCGAAAGACTGCCTCAAATTAATTCTTGATGCAGGTGGCATTCCAGTTCTTGCTCATCCTTTTTTATATAAATTTTCTAATAAGGATACAAAACAGCTTATCCATGATCTGAAAGATTATGGTCTTGCTGGAATTGAAGTTTACCATTCTTCCCACCATAAGGGACAAATCGCAAAATTAAGAGAATGGCAAAAAGAATATCATCTTTTAGCCTCTGGTGGTTCTGATTTTCACGGAACAAATAAACCTGATATAGATATTGGTACTGGCCGTGGGACACTTTATGTACCAGATCATCTTCTTGATGAACTTCTTAGATAAAAAAAGAATCTGGATGAAATATGAGCTCTATTCTCATATTTTCCAGATTCTTTTTATTCATGAATTATCTTACTCGTCGTCAGATGATCCGTTTGCTTTCTCCATTGCCTGAATCGCTGATTTTTCCATTGGAATACGACAATGTTTGTCGTTACCAAATTCAACAATGATCGTAGTTTCATCAACTTTATCCACAACAACTCCGTAAAATCCACTTGTTGTTAACACACTGTCTCCAACTTCCAGAGCTTCCATCATCTGTCTTAACTCTTCATCTTTCTTCTTCTGTGGTCTGATTGTTAAAAAGTACATTAATGCAAAACAAATAACCAGCATCAGAATTGTCATTGTAACCTGATCCATTTTCTTCCTCCATCTTTCTAATAAGATTACTGATTCATCATGCCATCAATCTTACGTTTCTTGTATTCTTTGTAGTTTCCTTCTTCGATTGCCTGACGAATCTCACTCATCATTGTATTATAAAAATACAAGTTATGCAAGACACATAATCTCATTCCAAGCATTTCTTTTGCTTTCAGAAGGTGTCTGATGTAAGCTCTGCTGTAACTTCTGCAAGCTGGACACTGGCATCCTTCTTCGATTGGGCGATGATCAAGTTCATATTTTTTGTTGAACATGTTTAATTTCCCCTGATTAGTATATACATGTCCATGGCGGCCATTTCTTGTTGGATATACACAGTCAAAGAAATCAACTCCACGGTCTACAGCCTCAAGAATAT
>OCHL01001669.1_pt1 | contig 12984 bp, 12 predicted proteins | sample 1538421 | NCBI WGS metagenome assembly OCHL01 (sample SAMN04571690, study PRJEB22368) | human gut metagenome | biome: human gut; material: stool | host: Homo sapiens | place: Luxembourg | collected 2012-06-01 | reverse complement strand
AAGAGGTAAGATAACACCCTCTGCAAAAAAGGTATCGTTATCTTACCTCAACAAAATTAGTACCCGACCAGCCGTCATCAATGAATACCTTGCAGTTAGTAAAACCGTTTTCCTTTGCATATTTCTCTAATATTGATTGTTGATTTTTAATACTGCCTGATAAACCGTCCTGTTCATCATCTCTTGAAAGACGGCAGTACAGAGCAGTTATTCGGTCTGTTCTATTATTCAAACTATTCTCCTTTCCACAGCCGAATATGTTTGATTGCAGGTTAACTGAATAATAAGATATTCTCTGTTATACTTCAACACTTTAAAGTGTAATTTTTATATTGCTTTTCTATTTGTTCTAAAATACGGACTGTCTTTTCTTCAATACTTTCTGTTGAGTTTTCATTAAAATGTGTATTAACTATATAGATTGTGTTGTCTATTTCTTTAGTGAAGTTGATAGGCTTATTAAAAAGAGAACTGTTATACCAATTAATTCTTTCGGTTGGTGACATATTCTTAAGTTGTTCTATTTGATTTCTCATCAGTTCATTGACATAATTGTATTCACTTTCGGTAAGATAAAGTTTAATCATTTTATGCTCCTTTCATTGGGGTTTCAGGGTGTTCCTGACAAGCACTGTTTGGAATTTGTAATTACAAACAGTCTGCTGGTTATGACAATACAACGGGTTGAACATCGGAATATCAGGACACAATTTTTATCAAGTTTACATCTTAATTTTACTGACTTATTTATCCTTTTTTCAAGCGAACAGCTTCACGGTACCGTGAAACAAAGGACTTGACAAGCAGGCATTTTATTGTTATCTATCCTCACTATATTACTGAATAAACAGGTGCAAATTATTAATCTATTCACATATTTTCAATCAAAAAAACAAAGCCGTTTACACAAATCAACTCACTCTCGGTGGGTTAATTTAATATGTAAACGACTTGATTAAAGTCACATTTTGCTTTCGGCAAAAGCATTATTTATGTGTATTAAATTGTGGTTTTGTATTGTTAATTTTCAGTTTTTCTATTTGAATTTTAGCATAATCAAAAGCGAAATACAACCCGAACAAACCATATTTCCAAAGATAAAATGATAGACACAACTACCTTTGCGCTGCCTTAACGAGCAGACTGTTTGTAATTACATTCGTAATTTCAAGCAGTAAATGCTCGTTAGGGATTAAACCCTAAGACCCTTTTTATAATTTAAGTTATAGCAGTGGACCCGTATTATTTAAATATGTTTTTGATTTTCGTACGATTATATAAACATTTCTGGAGCATAAGTATTATAAATATATTTTTGTTCCCATATTTTATCGTGATATGAACCATATATTGTTATTTTGCAATCATTATAGAGATCATCCGCAATTTCGCAAATCACTTCTCTTAATTCAAGGTTATCCAAATATTTTTGTGGAATACCTTTCAAGCCAAGATAAGCTCCAACGATATTTCCGGTAACAGCACCGGTCGAGTCGCTGTCACCACTATGATTTACAGAAGCAATAAGTGCCTTATCAAAATCATCTGAGTATCTTAAAGAACAGTAAATTGCAATCGCCAGCGTTTCCTCTGCAACCCATCCTTGACCAAGTTTTCTTATTGCTTTCAAATCATCAATATGCTCATCTTTTGACAACTCTATGGCATTGTCTATCAAATTTAAGAACTCTTGCAAATGTTTGTCATTTGCGAATTGGCGAGCAATAGCTTTTTTCATATCCTCAACTGCTTCAAGGATTGTAATATCGCCATTGTGAGAAACAAGCTGAATAATGTGAACTAAGCCTGCTGCCGGAATATACCCAAGAGAATGACCGTGAGTAAGAGCCGCTGTTTCTGCACCTATCATATCAATTTCATCCGCAGAATATCTCTTGTTCTCAAAATACAGACCAATTGGCGCAACACGCATTACACCTCCACAACCTTTGCTATGGTTAATCGGTTCCTCTATCGTTCCATAGGCTTGATTTTCAATCGCTGATAAACAAGTGTTACCGGGTGCTCTACGAGAGAACATTTCAGGTACATTCACGAGCCAAGAGTAATGATATTCTTCAGGTAAAGGATAATGCTCAGTTTGAGTTCTGTACCAATCCTTATAACTGAAATTGATATAACTTGGATATGTACCCATTATTCCACGAGTCATACCTCGTGTTGTTCCAAGCAGTAGTCCGGTTGCTGTAAATAAAGACATCTGTGTATCATCTGAAATCTCTGCCACCCCGTTTTTAAGAGCATATTCAGTTATCCCGTTCTCTCCAAATCGTGAGAAAATAGCAGAGTCATCAAGGAACTCAACCGCATAACCTAATGCGTCACCGACAGCTCCACCAATTAGACAACCTCTGTACTTGTCAATATCTTTCATTCCTTGATACTCCTTTCTTAGCATTTAGTCTATATACCCAACCTTTGATACACCTATTACTCCTCTACGGAGGAATGTAATATCAAGTGTGTCTGGTTCAAAACTATCTACACTGAATGTTTCAGGCTCAAAGGTGTCTGGTTCAAAACTATCTGCCTCAAAGGTTTCATAATCGAAAGTTTCTATTCCGATTTTCTCCAAAACCTCTTTCGGCAGCTTGTAGTCCTGCTCAACAAGACCGAACATTGTAAAGCCTGAGTCAACACAAAATGCAACAATAGCTTTTTGACCTATATTGTAAGTAAAGGAGCCAACAACCGAACCAATAAAACTGCCAATAAGATAACCTAAAATCGGAACTTCAATGAACGCTTGTGTAATACCTCCACCTATAAGAGAACAAGCAGATACATACATATCTCTGACAAGTTCGCCGGTAAGCTGCTGTCTTGTCTTTTTTCCAACCGCAACAGCGTATGCGTTCTTTACAACATTCATAGTCAAAACGGTAACTACACCTATTACGGTAGGATCAACAGATTTAAGCGTTGTTCCTAACATACCTGCTTTACAGCATATCGTGAGTGCGGATGAAACAGTTCCTCTTATAAATCCCTCTGCTCCTCCGGATACTGCTGCAAATCCTATTTTCTTAAATTGTTCACCGTCAATTTCTCCGTTTTTTATCAGGTATGAAATAGCCTTGTATATTTCCGGTGCAACCTTGAGCATTACGGATATAGTAGCTGCCGTAATACCTGCCTTAAATGCCTGTTGCATAATGTTATCGAACTTTATAAGTTCATCTGCTGTAAGTCCTATATCATCCGCATTGATTTTTCCCTGTTTCGCAAGTGTAGCAAGCTCCTCCGCTTCGCTTTTAGACAATGGGATAGACTCCACACCTTCATTGTCTTTCAACCTATCACTGAGCAAATCAAGCGTTTCTTGGTAGCGATATACCTGTTCAGGGCGTCGAGCTAACTCTGTTTGTATCATACGACTCAACCACTTAGTAGCTTCCTCTAATTGGTCACGAGGTATTATTCGCACTTGTCCGGAATAAATCGGATCATTCAAAATAGTATCAACATCATCAAATCCTCTGTCTGACAAGAATTTTTCCAGTCCGTCTTTGCCGCCAGAACTCTGATATTCCTTAAATCGTTGAAAAATGCTGATTGACTGTGCCTTTGCACTTGCCTGCCCATCACCATAAAATTTCAATCCGTATCTGTCTCCAAAGTTTGAAGAAATATCGGCTGAAGCAAAATCGTGGCTCCTATCAACAAAAGTTCTGTGATCTGACCCTTCAACCACCGCTTTAATGTTGAATGTTCCGGAATGCCAAAACTCCGCAATATCCCCTTTGAGCATTTTTGAAGAAGTATTAAATCCTTCAAAAGAGTTAAGATTACTTACGAGCTTATTTATTTCATCATTCACAGCTCCAACATAAGAGCCTGACATTTCAGCTCCAGCAATAGCAGATGAGTTGTCAACAAAGAATTTGTAGCCTTCTTCAAATCCTACCATTCTGCTTCAACCTCCAATCTCTTATAAGCCCAAAAACTCCCCAAGCGAGTCAAGATAAAACTTCATAACCGCACAACTATACTGCTGCTGTTCAATCTTTTTATTCAAAGTAATTTTCTTTACAATATCCATTCCTGCTAATGGAGCTACAGCTATTGCACCTCCGACAACAGCCAATGCCGCAATACCTGTCACCTTTCCGCCTGCTTCAACACTTTTCTGAATTTTAGACTTCTCTTTCTTTTCTTCTATCAGTCTTTCCAAGTTGTCCTGATAAGATAATGCGAAAGTAATAAAATCGTTGTATTCATTTGCTGATACAACTTTATCAACGCATAAAACTGCTTGCTTTCCAAGCCAACCGTATGCCATTCCGTACTGCGAAAAGGCAACCTTCATATGGCTACTTTTTTCTTTAATAAGTTTATCGTGACCAATGAAGAGAATGTACTGATTAGATGAAACTTGTGCAGCGTTTGCCTTATAATCTTTTTCAAGCCACACCTGAGCTGCAACCTCTCCGTCTTTAACACCTATTGTTGCTTCCTCTGTGTCATCTTCCAAGCTGATAAGCTGAGCAAGATAATCTCCGTAGACTCTATATTTTTCCTCACACACTATAATCAATTTCTTCACTCAAAATTCCCCCATTATTTTAGTTAAGGCTCTCCCCAAAGATTTTGATAACATCTTCGCTTTCTCTTCCTGAGATAGATTTACCTGTAGCATTTTCAATAGAGTCTAAAAGCATTTTCGCTCTATGCACGATGTGCTTATCAAAATCGTCTTTACGACAGCTATCCACATCAATCCAATGTGTTCTAAGATATTCATCAAGAATTGCTGTATCCACCTGACCTTTATTCTCAATTTTTCCTAAATACTTGCTTGGAGCAACTCCGCCAATTTCACGGTTCGTCGAATAAGTAATTGGCGTTTTATTCACGAGGGAGTTCCATTTTTCTCTTGGATAGTTCTGCTTTTCACAGTAATCTCTCGGAAAAATATGATGAATATCAATGCTTTCAGATTTATATACAGTAAAGTCCATTTCTCGTCCGCTAATAAAATCCTTGCAGTGATTTTTTAATATCAGAGCCATTATGCCTTTATATGCGGCGGATTGTCTTGATTGGAGAGTGATAAGTCTCGTAGGATTAAAGTACGCTTCTTGAATTGTTTTCGGAGTGGCGGTATCATTTTCTACCCATTCCATTACACCCACAACATCGTTAACATAGCGAGTTTCATTGGCACTGCCATACAGTTCACCAAACACACCGCACCAATACCATTGCTTGATTTTATTTTTAATATTCGTAACTTTAATTCTATTTCCCTCATCCAACAATGTGCATATTACTGCTAACGGAATAAGTTGCGTTGAATACGGTAAATCACGGCTTGAGAAAATACGCTCCTCCTGAAGCATTTTCTCCGCTTCAACAAATCCATTGGATAAGATGTCTGCATATTTCTTATAGTCACTAAGGGATAAATTCAGTACATCCTTCTTTTTACAACTTACTGTCCCACCCTTTTTGTATGTCGACAACAAGGTACAGGCAACAAGAAAATCTGTTGCTGTAATAATAGATAATAAATCACCGGTAAAGAATTTTTCTCGTCTGTCCTCCCAGTCTTTTCTAAGCTCAAAGTCATCCATTGCAAAAATAGCAGTCACAAGTTCAAAAACAGTTAGAGAAACGCCACCGGTATTTACATTCTCAAAAACCTGACACACGGCTTCTTTTGGAGTTTCCTTGCCAAGAAGAATTACAGGCATTTTATACTGCATTGTCTGCATAATCACTTTTGTATTAAACTCTGTAAATTCTTTAATCGCCTCCGGATTGTAATTGCAATATGCATAATATTGATTTTGCCAGTTCTGTACCTCTGTGAAATTCAAAATAATATTAAGCGGAAACATTTTCTTTTCAAACTCTTTTGTGCGATCAGACAAATCCAATTCTACATCTCGTCCAAAGTTTGATGTCACAATTCTGTTCTCAGGAACAGAAAAGATAGCGTCCACTCTGTCACACGCAGGACTAAGAGCTTTTTCAATATCTATGTAATAATATCGGTATATTTCCTTGCCTTTGTCTGTACGGGTATGGACAGGAGCAGAATTAAAGAGAGCAGAATAAATTGAGGTTAATCTCTGCTGTCCGTCAAGAATAAGCTCAGAAGGTATATTATCCTTTGACGGAGCACCTTCTATAACTCTGTATTTAAAACGAACATTTTCATTTCCATACTCCAAAAACATAGCTGCTCCTACCGGAAAATTGTTCGTGATACTTGAAATAAGAGCCTGTATTCTATTATCTTCCCAAACCCAACCTCTCTGAAAATCAGGGAGCTGTGTTTTACCCTCGTTTATACCGGACATAAGTTCAGTAATCGGTTTATCATTTGTTTGCACTGTATTTTTCCTCCCTATTTGGCATACTTCTTAAAGTTCTCTGCCTGTTCAAGAACTTCTTTGTAGACATCATCAATCGTAACTGGTGGATAATCAAATTCATCCAACAGTAGAATTAAATCAACCTGTAAATTTGCCTTAATATCTTCGCGGGTAGACCAATCGGTATACCGTGCTTTGTCATCAACGATATTTTTTATTCTCTTAGAAAGTTCAATCATTTTATCGTCGGGATAATCAAATTCGTATTTCTTTGCGACAGCATTCAGAATGTCATAAAACGCTTTTTCCTCATAGTCAATGCCCATATTCTTAAATGAGTTCTTCTCTTGTTTGAGTTCTGAAAGCAGATTAGCAAGCTGCTCCGCAACATCATCAAGAACTTCATTAGCATACGCTTCATCACGGCGGCGATTGTTGTATTCATCAACCACTCGTTTGAGCCTCTCTGCAAACTCTACGCCCATTATCTTATTGACTTTCTTGAACTCATCAATCGCCTGAGAAAGTAATCTTTGCAGTATCTTTATTTTAGTATTCGGCAACTGAATAGCATTTATTTTATCCATATACTCATCGCTAAAAATATCAACAGATATGTGCTTACTTGTTTCAAACAGTTCCTCAATACCGTCAGACTGGATTGCTCCCTCCAACATTTCACGAACACGGGCGTTCATCTGTGAGATGTCCGGTGCGTCACCTTTCGTCAATTTAAAGAGGATAGAGCGAACCGCACAATAGAAGTGGATATAATCTTTTTCTTCATCAGAGAACTTATCGCTGGAACTACACAAATTAAACGCTTGTTTCATTCGTTTTACAGCCGCCATAAACCTTGTTTCCAGTTCCTCCGACAACTGAACATACTCAACAGCTCGATTTAGGCAGGCAAGTTGTTCATTTGGAGAGCCGTAAAAGAAATCGTTGCTGTTAAAGTTATGGAACATCTGACTAAGAACATCCAACTGATCTTTAACAATCGTGATTGATTGCTCAATACCCTCAAATTCTTCACACTCAAAATTGGTGTACTTTTTAAGAGCGGTATTCATATTTTTCTTAATGCCGATGTAATCGACAATCAAACCTTTATCTTTGCCTTCACATACACGATTAACACGGGAAATAGTCTGAATAAGGGTATGCTGCTGAATAGGCTTATCAATATAAATTGTATCAAGTTCAGGCACATCAAAACCGGTCAGCCACATATCCACCACAATGGCAATTTTGAAATTGGACTTAGGATTCTTAAACTGGCGGTCAAATTCCTTGCGGTCATCCTTTGTACCGAGCATTTCAAAGAGTTCCGGTTCATCATCTTTATTTCGAGTCATAACCAACTTGATCTTTTCCATCGGCTTTAACTCTTTTTTATCCTTTTCGGAGAGTTCAACGCCCTCTTCACATATCTTCTTTACCGCCCATTTCGGTCGCAGTTCTATGACAATTTTATAAAAATTATAAGCGATATTACGGTTTGAACATACAAACATTGCCTTGCCGGCAACAGTTGCTCCTTCAGCCACACGGTTCTCATAATGGCTGATAAAGTCCTCCGCAACGGCACGAAGTCTGTCTGGGTCACCAATAATGATTTCCATATTTGCAACCGCTTTTTGACTTTCTTCTATTTGATGTTCGTTTGCACCTTCACGCTCACATTGAGCATAGTATTCCTCAATCTGTCTTACTTTGCTTTGGTCAAGCATAACCTTTGCGGCACGACCGTCATACACAAGATTAACCGTTATTCCATCACGAACAGCTTCGGTCATTGTATATGCGTCTACTACTGCACCGAAAACCTCAATCGTTCCGTCAACAGGCGTACCAGTAAATCCGACATAGGTAGCGTTTGGAAGTGAATCGTGTAGATATTTTGCAAATCCATAGGTACGCTCAACCCCAGCCTCTGTAATTTTCACTTTTTGGTCAAGATTAATTTGACTGCGGTGTGCTTCATCGGAAATACAGATAACATTTGCCCTGTCGGTGAGAAGTTGCAAATCTTCCGTGAATTTCTGAATTGTAGTAAGATACACGCCGCCGCTTGTTCTGCCTTGCAGTTCCTTACGGAGATTTTCACGAGAGTCAATGCTGACAACCGTTTCATCTCCAATATACTTCTTTGACCCAACAAACTGCTTGGAAAGCTGATCGTCAAGGTCAGTTCTGTCCGTGATAATTAAAATGGTAGGCGAGGAGAAGTATTTGCTTTTCATCAACATACGGGTTAAGAAAAGCATAGTATAGCTCTTGCCGCAGCCAGTAGCACCAAAATATGTGCCGCCTTTACCGTCTCCTTGCGGGCGTAAATGCTCTTTGATATTCTGATAAAGTTTGTTTGCAGCAAAGAACTGCGGATAACGACACACGATTTTCAAGTCTTTATCGGAATTGTCGGGAAAATAGATAAAGTCTTTTATCACAGCAAGCAAACGGTCTTTTCGGAAAAGTCCCTGAACCATTGTTACAAGGGAATTGATACCATCCAATTCTTTGTCCTCAGAGTTGACTTTTCTCCACGCATAGAAGAAGTCATACGGACTGAAGAACGAGCCATATTTGTTATTTGCACCGTCGCTGATAACAATAAACGCATTATATTTGAAAATTTCCGGAATATCTCTGCGGTAACGGACAGTAAGCTGCTTGTATGCGTCCATTATTGTAGTATTTTCTTTTACAGCACTCTTAAATTCAAGAACAACAACAGGAATACCATTTACGAACACAATGCCATCGGGGATACGGAGCTGATTGTTAATACCCTCGATTTCAAGCTGATTTATTACCTTGAAAATATTGTTTTCGGGAGCTTCAAAATCAATAAGTTCAATGTATAAGTCTTTCTGCGTCCTATCTTCACGGTTGAGAATAAAACCATCACACAGCAGTTTATAGACCGCTTTGTTGGCTTCGTAAAGTGTGCCGGAAATATTACGCAACATAAGGATAACGCTATCCACCTCACTCGGTGTGATACCGTCCTTTACATAGCGATTATAGAGGTACTGCTTCAAATCATCAGCCAGCAGAACCTCTGTCCTTTCTCTATGAATTTGGTCGCCGCTCAGATAAGTATAGCCCTCATCTTTGAACAGCTCCATTATTGACATTTCTAATGCGTGTTCGTTAAAATTTGCCATTATATTCGCTCCTTTTTAAGTGCTGTGATGGTTCAGGCGTTGCCATCTCGCCTTATGTTCGTGCTGTAAATGATAATTTAGCAGAGTATTTGAATTGTGTTTATATGGAACTATCTCAGGAAATAAAAGAAACAGTTCCGCTTTCGTCAATATGTAGGTATGTTACGGAAAAAGCAACCTTTTCTGACATTGACACCCCGTTTTACATTTCCACTGAGAATATTTTGCCGGACAAGCAAGGGGTATCATCGTTTGGGACAGCAATGCCGACAGAAAGGCTAACTCCTTTTCAAGTGGAAGATGTACTCGTAAGTAATATCCGACCATATTTTAAGAAAATGTGGTTTGCAACAGTTAATGGTGGATGTAATGCAGATGTTCTTTGCTTTAGGGCGTTAGATAAACAATACACATATCTGCTTAAATCCATAATGTATCAGGATAGTTTTTTTGACTATGTGATGTCAGGAGCAAAAGGGACAAAAATGCCCCGTGGAGATAAACAGCATATAATGCTTTATCCTGTACCCCGCATTCCAGATCAGGAATTACAACAATTTAACTCTCTTGCTCATTCGATAGAACAAAATCAAGCACAAAATCGTCAGGAAATTTCTTCATTAACCGTCCTCAAGGATATGTTGCTTGCCACATTAAGCCGCTAAATTATCATTTATCTGCTGTTTCAAGGCAATTCTATCAGCAATGGTCTTGTATGCTTTTACAATGTTTTTCTGCTTTTCAATTTCAGGAACCGGAAGTTCCACCATACATAGCTCGTCCCAATCAAAGATTTCTCTTACGCTACCGTGTGACTTGTATCTTGCATATCTGTCAAACTCCGGTCGGCTGAACCAAAGCATAAGGTATTCAGGGTCGAGTTTTTCTTTTTCCGTAACCTCAAATACAGTGTATGAACTTGAAATAATACAATCATTATCGTCCAAATAGGCGATTGAAATTTTCTCTCCATTACGAGAGGTAACGGGACCATAAGCAAACTGTCCTGTCCTCACAATTTTGTAATTAGATAAATCTGTTCCTACAATATTTGCGATAGAAGGAATAAACTTCTTGCTGATACTCACTCCAAGCAAATTTGTGATCGCCAAGTCCCTGTTACGCTCGTCTACAAGGCGTATATAATCGCCTAAAATCTTATACTCTGATTTCATTTTTCCACCTCAGCCTATGTATTTTCTGTGAGCCAGTTTAACATTGCTCTGTTTGACCATTGCGTACTGCAAAGTCGTATCTATTCTTCTATGCCCTAAGAGTTGCTGAAGCTGTTCTATGGGCATTCCTTTGTCTATTGCCATTGTCGCAAGGGTTCGCCTGAATTTATGCGGATGTACCTTATTCAGTCCCAAGCGTTGTCCGAGTTGTCGTAGTCGCACCTCTATACCGCCGATTTTCATTCGGTTATACGGAGATTGAAGCGACACAAAGAGTGCCGGATTGCTATCCTTTCTACTTTGCAGATAGTTCTGCAAGTGTATCTTCGTTCTTGCGTCAAAGTAGACTATTCGTTCCTTATCGCCTTTACCAAACACAACGCACTCTCTTTCGTTAAAATCAATATCCTCACGGTTCAGCAGTACCATTTCACCGACACGCATACCGGTTGAGGCGAGCATATCAATCATTGCTAAATCCCTGAGTTCCGTGCAGTTGTCCCTCATCAGCTCAAGAGCTTCATCGGAATAAGTTTCTTTTATGTTCGTTCCGGTCTTGACCTTGTGTATGCGTCTTACTGGACTTTTCAGAATATAGTCCTCGTCCTCCAACCAAGAGAAGAAACTGGACAGTATCCTGCGTATGTTATCAATTGTCACTTTGCTCGACTTATTCGCTGCCTGATATTCTGTGAGATAACAGCGTATATCGTCTGTTACAATGTGTCGAATACCTTTTTCAATACCATCAAGCATAGCTTGTATTGTTGACCGGTAATACTTTAAGGTTTTCTCAGAGCAGCCTTCAATACGCTTTGCCGAAAGAAACAGCTCTACCAAGTTCTGCTCTGATATTTCCTTATCGTTTTCACTTTTTGTTACCTCATAACCGAAAAGTGCGTGTTGCAATACCTCTTGCAACCTTTCTGTCTGTGCATTATTCAAGTAAGGCAACATACCTTGAATAACATCTGTGATTAGATTCTGTTTCATAGTCGTATCTCCTTGATTTAATTTTAAGAGAACGACTACGGAGTGGCGTTCTTTATTACACTCTCGCCACCCACAAGAGTTATATGTTTTACTTAATCAAAACCATATTCTTTATTGTATTGACACTCATCACACAAACTATTACTACCATTATCAGAGTGCATACCACAGTTTTTACATTTAACCATTGCAGCTTTTATTTCAATGTCCTCGGCAGTTGAATTAGGTTTTGTTCCGTGATAACCTGTACCCTTTAAAGCATCCGCTTCCGCTTTAGTCAAAGCCTTTTTTGTGTTTATTTTCTTTTTCGCAACTGAACTATCGTATTGCTCAGAATGATTTTTGCTCTTGTTTAAATGTTGACTACAAAATCTATCATCCCAATTTGAGTAAGCCGGAATTTCGCCACACCCATCTACTCTGCAAACAATAGAAGAACCATCTGAATAATGCCGTTCATCTTTTTCTTCCTCTTTTGTTAAAGTAAAAATCGCTCCAATAACCAACACAACTATTAATATATAAGTTATTTTTTTAGTCATAAAATCTCCTTCAAAGCATTTAGTGACATATAGACATATAAATGATAATTTAGTTGATATTGGCGTTTCTTCCATCCAAAAGAATATTGGCAGAGGAGCTCTAATCAACCTTACTGAAATTGAGATGGATAATATAGTTTTACCGGAAGGCTTTACTATAAAAACGGTAGCTGAATTTTGTGATGAAACAAAATCAGGGTCAACTCCTTCCCGAACTACGAATGAATATTGGGAAAACGCAACCATCCCTTGGGTTAAATCGGGAGAAGTTCATAATAACATTACACTTCAAACCGAAGAATATATTACTGAAGCAGGACTCGCCGGTAGCTCAACAAAATTATTACCAAAAGACACCGTTCTAATGGCAATGTATGGTGTGACAGCCGGAGAAGTAGGTTATTTAGGTATTGAAGCAACAACAAATCAAGCTATCTGCGGAATGATATGTAACTCAAAAGCCGAAGCTGCCTATCTGTATTTCACGCTTATACAATGTCAGGCTGAAATTAGTAGATTGTCTAACGGAGGGGCACAAGACAACCTTAGCAAAAACTTTATTGACAACATCAAGCTGGTCGTTCCGCCGATTGAATTTATCAAGAGGCTTAATTTATCCGCTCTTATTGAACAAATGACACTCAATTATATGGAAATTACCCTCTTGCAAGAGTTGCAGGCTGTCTCATTAGCCCAAATATCAAGCCGCTAAATTATCATTTATCTGCTGTTTCAAGGCAATTCTATCAGCAATGGT
>OCHL01001667.1_pt1 | contig 12993 bp, 10 predicted proteins | sample 1538421 | NCBI WGS metagenome assembly OCHL01 (sample SAMN04571690, study PRJEB22368) | human gut metagenome | biome: human gut; material: stool | host: Homo sapiens | place: Luxembourg | collected 2012-06-01 | reverse complement strand
CGATTGGTACATTTTCCCAGCCAAAATTATTAGAATACAGGATTACTCCCCGCTTTGCGTCGATCGTTCCCGGACTTCCAATTCCGATCCCCTCACACTGTTCCAATGTCATGCCTGCATTTTCAAGCATCTGTTGTACGGCATCTGCCATGCGTTCCACCAGCATCTGATACGGCACCGTCAGATCGGTTGGAATTGTGATTCTCCCAATAATCTCATTTTCCTCATTTACCAGCCCCATTTTGATGGACATACCGCCCATATCGATCCCCAGTTTCATTTTTTCCTCCTTTTTATATGTCATTTATATATCATTTACATATTATTTATATTTATTAATATATCATATCCAAATCGAATATATCATTTTGTTGTGTATTTGTAAAGACAAGACTTACACGCAACGGAAAATTACTGCTCACCATGTTCCCAACGAAAAAAAACATCTGCTTTCTCCGTTTGATGCGGAAAAATCAGATGCACTTCTGTCAGAAGCAGGTACTATTTCCCTGCCTCTTCCAATATCTGTTTCTGTACTTTTTTGCTGAAACCGTGCAGTACGGTATCATACGCAAAATCTATCATATTATAAAGTTCCTTCTCCGGGAAATCATCCAGATAGATCGTATTCCAGTAAGGTTTCTGAACCTTCGAACAATGATATCCTTCCATGATCTTATCCGGGTAGACCATCCGGTAAAACTGTGCTGTATCCGCTGTACATTTCATTTGCTTATGATTCCTGCAGCAGCCAATCTCAAAGGCCGATCTCGTTACCTTAAAAACAATTAATAACGAGAGCGGCCGCATATTTTAGTGTATTTGTAAACCCTTTTATAAAAAAAATGATATGACTATATTTTACGTTTCTTGCACAGTTGTTTATTTTCGTACATATAAACATCCGCCTTATCCAATAACATCTGCATGGTATACGCACCATCTTCGTCCGGGAATGCCCAGCCGCATGCATAGTCGATCTGTATTTGATTTTCATTACTATTTAATCTGTCTTTCTCTCTGTATAAACTTTTTAACAGTTCCTCAACTTCTGTTTTGCTTGTGTGATAAATAACTGCCATAAACTCATCTCCGCCATATCTTCCAACAAAATTTTTTTCCGGTATCACACTGCGTAAAAGCTGGGCGAAATCCATGATCAAACGGTCTCCTGCCGAATGTCCCATTGTATCATTCACAATCTTCAGATTATTTAGATCAAACATCATGCAGGCTGTAGACTCTTTCACTTTCTCTGGGGTATTAAGAAGCAGCTCGCAGGCATCTTTATTAGGTAATCCGGTATGGGCATCCGTATATGCCTTCTGTTCTAACAGTTTATTATTCATTGCCATTTTCATTGCTGTCAGCGTCTGCATAATGATCAAAATCACCAGACAAAACATATCAAGTGCGGACAGAAACTCTATCGTGCGGATCTTTATAGCAATCTTTTCTGAATAATTTTCTGCAGCAAATACCGTTTCATCTGCCATCTCAAAATAGATTTCACTCATATTTACAATATCTGTATTTTGGTAGCCTTTACTTCTCACTTCCCCAATTTCTGTTTTTAATTTTTCCCAATATTCACTCTGAATCCGCAGCTTATCCTGATATTCTTTGTCATGGATCTTTACCAGATCATATTGTCCTTCCTGATATCTTAAGCCACTCAGAATATTATCCAGATATTTTATCAATTCATCCTTCTGGTTTCCTGTGATTTCTAATTTTACCTCACGCTGTGTCGCTCCACGTACCAGACCCGCATAATTTATTACACGTGCAGTCCCTTGTAACCTGTTAATCTGTATTATCATAAAAACAATGAGAAATATTAATATCAATATCAGACAGCTTTGTATGATGCCTATTATATTTTTTATTCTCTTATCCGACCGTATTTCTTTGTTCATCACCATCCCTCTCGTATTTACCCATAATAACATTTTTTCAAAAGAAAGTCTATCTGATATATTCCGAACTTCTGAATCATAAGTATTTACAATATTCCATACCCACTCTGATCCGTTTATCCTCTCCATCCGATCGTACGTATCTCATGTTTTCCTAACACGATTTCATTCTCTTCTTTCTGTAGCTGGTCTTTTTCTAACAGATCATAGGTAAAAATCTCAGGCTGAGAGACAGTCACCGTCGTCTCTTCATCTGAAAGGTTGCAGAAACGTAGAATGACATCCCCCGTAAGCATACTGTGTTTCAGTGCGGTCGGAACTGTCAGAAGCAGTTACTATTTCCCTGCCTCTTCCAATATCTGTTTCTGTACTTTTTTGCTGAAACCGTGCAGTACGGTATCATACGCAAAATCTATCATATTATAAAGTTCCTTCTCCGGGAAATCATCCAGATAGATCGTATTCCAGTAAGGTTTCTGAACCTTCGAACAATGATATCCCTCCACGATTTTATCCGGGTAGACCATCCGGTAAAACTGTGCGGCATCCGCTGTGCATTTTAATGTAATTTTATAGTTTCCCTCATCCGGATATAACTGCGCAAATATTTTATCATTCAGTTTGTAGCAGACCGGCACTTTCCCAAACGGGTATGCTTCACATGCCTTATGCTTACTGAGACAATATGCTTTGATATCTTCTGCCGTCATGATTTTCGCCTCTTACTTCTGTTTTTCTCTTATCTTTCATTACTTGAGATATTCGATCAATTCCTCACAGCGTGTCATGGTAAGTTCTGCTGACTTATCATAATAAGCTGCTGTTCCAGCACTTCCATCCCCATACTCATCCGAAGCAGCCTTTGCTTTTGCTTCTTTATCTGCGATCCAGGTCCGCTGTTCTTCAAGTATTTTCTGATACGCGTTCTCATCCGTATCATTCTTTATGAGATTCCAGATATAATTCAGACACTCATCCATGACCTCATATCTTTTTTGGGAATCATCGTTTATCTCACTCTGTGACTCCGCTTTATCGATCTCATCCGTCCAGTATTCATAACTTGACTTATAACTCTCAAAAGTCGTCTGTGCATCCTCTAATGGGGACAGTTTCTTATAAGAATAGATTCCCTCTTCCTGTCCCTCATTTACAAGTGCCACCATCGTAAGCTCTGTATCACTTTTGTTTGCCATGGAAAGCCAGGAATATGCCTCTTCCGAAATTTCGCTGACCGGTGTTCCCTCCATATAGACCAGAAAAGTATCTGTACCAGTCAGTCCATATGCATCTGAATAAACATACTTTGTTCCATCTTTGATCTCTTCCCTGCCAAATTCATTTTCCTGATAGGAAATATCCGCAAGTGTCATCCGGTAACAATGGTCATTCACCGGTGTCAGATCTTTAAAATGTCCATCGAACACGCTTATATACACGGTTCCGTTTTCATAGCCGTCCCCGGTAACTCCCATATCGGAATCATGATATTCACCACTGAAATGACCGTCGGAATCAATGGTAAAATCCGTAGCCCATCCACCCGCGCCACTGCAAAACTTGAACTGATATTCTGCAAGATCCGCAAATGTAAGCCCCTCGGTGTTTTCTGTTCCTGTGCCGTTTTGGGCACTCTCCTCTGTGTCTGTATTACTGTCTGCATTATTCTCTGTGGATGCATCTTCCGTATCTGCATTTTCCTCTGTAGCTGATGTTTTCCGGGTACTGTTTTCCGCAGCGTCAGACTGCTGTAATGCACTGTTTTCATTCGATGCCGCTGCACCTGAACTGTTTATATTTCCATTTCCACATGCTGCCACACCGATCAGGAATGCTGCAGTTATAATAGATAATGCCGCTTTTCTCTTCAACTGAATTGCCCCTTTATCTACTTTTCTTTTCTAATTCCCATTGTAATTCCTGCTTACATATTCTTTGATCGGCTCGCTATCCTCCGGCATTCTGCACCCAACGATGAATTCACCTTCATTGTTGGAGCTTCGGATCACGCAGCCGGTCAGCGGCTTATTTCCAATTACTGCAAAATCTTTCACATCCAGCTGGACATTTCTGCCTGTCTGGCTTGCAAAAACATTGTCACGCACAGAAAATGCAAAACCGTTTGCACTGATATTTACCATTTTTCCGGAATATGTTTTATCTGTTCCCTCTAAGCGGATGGTACATGCATTAGAGATCGGCATACGAGGATATTTTCTTCGGTTATATACCTTCGGATTGGATTCAATATGCAGTTTATACTGACCTTTTTCACCCTGTCTGACCGGATGGATCTCAATGTCATCCCAGTAATACAAGACATTGTCAACTACAATATGCAGTTTACATAACTCATGTTTATTCTTCTTGTCAACAAAGTCTTTCACTCCACTTTCTGCGGTTACAAAGAGATCTTTGCCACTGCAGTCCGCAACTTCGCCTGCATACTCTTTTTTACTGCTGTCATCATTTAATGCAATCGTGATCTTCATGCCAGGTTTTACATCCTGTACCCCCATGAATCCGCCGATGCCCAGCTCCTCCATAAGTTTGCCGACAACACTCTCAATATCCAGTGCACTCTTGGCACTTGCCTCGTATTTGCTCAGCATCGTCCTGGTTGTCAGTTCCGCACCATTGATGCTCTGCGTCATGACTTCCATGACTTCGCCGACCTGATGCATATTGTCCGTCAGTGTCTGGTTGGATGTCTCCACTTCTTTGACTGCGCTGTCTACAACCTTGATATTCTCTCCAAGGCTTGTCGCATCGTTCGTAATATTGGTCACACTCTGGTTAACATTCGATACTTTTTCAATATTGACCTGAATCAGTTCCACGGTCTCTGAGATGGACTTCATCATCTTCTCGGAAATTGCTTCGAGTCTCGACAGTGCTTCCATAATACTGTTCGAAGAAGTCTGTGTTCCACTGCTCAGCTCGCGGATCTCATTGGCAACTACGGCAAATCCCTTACCGGCTTCTCCGGCTCTTGCTGCCTCGATGGAAGCATTCAATGCAAGTAAATTCGTCTTTGAAGTGATTCCTTCAATCGTGCTGGTCTCTTCTTTTACATTCTTAAACTCAGCCTTAAAGTCTTCAAGCACCTGCTCTACCTCTTTGGAAAGTGCCGCCATCTTATTGGTGATCTCCACTACCTCAACCAGCTCTCCCGCGCTGATGTTGGCATGATCCACAGATGCGCCGATAAGCTGCACCACCTGCTCCATGAGTCCTGCAACATTTTTTACCTGCGTATCGATCACATTGGTCATCTCGACGGAGGAAAGTGTCTTATCATTAAGCACTTCGTTATTGTCTGCAAGATTTTTCATATCTTTCATTACATCATTGGCACCGGTACGGTTCTCGTCTGCAAGCTCTCTCACAACCGTCACACCATCCACGATCTCATTGCTCGCGCCCTTAACCTGCTCTACGGTCTTTACGACGCGCGCAAGATTGGATTTAATGGATGCCGTCAGTGCACCATCCGATTGTACCAGATGGGCGATTGCCATATTGGTACAGGCATAACAGCAGATAACAATGGCAAACTGCAGGACACATTCCTCGCTTGCGACGAAATCCATCATTCCTTTTGCCAGACCTTTATACAGATTACTCGAAATCAGTACAAATAACGTGATACCCATCATTGTCCGGATAAACTTCGGATCTTTATAAAGGATCAGAATGCATACTAACGGTAAAATAAATACATAAGAAACTTCATCTAAAGATGTCCACGCAATTACCGCATAAAATATCAGGTAGCCAAGTCCTACCACCCATTTATACCGCAGACTGTCAGCATGCTTAAATCTCAGTAAGATCCTGCCGCCAAGATACGACAGCCAGCCTGCAACAAAAAAGCCTGCAAAATACGCTTCCTTTAACTGTCCCCTGCCGACTTTTATTCCGTAAAACACGGACGCTATCAGCAAAAGTACAAACCACGTGATACTCGCCCTCTTGTTTGCTTTCGCAATAAAAAAACTCTCATCATAATCCTGCATAGCTTTTTATCCTCTCTGTAAAAATTCACGATACACTCTTGTTCCAGTGTATCACAAATAAAGGGGAATAGCTAGAAATTATGCCAGAAATCTGTCCGGACCTGATTTTAACGTGTTACTGTTCACTCGTACCTCGTTCCAGTAACGGATTTTGCTGATGCTTCGCATTCCAAATCGGCAAAATCTGCTGCCACCACTGTATCATATTAAGCGCTCCTAAATAAAAAGCACGCCTGCCACAGAATATTCATCCTGAAACAAACATGCTTTTTATTCATAATCATCAGTCCGAAATCCTGTTCAGCGTGAAATCATCCACTGTTCCCCAGCTGCCCACGTTACACTGGAACCGTACCCCGATCTTAACCGTTCCATCCGTAACCTTAATCTCCTTAATCGTCGGATTCTGCCAGTCATTGTAGGTGGTCAGCATAAACGGAGCCGTCTGCCCGCCATCTGCTGTCACTGCATACAGTTCCATGGACGCATCCGATGACATATCACCGCCCTGTGAAAATACAGACAACTGATACGTCCCATTCTCCAGACCGGTCACTTCCTGCTCAATGGAAAATTCCATATCCGAATCCCCGGACCAGAAGTGAAATGCGGTCTCACCGGAATGTGCATCATCCGCTTTTACCTGATAATCAGTCGGATCGGCTTCCCCTTCATAAGAGACTTTCCACATTGAACGGTTTTTATCTTCAAAACTTGGATTGACCGCATAATTTACCATTTCCACTTCCACATGCGCGGTAACAGTGGTTCCATCTTCCAATGCCCCTTCGATCTCATAACTGCCGGCTTTCGTGGTATCGATTGCCTTCATCTGTGTCTCATTCCAGCTTACAGATTGTTTTTTATTCTGTGAACGGTCATTGTATACAACATCAATACTCTCCGGCAGAACCAAATCTTCGCCTACATTGCAGGAGACGTAAACATCCGGGATATAGTCAACTGCAAGTGGCGCTGTTGCGCCATATTTTAAATACTTAAATACATTCAAAGAAGCCAGTGGGTGTCCGGTAAAATCAAACATTGCCTGATTGTCCCAGGAACAGCCTCCATAGTATAACCCTGCATCATCCGGGTCATACTCAGCCGAATAACTGCTTGCCCAACCGCTTCCGTATTTCTCCCACAGAGCGGAATTATCCGCATCGGCTGATCCGACAGGGATCCATGTGCCTTCCCAGTAAAAGACACCTTCCACTCCGGCCTCATTTGCGGCTGCACAGATATCACGGATCACTGTTGCCTGACTCTGTACCGTTGCACCGTAACCGTCTGTCAGGTCATCGGTTCCTTTCAGGCTGTTGCTAAAACCGTCTCCATCCTCAGATGTATAACAGTAAGAAGTCTCTGCAATATATACTTCTTTTCCGTACTTATCCTCGATCAGTTTTGCTGCGTTCTGCATATTTTCATTGGTTCCGTCCCAGAACGGATAAAAGGAAAGACCAAACATATCATAGTCCACACCGGCATCTTTTAAATTTGCTGCCATCGTATCGATCTGGTCATTATCCTCAATGTTCGTATAATGTACGGCAACTTTAATGTCTTTTCCATAAGACTCTGCCACTTCTCTCACTGCCTTACTTCCGGAATTTAAAAGCTGCATCACGGCATCCACATCTGTTTCCCCGGACATACCGTTATTGATCTCATTTCCGATCTGCACCATCCCGACATCCACACCGGCATCTAACAGCTTTCCAAGGCTCTCTGTCGTATAATCATAGAGTGCATCACTCTTTTCATCGACTGTCATACCTTCCCATGCCTTCGGTGCATGCTGTCTTTTCGGATCTGCCCAGAAATCTGAATAGTGAAAATCAATGCAGACCTTCATTCCGTATCTGGCTGCACGCACGCCAAGTTTCATGGCAGTCGTCAGATCATTGTTTCCGCCGCCATAGCCATTACCGTTCTCGTCATACGGATCATTCCATACACGCAGGCGGATATAATTGACTCCGGACTGTGCAAGTGTCTCAAACACCTGCTCTTTTCCATCGTAGCCATAATACACAGCCCCGCTGTTTTCCACAGAAAGAACTGCGGATGCATCCATGCCTCGGATAAAGTCATCTGAAATATCCGCAACCGGTTGCACAAAAATATCAGACTCCTCCGGTCCGTCCGGCAGCGTGAATGTTGTAACTTCTCCCACCGGCTCAACCACATCTTCCGATGTATTGTTCTCCTGTACTTCTGTCTGTGTTTCTGATTCCTGCTGTGCCTCTGATACATCCGCTGTCCGGGCTTCAGTCTGTGCTTCTGTTGTTAAAAAAACGTCTTCTGTCTTTGTCCCTGTCGTTCCGGCAGAATCCCCACATCCTGCCAGAAGAACAGTTCCAAGACTTACGCTGACACATGCCGCCAGTAGTTTTCTGTAAACCTGTTTTTTCATAATGTTCACCTTTTCTGTGTGTGAAAAAATTTTTTCACACTCCCCTCCATAAATTTGCTCTTTTTTCCACGATTTCTCTATATTCTTAAGGTACCTGCGGCTGACTGCTTCAGCAACATTCTTCCTCTCCAATATAGCGCAATCGGTTGCGCTTTTTATTTTATAACTTTGCTGTCTTAACGTCAACCTGAGCATGCATTTTTGTGACATTTTTCCCATATTATGGTATAATTTTTGTTCGGCTAAATTACTTTTAATCTGATTACAGGGGAATGAAATTATGAATCTGCAACCCAAAATATTATCCAACGCTTTTTTGATCAACGGGTACACTCCCGCTGTAGATATGATTCTCGTGATCTTATGTATATTACTTTTACTGCTTCTCCGGGAGACATTTATCCGCCGCAGCAGACTTTTTCTGCTTTTTCGCACCTGCATCGCGCTTTTGCTGATTGCAGCCTTCAGCAATTCCTGCTTTTACTATACTGTACTGTATTTCGACAGTGATACCACTTTATGTATTCTGCGTGCAATATATCATTCAAGCCTGCTGCTCATTTTTTGTCTGTATGCGGCTTATTTAAAGATTTTGATTGGTATTCCGGGAAAAACAGGACATATCATGAATATTTTCCTATATTCCTTATATATCATTTTTGCCATTGTGGATGCACTGTCACCTGTATTGGGTTACAGTTTCTACCGCGACAGCTCAGGTGCATGGCATGATAACCTTTATTTAAAACCGTTTACGATTGCTTACGGGATTTATATGGCGTTTATTTTTTTCCTGTTACTTTACTATCATAAACGCATTCCAACAAGTTTATTCCATATGCTCGTGATCGTACAGTTCATCTGTGTTTTTCTCGTCTGTGCAGAAAACTATTTTGGCAGCAATACCTTCCTTGCCATCACCTTTCTCCTGCCGATCATGGTAATCCTTTATATGGTACATGGAAGTTCTTACAGTATCAAGACAGGGGCCCTGAATGCTGATTCCCTAAACGAATATTTAAACCAGCAGGCGTCAATTCAAATTTCTACTTATTATATGTGTCTCCGTTTCGACACTGATTCCGAATATGTGATGCCGGATGAGCTTGGCAAACTTTTTTTCAACTTCTGGAACGGCTACTTTAAAAACGGACTCCTCTTCCACCCATCTACAGATTTTTTTGTTCTTGCAATTGATGTCAGTGACATCCGGAATGCAGATAAAATCGCACAGGATATGATCCAGAATGACTTTAAACGCCATTTTGAAACTTATAAACTGCCTTATAAGATCGTTATGTTCAATCATCTGGATTTCTGTGAAAACTTAGAGCAGTTTTACGAACTTTTTAACTTCTTTGCAGAACCGATGGAACTAAATAATTTCCGCTCCTGCGACACCGCCGATTATAAAAGTTTTCATGATATGAAATATCTCTTGGCGCAGTTAAAAGATATTGCAGAAAACGGTTTCCTTGATGACAAAAGAGTTCTTGTATACTGCCAGCCGATCCGCAACGTAAATGCCGGCAATTATGACACCGCAGAAGCACTGATGCGTCTGAACCTGAAGGACACCGGCATGGTATATCCAAACCGGTTTATTCCGCTCGCTGAAAAGAATGGCTATATCCACAAATTAAGCATGATCATTTTAAATAAGACCTGCCGTGCGATCCGGGAATTTCAGGATGAAGGTTACCAGCTCTCCCGTGTTTCCGTAAATTTTTCCATTTCAGAGCTCTCCAACAAAAATTTTATGGAAGAGTTCCGGCAGATCGTAGAAAGAAACGGTGTTGATTTTCATACTATCGCAGTGGAACTGACCGAGAGCCGCAACGATACCGAATACGAACTCGTTCTTGACCGTGTAATGCAGTTTAAATCCCTCGGTGTATGTACTTACCTCGACGATTTTGGAACCGGATATTCTAATTTTGACCGGATTCTTAGCTTAAAACTGGATGTTGTAAAATTTGACCGCAGCCTTCTTCTGATGGCAAATAAGGATGAAAATTCCCAGTTTATCCTGAACTACTTTTCCACTGCTTTTGAAAAACTCGGGTACAAAGTACTCTATGAGGGTGTGGAAACCGATGAGCAGGAGACCATCTGTGTGAACAGTCATGCGGACTATCTGCAGGGATTCAAATTTTCAAAACCAATCCCGATTGAAGAACTGAAAAACTTTCTTTCTCCGATACAGGAATAACTTCATTTCTCCTGTATAGCATGGTTGTTACCGTATTTTTTTACAAACAAAAATGTTTTCTTTGCAAATCACTTGACACCATTATCTGATAAAAGTATAATCTTTTCTAAATCATATCAGAATAGTATGAATTAAGAAAACAAGATGGAGATTATGAAAAAAGGAAAGGGACAAGTTTTATGAAGAAAAAAGTGATTTCAATTTTACTGACAGCCGTTTTAGCAACAGGAATGGCAGCATGCGGTTCTAACAGCAATACAGCAGGTAATTCTGCAAATAATACAGCTGACAATGCACAGAACACAGCTGAAACTTCAACAGAATCCACAGGTTCTGCTGATTCTGCTGAAAAACCTGTATTAACTGTCGGCATGGAGGGAACTTATGCTCCATACACCTACCACGATGAAAATGGTACTTTAACCGGTTTTGAGGTTGATATGGCAAATGCAATCGGTGAAAAGATGGGCTATGATGTCCAGTTTGTTGAGACAGAGTGGGATTCCATCACTGCTGCACTTGATGCCGGCAACTTTGACGTTGTCATGAACCAGGTTACGATCACAGATGAGAGAAAAGAAAAATTCGATTTTTCCACCCCTTACATTTATTCCAAACCAGTGCTGATCGTAGCTGCTGACAATACTGATATCAATTCCTTCGAAGACATCAATGGTAAAAAAGCTGCAGAAGGTCTTACCTCAAACTTCAGCGATATTGCAAGAAGCTACGGCGCAGAGATCGTCGGACAGGATAAATTTGCACTTGCCATGGAATGTGTATTAAGTGGGGAAGCCGATTGTGCGATCAACGACGAATTAACTTACGCATACTGGAAACAGCAGAAAGGCGGCGAGGACTCCACCAAGATCGTTGCTGAATCTGATAATGTCAATTCCAGTGCCATTATGGTGAAAAAAGGCAATGACGAGCTGATTGAAAAACTCAATTCTGCCATTGATGAATTATTAGCGGACGGAACCGTCAAAGAAATTTCCGAAAAATATTTTGGCATGGACGTATCACAGCCATAATTTTGTTACAGGAGAAAAATCATGGGATCATATGCATACCTGACAGCGGGTATTATTACAGCAAGACAAGCGGAACTGATGAAAAATGCATTCTGGCCAATGCTAAGACAGGGCCTGCTTTACACGATTCCCCTGACGCTCGTATCCTTTGCGATCGGCGTCATCATTGCCGTGCTGTGTGCGCTTTTCATTATCAACAAAATACCGGTATTAAAACAGATCGCCGGAATCTATATCTGGGTATTCCGCGGAACACCACTGCTTGTACAGTTATTTATCATGTACTGGGGTATCTGTAATCCCCTTGGCATCAACAAGTGGGTTGCCTGTATCTCGGCACTCTCCTTAAATGTAGGTGCCTACTCCGCAGAGACGATCCGCGCGGCAATCCTTTCCATCAATAAAGGTCAGTGGGAGGCAGGCTATTCCCTCGGAATGAGTTATCAGCAGACATTCCGCCGTATCATCATTCCGCAGGCTGCTACCGTATCCATACCACCGCTTTTTAACACCTTTATCGGTCTTGTCAAGGATACTTCCCTTGCATCTACGATCATGATCGGTGAGATGTTCCGTAAAGCACAGGAAGCCGCAGCAAGCTCACTCGAATACCTTTGGATCTATATCGAAGTTGCACTCATTTACCTTCTTTTCTGTACGCTGTTGACCGGACTGCAGAAATGGATTGAGAAAAAACTGCGTGTCGGAAAGTAGAGGTATCATATGTATTCTTTAGATAACATTTATAAATCATTTGACAATAACCAGGTCTTAAAAGGTGTCTCCTTAGAGATTCCGAAAAATAAAACCACCGTCCTGATCGGGCCATCCGGTTCCGGCAAGACAACATTGCTGCGCTGTATTAATCTGCTTGAGATCCCGGATAGCGGAACCGTTACTTTAAACGGTTCTTCTATGTCCTTTCAAGAGGGACAGAAAGTAAAGTACAGCGGCAACGAGATCCGGAATATCCGCATGAAAACCGGTATGGTATTCCAGAACTTTCAGCTTTTTCCTCACAAAACGGTGCTGGAAAATATTATGGAAGGTCCTATCACCGTCTTAAAGAAAGACCGAAGTGAATGCGAAAAAGAAGCGTTATCTCTTTTAGAGAAAGTCGGTTTATCCGATAAGCGCGACGCTTATCCGGGACAGCTCTCCGGCGGCCAGCAGCAGAGAATCGCCATCGCAAGGGCACTCGCCATGAAACCGGAACTACTTCTTTTTGATGAGCCTACCAGCGCCTTAGACCCGGAACTTGAAGTGGAAGTTTTAAATATCATCCGCAGACTGGTTGACGAGAAACAGACCATCGTGATCATTACACACAAGATGTCTTTCGCAAGAGAAGTGGCAGATAAAGTTGTTTTCTTCGATGAGGGAAAAA
>OCHL01001656.1_pt1 | contig 13079 bp, 23 predicted proteins | sample 1538421 | NCBI WGS metagenome assembly OCHL01 (sample SAMN04571690, study PRJEB22368) | human gut metagenome | biome: human gut; material: stool | host: Homo sapiens | place: Luxembourg | collected 2012-06-01 | reverse complement strand
GACCTCCAACTCCCGAAGCTGGCGCGCTAACCGGACTGCGCTACACCCCGAACATTTGGGACCCTTATCATTTTAAGAGCGCACAAAGATAAGTCGAAAATCTGAAAAGACAAAATTATTTCCGCAAAATTATGCGCTTCTTTTATCTTCCGCCCTGCTTCCGCCCTTTCCGATCCGATCGCACCTGCTTCCCGTTTCCTCGCACGACTTCCGACTGACTGTAACTTCCGGCCCAGACCGCGCCTGGTGTCCGATTGCCGTTTTTGTATGAAATTTGCCTGAAAACGGCGTTGTTTCAGAACTTTACAGAAACAAAAAAAGTTACTGCAAAGTATTAATTTACAGCAACTTTCTTCATGTCTGGGTAGCGGGATTCGAACCCACGACCCCCTGCTCCCAAAGCGTAATTTGGCGATTTTTGCCGATTTTCAGATATTTTTATTTTGTTTTGTAAATAGTTGTTTTTCAGTGGTAAATATAGCTATTTTATCTTGATTTGTTTTTGGTGATTTGATTTAATTATGTATATTTGTGTGTAAATTGTGTACCGCAAATTAAAATTTATACACAAAATGAACTACTCGAAAGACGGCGTAACGGTTGCCGCAATGTTTGATACCGCGCACCCGAAAAAGTCCGGTAAGTGCCCCGTAAAAATCCGTGTTACCTACAATCGAGTGCGGAACTATTATCCGACTGGAAAGGATTTATCGCCGGAAGAATGGGAAATACTGCCGACTACAAAGGTGCGTGCACTTGTGGCGATCCGCAAGGACATCGAAAGCAGCTACCAGATCGTGCGGGCGGCTGTTGAGGAGCTGGCAGGGGCCGGTGCATTTACACTCAGCAAACTGAATACACGGCTAAAAGGTGCACCCTCAGACACGGTAAACACAGCATTTAGGGCAAAAATGGAGGAATTAAACAAACTCCAGCACGTCGGCAATATGTTGATATACGACAATGTTCTGAAAGGCTTAGAACGATTTGCCGGCACCCGTATTCGATTTGAGACCATTACAGTATCATGGCTGGAAAAATATGCTGCATATCTGCGGGAGGAAGGAAAACGGCAAACGACAATAGCAATCCACCTCCGAACGTTGCGCGCAATTCTCAACGAAGCCAAAAGACAGGGAGCAATCAAGGAGGCGCAATACCCTTTTGGTCTCGGTAAAGATAAATACAAAATACAATTAGGTACGGGGCGCAAAATGGCTCTTACATTGGATCAAATAGGGCAAATAGCCCGTTATGACGACGGAAGCGAGGCCACGACTAAATACCGCGATTATTGGCTGTTCCTCTACTTGTGCAACGGGATCAACGTTGCGGATTTCGTGCGGTTAAAATATCGAGATATTGTAAAGGGAGAAATTTATTTTGAACGCACAAAGACCCGGAACACGATCCGCACATTGCGAGATATTCGGGTTGTGATGACCCCGCCAATGCAGGCTATTATCGACCGCTGGGGGAATCCTAATCTGCCTGATAACTTCATTTTTCCGGTATTGACAGGCCGGGAGGATGTTATGACAGCTAAAAATAAAACCAAGTATTTGACGCACTCGATTAATAAGCGCATGAAGGAGGTAGGCGAAAAGCTCGGTATCGGCAATATCTCGACCTATACGGCCCGGCACTCGTTCGCCACTGTACTAAAGCGGGCAGGCGCCAACATTGCCTATATCTCCGAATCGCTGGGGCATCAGGACCTCAAAACAACGGAAAACTATCTTGCCAGTTTTGAGCGAGAAGAACGGGTAAAGAATGCGGAAATATTAACGAAATTTTAATGGGTATGGATAATAATATGTTGAGAAAAATAGCTTCTGGTAAATGCGGTGATGATAATAACCTAGGATATTACGCTTTAAAATCCGAAATACAAGAACTCAAAAAGCAGTATAAATTTTGCGACGAACTCGTCGATGAATTAAAGGTCGATGGATATAAATATTTACAAGGTCGCATTTGCGATATTCACGACGAAAATAAAAATATGCTCGGTTTTGACCGGGGGAAAGCTCCCACAGAAGAAGAAATAGAAGACCAAATATTCGCAGCGGGGCATAGTTATATTGAATATTTTGCCGACAATCCAACATTATCATTTCATTATGATAATGAAAGATTGGAATTTGTTAGCGACGACGGGCAATATATTAGCTCCGGTGATGTATTGGGAAGTGAAGAATGCCGTGAGTTGGCAATGAATGATCTATGGGAAAACTATCGCCACGACCATCCACGAGGGGCAGATATAGATGCCGAATTGTCAACATTGCACTTTCAATGTGAAAGCCAAATAGCGCATTATAGGGATCGTCAGGCTTTTATCGACAAGATAAAAACACATTCGAATACAATAGCTCCCCAATATTCTTTGGTGGATTACATAATAAAAGATCGTAATAAAGTTTTACAATTCGTTGATAACGAATTAAGACCATGCAGGGCGACGCAAGGAAAGTTAATCGCTATGTTAATAATCGTTTTGCATGATGCTGGGTATTTGGTAGAATATAACGGTAAATTATCAGATATACATAAGGCTTTCAAGGACGCATATCCGGGTAAAGTAGGAGCATTAACCGGTATTGTTGATTATGTAAACAGCTATAATAATGACAAGTACATGGGGGATAAACGAATAAAACAGGAAGATTTAGCAACATTGAGAGATAAATTAAAATAATTTTTGTGTAGTGCGGTGGAGTACACGGGACTCCACTATTTCATTCATCACCTTTGCGCTATCAACGTTGAGCAATCCGCCCGATCAGCGGATACTGTCAAACCGTTAATAGTGTCAAAGTATGGACGAACCTGTTATTGTAACAACCCCCGCGCAACTGCAATCCATCATTAGCGATGCAGTAAACGCAATTCTTCCTAAACTCGCCGACTTCCGGCGCAAGAATGAACCCATCGAAACAGACAGAATAAATGTTGAGGATGCCGCCCGGTTCCTGACCGAACAGGGTATTCCCGCTACTCGGTCTACGATCTACAATCTCGTCTACAAAAACTCAATCCCCCATAAGAAGTTCGGACGCCGCACGTTGTTTTCAAAAAAAGAACTTCTTGCGTGGATCGAAGCGCGCACCGTTCGTTCGGAGGACAAGCGGACCGCCGCCGCGTTGCGTATTGCCCAATCAGCGAATAACCATCAATAGATCAGGGCTATGGATCAAATGAAGATCGCCGCCGGCACTCGATATGAGCACGCAGCGGCAACCCCTGATGTTTCCATTGACAAATGTACGCAAAAATCTTTGGCTTTCCATCAGAAAAGGGTCTATAATTTACTCCAGTCGGGCAAAAAATATTCCGTCGCTGACATTTCGGCCGTGTTGAGGTTATCCGATCCTCGGAGCTGCATACGCGATTTGAGGGCAAAAGGCATCGACATCCTCGACGAGTGGGTACCCAGCGAGCACGGCAGTAAGTTTAAAAGGTATTATATCAGAAAGGAGGTGTGTAATGAGTAGGCGGGATACGTTCTACTTTCCCCACGAATATAACGCCAAAGACGATCCAAAATGCGAGCGGTTGATATTCGAAATGGGTATGGAGGGATACGGTATATTTTGGTCGTTACTGGAGGTTTTAAGGGCACAACCGGATTATACTTATCCATTGGAAAACATCCCACTTGTAGCGTACAAATATCGCACAGATTCGGAAAAGGTGCGCCGAGTTGTATTCGATTTCGGACTATTTAATGTTGTTGATGATAAAATATTCTTTTCCAATGGGTTAATACGTCGTATGCAACCGATGGATCAAAGACGGCATAAACAGTCTGAAGGCGGGAAAGAGGGTGCAAAGAAACGTTGGGAGAACGGAGGTAAAAATAGCTCACCTAATGGGTACCCTATTAACTTACCTAATGGGTCCCCTTATAGCAATAAGAGTAGAGTAAATAAGATAAGAAAAGAAGAGAGTAAAGGGGATTATAAGGGGGACGATACGAGCGCCGATAATAGCGCCGAAGGTATGAATGCGGGAGGCTCCGCCCCCGCGCCCCATAAATACTCCGAATCTTTTTTGAAATTTCAGAAATGGATAACAAACAATGCCCCGCGGGTTGCAAAGATGAAAGAACCGATGACCGAGGAGCAGTCCCAAAAGTTGAAAGACAAATATCCGACCGAGCAAATATGCGAGGTATTACAGGCAATGCACAATTACGAGCCGTTGATACGAAGAAATAGATCGGCCTACTTGACAGCTTCGAATTGGCTACGCCGCCACGATCAAACCACAGCCCAGACAAACCATGAAACGCGAAAAACAAATTTCTTATAACCGCCCGGCCATTGAAGGGCTGCCGGAATCGCCCGAACTCGAAAGAGCCGTTTTAGGCGCTTTGATTCTTGAACCGGATCAACTACCCGACATGACGGAGATCGTCGAAATTTCGGCCTTTTCTGATCCAAATAACGGCAAAATCTTCGGCGCAATGCTCTCGATGCTGGAGAGAGGTGCCAAAATAGACCTCTACACCCTTTCGCAGCGTCCGGAACTGAAAGGCGGTGAAATGCTCCGCTATCTTTCGGAACTGACCAACGCGGTAGGCTCCGGCGTTAATTTGCTGGACCACGCAAGACAGCTCGCAGACATAGAAGCCCGGCGGCGTTTATGCCTTTTCGGGTACGAACTCGCGGCGCGTGCTGTATCGGATCCCGACGGTGTTTCGGATTGGGCGATGACGGAAATAACCGCGATAACAGATCGGGTCGTGCGTTCGGATGACATTACGCCGTTGTCGGATGTTGTGCGGGCCACCCTCGACGACTTGGAACGACGGCAACAGGCAAGACAGGCGGGCGAGTGCATCGGCATTCCTACCGGGTTGCAGCGGCTCGACGCTCTTACGGGCGGTTGGCGTGGTGGTCAGTTGATCGTATTGGCTGGCAGGCCGGCGATGGGCAAAAGTGCCATAATGCTACATTTTGCCCGTGCTGCGGCCGCATCGGGCGTGCCGGTATGTATGTTCTCGTTGGAGATGCCGGCCGGGCAGTTGGCCGGGCGAATGCTTGTTGGCAGTTCGGGGATTAACTCGGTATCGTTCCGTACGGGAGATGTCGGCACGGATGACTGGCGTAAACTCGAACAAGCCGGCGCGAAGCTTTCGACAATGGCTGTTTACCTAAACGATCGCGCCAACATCAATATAAACACGATCCGTTCTCAATGTAAGGCTATGGCCCGCCGGGGTAAGTGTGGGATGGTTATAATCGACTACCTCCAATTGCTCGACACCTCGACCCGCAACGCGAGTACTACACGCGAGCGTGAAATCGCTGCCGCCAGTCGTTCGGCCAAACTGCTGGCCAAGGAATTAAATATCCCGGTTATCTTGTTGTCGCAGTTATCCCGCAAAATTGAGGAACGGGCAGATAAAACCCCGTTGCTCTCGGACCTCCGGGAGTCGGGAGCCATCGAGCAGGACGCCGATCTTGTCGCATTTATTGACCGGCCGGCAATGTATGGCCAAACCGAGATCGACGCAGGACGCTACGGGATTATTTCGGCTGAGGGCGTCGGGCTGTTATACGTGGCTAAGCACCGCGATGGGGCTACCGGGTGCATTTGTTTTCGACATAACGAGAGCCTGACCCGGATAGCCGACTACGAGAACACGGCGGACGCCTCAACAGACGAAAATCCATTTTGACGTAATACGCGATTTGAGCGCATGAAAATACCCAAGTGAGACAAGTGCCCATAGCACGAAAGAAAATCGAAAAAATACCAAAAGTTATATGAAAAATCAGCTATTGTGCCCGCCATTGCGGGACGAGTTTACAAAGACTGACCGAAAACGGCGATAAAACGACGATAACAACCATTTTAAACCAATAAAACAGAATTATGAAGCGGAACAGAAAGGCGGCATTTGTGCCGTGCAAATTATTCAAGCATGACGGCGCAACCCTTACGGTCGGCATTGCTGAAGTGACTGTAAATAACAAACCGAATCCTTCTGAGGTGTATTTGCTCGTCGGAGGCTACGGAAACGATGAAGACACCCCCGAAGCCCTTGCGACCTTCACGCCGGACAAGGCAGTACAGATCGCCGAAGCACTGTTACAATTCGCACGACTGGCACGGAAATAAAAAACACAAGGCTATGACGAACGAAAAACTAAAAAAGATGCTGCATGCAGCCGAAAAGTACGGTGCAGATGCCGTCTGCGAAATGGTCGCAGAGCACACGGGACAAAATGGTTCTGAGCGCATCGAGGCTGTATCCAGCGGTATCGGCGACGATAATGCGTCCCAAATCGCAAGTCTAATAAATGTCGGAACCCAGCGCATCATCGAGGGTGGCGAAAAGCGAACCCCGGATAGATCGCTGGCAGTTGATCCTTTTACCAACTTACCCATGTAATCATGTCAAAGAACAGCAAGAGAATCTGTATAGGGCAAATGCCTCTTCAGCATGGAATGTATGAATTCAGATCGGCCGTAGAAAAATTACGGGAGATTGTCACACCTGCCGTCCTTGCCGAGTTCGGCGAGGAATTGACTGCAGACAACTTGCGGGACATTATGAGCGGCGGTACAGCCATTCGCGCCCGTATGACGGAAAAATTTAATGCGGCACTAGCCCCCATAGTATTCCCCGCAGAACGCAGCCAAAAAGAGGAGCTATATACTTCTTTGTTGGAGCAATTCAATGAGATTTGCCGCAAAGTTCAAAAGCGCTTCGAATCATTCGGGACTGTTCCCGCAGACTGCTACACGATAGACAGTAACGGTCAGGTAACTTTTGATTCTGAAGTCGCTGAAGCTGTCTTTAGCGAAGCCGCCAACATGTATATCGACGATCCGCAACAAATCGAACTTTATAATGCTGCGTCAAAAGCATTATCCGCATTGCAGGGGCTTGACACACTCGCACGCAAATATGGGATGTATGCAATAAACCGAACTAACTACCGGACCATAATCGACATAGATATTGAAATGTCCCCTACTATGGGCGTATTATCTGCAACTCAGGTTTTACGCATCAATCCTTTCGCCATACAGCAAGGATATGACGGCGGCCTTTTCAAAACTAGGTCCATATAAATCAAACAGTAACCATGAAAGAAGAACAAGAAAGCCAGCAGTCCCAAGGAGTGACGGCCATCGACTACTCCGAGGAAGAGGCAAAGAAGCGCGCTGCGGAATGGGCGGAAACATTGCCCGACGCCGAATAAGCCAGATCAGCACACCCCCAATTATGTAGAACATTAAAATTACAATTCAGATGAAGCATTACGAAGAAATTATTTCGGCACACAAAGCGGCCATCCCTCAATTGGAGGCCGCGATACAACAATTGACCGCTTCACGGTTGAAAATATCTACCGAGAGCCTCAAGGATATTGCGACGGATAACAGTAAGAGTATCCGGGCGCAAGCACTGCGGATCGCAGCCGAAGACGCAAAGAAAATAAATATCGTGACAACCCGCCAAACGCTCACGGATCAGGCTGTTGAATACCTTAGCAAAGTAATAGACAATTCGCAGCAGGTCGTTCATGAAGCGCTACACCTCGGCAAGGAGAAGGCACTCGATTATACTGCCTTTGTGGTGAACGGCGATAAAATCGAATTGTCTGCCGAATGGCTTGCAGATCAAGAGCGGCAACGCCTTATTGATGTAAGCACTATGCGGGGGCGTGTACTTCAGCAGTTCGACGAAGTGCGCCGGGCTGTTGAGGCTCTGAACGCCTTGGTCGCCTGCAACAAGAATTACAAAATGGGGTTGCTCCCCGCCGGCACCCGATACCGGACAATAGCAACCATCGACGAGGACGGAAAATTGGAATTGCATTCTGAAGCATTGGATTTTCTGGGATAACAAAAGAGACGGGTGGGGAAAGCCCCGCCCATCTCACTAACATCCATATTCACTATGCTATACCCAGATGGACAAATATACGAACAATCTGGGGAATGCGCAAGAGGAGAGAAAGGATAACCAAAGGATTTGCAGCTGTAGACGATCGAACCGTATGGACGCTTGAGTTGAACCGCGACGAACTGATGATAATTCTGAACGGGATTAAGAATCACCGGATAAAAATGGCGCGTATGAAACTGGCTGCCTTGCGGGAGCAGAGAAACCGACGGCGGGTGTCGAAGCGAATAAAGCCCTAAACGAAGTAAATAAAGCAGGTACGGGCGTTATTTTCGTCGATGGAATGGATTATGCGTCCTTCGTCAGCTCCAAAGGCTATGATGTGATAGATACCGCTGAAGCTTATCTAAAGAGAGAATTAAATAAACAGCAATAATAATTGGAAATGAAAGATATTCATAATATAGAAGAGATCAGGATTTCCGCTCTCCGTGGCGGAGCATGCAGGAAGGTAATGCGCATTCACGACTTCCCCGAACTCATAAAACTCATGTTCACGCCGCAGGGAATCGAATTCTGCCAAGACCACAACTTCCCCTCGGTCGAAGTGTTTAGAAAGAACCGAGACAGTTTAGAAGGGCTGGGAGTATATGTAGATGCGGGAAATATCGCGCTCAAGGGCAAAGAGTACGTGTGCCTCGTCGGAGATACAGACGCTACAATAGAGGCTGCCGGGACTAAATTCACCCACACGATTATCCTAATGCACGGCGCACGAGCCAAGATCAACGCCAAGGACTACGCCGTGCTGAATGTCGTAAATATCAGCGGAGAATATTCGGTAAAGAAAGACGAGACCGTGATTGTACTATAACAATAAAGCCGGGATTAACCCGGCTTTATTAAAAAAAGCAAATTCGCCTAATAAATATCAAAAATCATCATGCATACTCATATAGCCTTTAATCTTATCGCATAGATCAGCTATATATATTGGAGCAACGGTATTCAGTGCTCTTAATGCCTTGTATTTATTACTCATACTCATCTTGGATAAATTTACTTGCCTTAATTGTTCAAATAGATTCTTGCGATCAGACTTGCGTTTTGTCTTATTTAGAGCTGCATAATATAGCTTTGCTGCTTCGTCATATTTACTTATCACAGCGCTATCGCGTTGGTAGGACGCATAAATTTCGGAAATAGTATAAGAATATATCTCGGTTTTTATCTTTGCATTCCCATATGTAAAATAAGGTGTGTTTATTAAGCCATAATCAGACCATGCACACCAGAAGGAAATCCAGTCAAATTGTGGGGTTTCAAATAAATTAGAAAGGGTTGTTATTTTAATATCAGAGATTGAATACCGATATTTATAATCTTTACAGTCAATTTTTATTTTATAGGTAATGAAGGATACCATACGATAATTGGAATCGTAATTGTTTCGAATATAATCACCTATTTTAGCTCGTCCTGATGCAATTATTGTCTTATTATCGTTATTTCGTAGGGTAATATCGAAATCATCGAAAAGAAGTGCAAACATATTTTGTGCCCGCCCAAATAGTATTACTGCACTATCCCTTGATTCAACAATTTCTTGCACAGCCTCCTCTCTTTCATTCGCTTGATGTGGGGCGGCGTGTGTATGTAACAACGGAAATATAATTAGTGCGATTACAAGGCATTCTAAAGAAAATAATCGAATGAACCCTCGCGCATTATCCTTACGCTTCATATCCCTCGTAGTAGTAAGACTGTTCGATACCCTTGAAAATAACCTCCCGGTCATCCGTGCGGTCGGTCAATGCCGGTTGTAGCAGGGCGCGTAATTCCAGATCATTGATCGGACTGCGTTCCATAGCCTGCAAATACAAATCCTTATCCACCTTCCGCCAGTCCACAACCTGCTGGAGACGCTTTTTCAGCATCATGTCAAGCCAGATACGGGTGGTCCTACCGTTGCCCTCCATGAAGGGGTGGGCGATGTTCATTTCGACGTATTTCGCAATTATATCCTCAAAGGTCGTTTCCGGCATTTTCTCGATCACCGGAAGTATTGCATCCAAATATAGGCAATTTGCAAAGCGAAATCCGCCCTTTGATATGTTCAGCGTCCGAACCTTTCCGGCAAAGTCATACAGCCCGCCAAACAGGTAGCGGTGTATCTCGCAAAGCCCGGCCACGGTTCCGACCTCGATGCGTTCGATGTCCCCCGATTCGAAAAGGGCGTGCGCTTGTTCGAGGCTTTGAGCGTCTATCTGGTCTGTTTTCTTTTTCATCTTTACTCCCCCTTCTCCACTTTGATAAGTTTGCCGCAATGCGGGCAATGTATTACACCCTCTTTCGGGGCGGCGAACAACTCCGACACCTCAACACCCAACACGCCCGCAATCTTTTCGAGCAACGGCAACGATGTACTACCACTTGCTGCCCTGCTTAATGTAACCTCCGAAACACCCAATTTTTCGGCCAATTCCTTTTGCGTGGTATTGCGCATTTGGCATACCTCCTTGATTCTCAATTTCATTATCGCGTGATGTTAATTGTTTGTACCTGCAAATATACAACAATATAGCACTAAACGATAATTAAAGCCCAAAAAAATACATTTCGTGATAATTTTTTTGTCGATTTATTTTGTTGTTATTATCATTAAACGTATATTTGCAGTAGAGAATTAAAGTTAAACGATAATAACCATGAAAGCAACCTACAACAAATCGAAGATCATGCGTAACGCTTGGTATCTGAAACGCGCTAACGCCTCTATGTCGTTCTCGGCCTGCCTGAAAAAAGCGTGGCGCAACGAGAAGCTGGCGATCATGACGGCGAAGATCGAGAACCGCCCGACGGAGCAGCCGAAGGCTACGGAATACCGCCCGCAGCTGTTGACGGTACCCGCGGACTACTACGGCAACAGCAGGACCTACTACGGAGACTAACGGCAATCGGGGGCGGACCACCCGTCCCCCTTCAACACTCATTACCGAAATAGACAAATAGCGAGATTCTCGTAAAACCTCGATAAAATTATGAAAGAGAACGTAAACACGACGAATTCCCCGGAAATTGATTGGCGGGCGGAGTATTGGAAAGGTGTACGCGATTACATCGAACAGGGTGATCGCCTTATTGAGGCACACCAGCGAATAATCGAACTAACAAAAGAGCTTACAGAATGCCGTGATATTTTGGCCGGCAGACGCACAATCAATCAATACCAATGCAGAACCAGCAAACTAAATTAATACCATGAATACAGCATTAACCCGGTCCGACATTCGAACAATGGCCCGCAAGGCAGCCGATTACATTACCTTCCACTGCGACGGCATAAGCGAAGGTTTCGAGATCACCCACAAAGGGTATATTGCCTTCATCGACTACGAGGCGAAAGAGTGCAGCGACGATATGCAGGAATCCGTGACGGTTCCGGCGGTCTGGGACGCCGAAGGCAAAGAGTATCCCGATATATCCGAAACCTTGCAATTGATGTTGAACTAATCATCTAAGATTATGATCTACGAACTATCCTTTGAAGGGCATACGCTGGGATATTTCCCCAGCGAGGCCGAAGCGGTCCGCCGGGCCGGGTTCCTGCCCAAAGGCCGATATACGGTCCGGGAATGGGTCAAAGACGGCGAATTTATGATGTTTGATCCCTCTATCAATAACGAATATGAATACGCAGCCAAATAACCCGTCCGACTTTAACAGCCTTTCGGAACTCTACATGAAAGCCTGCGAAGCCCGGTTTCAATTACTCCAAGAACGCAGCGAATTAGTCATGGAGAACTTCGAACTGCGGATGCAGCTGCAGGAACTGCGGGCGCAGGTATCGCCGAGCAAGGCCGATCAAAAGCCGAAAGGATTATTAATGAAACTTACCCGATAAAACTATTGCATCATGAACAGAGACCAAATTTTACGCCGGAATGACGAGATAACTGCGGAGACAGATGCGGTAATACGCAGAGGGAAAGAGATTGTTGCCAAATTGGAAAGCGGCGCAATAAAACCGGAGGATCCGCAGGTAAAGGAGGTGCTCCAGCAGCTTATAGAGCGACGGAGGATCGGCACCGAATTTAATGCCGAGTTGAGCAGGCTGGCAGATGAACAACATAATAATACACACACTCAATGCTGAGGAATTCGCGTACACCCCAAGATGCCCCAGCCGTCAATTCGGGCGGCTGGGTTCGTTATTGGCAGCCGATTTTTCGACTGCCAAAAATGGCAAAGCCGTTCAGGAAATCCTCTTTAACGAATCCCGATGTGGATTGGTTGTTAAATACGGGGAATTCCCGTCTTTAAAATCAAACTCTGATTGTAAGGCACTTAAGAAATCTTTGGTTGACTGGAGCCGGAAATAATCGTCCAGATCCTTTCTTTTTAAATACCCATTTTTCTGGGGATTTAAAGGTGTCTGATTTGGCACGTTTAAAAACAAGGGCAAATCAGCCCGTTGTTGGTTATCAGCTGATTATAAGAAAACAGCAAGATTACAAGGGTATTTACAATTTGGCAGCCGAAAAATCGACTTGAAAACGACTTTATGTCCCAAAGGTTGCCCCAAGGTAAAACAAGCGTAAAACAAGCGTAAAACAAGCGTAAAACAAAAAAAACATCAAGGTTACGTCTAGGGTAAAACAGAAAAACCGCAAGATTACTGCAAGGGTGAAACAAATACAAAAATACGGCAAGATTACGGCAAGGGAAATGCAAAAACACCAAGGTTACACCAAGGGTAAAAAGGGTTAGATTAGGGTGAGGTTACAGCGAGGGGAAAATCAACCCCAAGCAAGGATAATTTTTCCACGTCCTTACGCGCGCGAAGCCGATCATCTAAAGCCGGCGTATCCAGCACCAAAATCAAACCTTTAGAATAGTTTAGCGCAATAAAAGAGTGTTTGCACTACGTAAAATTCAAACTTATAGAACAATTTAACAGGGGTAGTACAAGGATTAAACGGGGAGGGTAGATTAACGAAGTCGAACGGATCAACGAACGCAATTTTGTGCCGGTTTAGGGGCTGCGGCCGAACATGTTTACCGGGGATCGACGGCTTTAAAATGGGCGAAGTTGTGTGTAAATTGTGTACCCGCACTAGAACGAATCAACCACCTACATCGCTGTAAGTGGCTGGTTTTCAATCGTCGGGGTAGCGGGATTCGAACCCACGACCCCCTGCTCCCAAAG
>OCHL01001652.1_pt1 | contig 13095 bp, 10 predicted proteins | sample 1538421 | NCBI WGS metagenome assembly OCHL01 (sample SAMN04571690, study PRJEB22368) | human gut metagenome | biome: human gut; material: stool | host: Homo sapiens | place: Luxembourg | collected 2012-06-01 | reverse complement strand
ATATGATAAAATTCAAGAAATAAAGGAGGTATATTTTATTGGCAGAAGATATAGAAAAATTTTATGAGAAAAATGGAAAAACAAATAGCTCATATAATAATTATTATTTAAGCAAAAAATCAGAAATTAATCCAAAATTAAAAGAATATATAGAGGAAAATGTTTTCCCAGAGTATAGTAAAAATGGAAAATCACATGATTTAACACATATAAAAGAAGTAATGAAAAATGCATTAATATTAGGTGAAAAGTATTGTGTGAATTTAGATATGTTGTATACAGCAGTAGCTTATCATGATATAGGTGATCATATAGATAGAGAAAATCATGAGAAAGTATCAGCACAAATACTAGAAAAAGATGAAGCATTAAATAAATTTTTCTTTAAATCAGAAAAACAACTAATAAAAGAAGCTATAGAAGACCATAGAGCATCTAAAACAGTAGAACCAAGAAATATATATGGAAAAATACTAGCATCAGCTGATAAAACTGTAACAATAGAAATATTTTTTAGAAGGACCTATGAATATGGAGAAGAACATTATGGAAATATAGGAAAAGAAGAACATATTAAAAGAGCATGGGAGCATGCGGTAACCAAGTTTGGAAAAGATGGTTATGCAGCTAAAAAAGATTATATAGAAAATGAATATAGGAAGAAGGCTCTAAAAGAATTACAAGATTTAATAGAAGATAAAGAAAGGTTTTTAAAAGTAGCGGACGAAATGTATAAAAAATATATGGAGTAATCAATACTTGACAACAAATAAAAAAATAATGTATAATAATTCTTGGCTGATTTATTTGTCGGAAAAAGTCGAGGAATAAATTAATAAGAAAATAACATATATTGTAGGTATAAAATTGGAAACGTACATTATTTAATATAATGATTAACGAACAACACATAGAAATATGTGTTGTTTTTGCGATTCAAAATAAATAATGAAAGGAGAAAATTTTATGCCAAAGAACAAATTTCAAGATGCAGTATTTACAGTAATAATGGTTATAGTAATGGTTTATACAATGGTGTGCTATAACATTTCAACAAATATGGGAGGTTTATCAAACGAAGTATTTTTAATGGCACTTAAAGAATTGCCGATAATGGGAGTAATTGCTTTTATATTAGAGTTTTTCTTAATAGGTAAATTAGCTCAAAAACTAGCACTAAAATTATTAGATCCAAAGAAAACACCATCAATTTTAATAACAATTGGAATATCAACAGTAATAGTATGTTTTATGTGCCCAATAATGAGCTTTTTTGGAAGTATATTCTTTAATTATGAAGGAATGGAAAATATAATTGCTAAATGGCTTCAAATAGCAGTGTTAAATTTCCCTATGGCTTTATGTTGGCAAATATTTTATGCAGGACCATTTGTAAGATTTATATTTAGAAAAATATTTAAAGAAAAATAGATGTAGGAAAATAAAAAATCCTGCATCTTTTTTGTATATTAGGAAAGTTTGCCTAGTAGGAGAACTTTCTGTACTAGACAATTATGGCGAATGTTAGATTATCTAGCATTTACTAATGGTTAGAAAATCTTGAATTCGGTTTTTTGTTTGATAAAAAATATCAAATATGATAATATACAAAAAATAAAAGTAAGGAGGGTCAAGATGGCGAGTAGAATAGAATTAGAAGCAAGTTATCATCTAGGAGAAAATTATGAGGATATACTAGAGAAAATAGAGGAGCAAAATTTTAAACTTGTAGAAGATAGCGTAGAAGAAGATACATATTTTACAGATAAGAATTTAGAATTTGTTAAGAGTAGGACTTGTCTAAGAACAAGGAAGACAAATGAAGATTTCTTAGAGCTTACATATAAGCCAAAAACAGATAATAGCACAGAAAAATATGGAAAAAAAGAAGTGAATTTAAGATTAGACCCAAAAGATTACGAAGATACGAAATATGTTATAAATCAACTTGGATATATTGAATATGTTTCGTTTAAGAAATATAGACAAGTATATTCAAAGAATATTAACGGATTTGAATATAACATCATGATAGACAAAATAGATGGAGTAGGAAATTTTATAGAATTAGAGATTTTAGCAAATACGGAAGAAGAAAAAGAAAAGTTAAGAACAGAATTAGATAAATTTGTTGAAAGAATGAATTGTAATAAATTAAAAGAAAAAGAAAAGCCATATAGGGATATAGTAAAAGAACATATGGACAGGAAGAAGTAAGGAGATACGAATATGTCACTAGAAAAAGCAAAAGAATATTTAAAAAAATTTAACTTAGAAAATAATATAATGGAATTTAATACTTCTTCTGCAACAGTAGAAGAGGCAGCAAAAGCTTTAAAATGTGAAGAAAAAGAAATAGCAAAGACTTTATCATTTTTAGTGAATGATGAAGCAATTTTAATTGTAGTTGCAGGAGATAAAAAGATAGATAATGCTAAATATAAAGCAGAATTTAATACAAAAGCTAAAATGATACCATATAATGATGTCGAAAATTATACTGGACATAAACCAGGAGGAGTCTGTCCATTCGGAGTAAAAGAAAATGTAAAAGTTTATTTAGATGAATCATTAAAAAGATTTGATATTATATATCCTGCATGTGGAAGTAGTAATAGTGCAGTAAAATTAACAATTGCTGAATTAGAAAAAACTTCAAATTATGAAAAATGGGTAGATGTATGTAAAGATGTATAAGGAGGTTACCATGGAAAGCAATGAGTATTTAAATTTTGCAAAAGAAATGTGTAGCGAAGCATGTAAGATAATGAAAAAGTATTTTTACCAAGATAGTGGTATAAGCTATAAAGGAGATAGAACAATTGTAACTTTAGCAGATAAGGAAATTAACCATATTTTAATAGAAAAGGTAAAAGAAAAATTTCCAAATCATTCTGTAGATGGAGAAGAGGAAAAATTTGGAGAAAGTAAATATGTATGGGTATGTGACCCAGTAGATGGAACAGCAATGTATGCAAGACATATACCAGTTGCAGTATTTTCTTTAGCATTAGTTATAGATGGTGTACCAGAAGTAGGTGTGGTATATGATCCTTTCTTAGATAATTTATATTCAGCAGTAAAAGGACAAGGTGCATACTGTAATAATAAAAAAATTACTGTAAATGATTTTACGTTAGAAGATGAAAGAAGTATTGGGCATTTTGATATGTGGCCAGCAGCTGGATATAATGTTATACCAATGTTAAATGAACTATACAGAAAAACATATTTTATAGGTGTTGGAAGTATTATAAGAGCATGTATGTGTGTAGCGACAGGAGATTTTACTTGTTGCATATTCCCAGGAACAAAAGGGAAAAATTGTGATATTGCAGCAGTAAAAGTAATTGTAGAGGAAGCAGGAGGAAGAGTAACAGATTTATTTGGAAATGATCAAAGATATGATGAAGCAATAAATGGTGCACTTATAAGTAATGGGATTGTACATAACGAATTGGTAAAAAGTGCAAAAGAAAATGTAAAAATGAAAACAAAATAGCATAATATTAATTTTTCCTATAAAAAGGAGAAAATTTATGATACGACCAGATTATAATAATAGTATATTAAATGTAATAACATCAATTTTAAAATATTATAATGTAGAAAGTAAATATAATAGCTTACCAGAAATTGCTGAAAGAAGTCCATAAGATATCAACACATTGTGGTTAACCAAAGAAAAAATGAAAGTTCTAATAATTTAATATTTAATTTTTTACACACCTTATTATAGTATGCTGAATACAGATATACAACACCTATAATAGGGTGTGTATTTTATATACTTAATAACAAGAACTTTTGTTATATTATTAATAATATAATTTAAAAAATAATAAAATTAAATAAAAGAAAAAATATTTGAACACAAAAAAGTTGAAAATGTATTGTTCCGTAGGAAAAAATGAGGAAAAATATTTACAAATTACTAAAAATGTAATATAATGGCGATGCATGTTAATAATAACGTTTTTATAATTTATAAATTGGAGGGGAATGATATGAAAATCTCAAAACTTATGCTAACGATTATTAGTGTAATGCTTGTAGCCGTAATGGCTTTAATACCATCACAAGCAAGAGCAACAACTGATGAAAAATTAGCAGTAGTAAATGCATCAAGTGAAGAAAATAGTGGTTACATAATATATGTAGATGGACTACTAGAAAACGAATTTGAATTTGCATTATCTAGTAATAAAGAAGAGACAGATTTAGTTTATGTTAAATCTGCAAAAGACGATGCAGAAAATTCAGTTGCATACTATGATGCATCACAAGCATTCAGCAAGGTTACAGACGTAAATCAACCCGTATATCTTTGGGTTAAAGACAATGCAGAAATGCAAGGGCTAGAAGTTAATTTAACAGATAGCATTACAACTTCAGAATTAGCAGAAATTGAAAATGTTACAAAAACAATATCAGTAAAACCAAATGAAAATTATTTGGAAGATTCAGAAGAAGTTAATGGAGTAAAAGTAACAACTATAGTTGATTCTGTAAAAATAAATGCAGATGAAAACGAAAAAGCTGATTATTATTACCAATTAATTAAAAAGACAGAAGATGGAAAAGATGCTGAGCTATGGAATTTATTATCACAAATTCAAACTGCAGAGGATACAATGTCAGTTAATGAAAAAGTAAAATTAGCTACAGACTTTTCAAAAATATATAACGAATTATTAAACAATGCAGAGTGGACAAAAGTAAAAGATTATACAATAGAGCAACCAGAAGATGCAGAAGATGGAACACAATATCTATTATTACTTAAAAAAGAAGCAAAAGTAGATGGAGATGTTAAAACAACATATGATGCACAATTCTTAACAAGTGCTCAAGAACCATTCGAAAATTATGAAAATGTAATTACAGAAAATACTGTAGTAGTAAAAAGAACAGCAAAATTACCTATTACATATGATAGCATGATTTTATGGGCTGTTTTAGCAGTAATTGTTATTGCATTAATAGTAGTAAGAGCTAGAATGAACAGAAATAAAAAGGAAAGCAAACACTAAAATGAAACAAATAGTATACAAAATTATATATGTCATACTAATAATCGCATTAATAGTAATAGTCGCTTTATTAATAAAAAAAGAATTAAATAGTCGTGAAAACGAAGATTTAAACAAAGAGGTATTAGCAGAATTTAATAATAGTGTTAATACAGTAGACATACAAAATGTTAAATTGCATGGATATGATGTAATTGGAAAAGTATATATACCAAAAATAAATATAGAATACCCAATATTAAATATAGAAACATCAAATCCAGAAGAAACAAAAACACCAATGCGTTATGGAATTGTAAAGTATTGGGGAGGCAATGTTAATGATTATGGTAATTTGTCAATTGCGGGACATAACAACCATAATGGTACAATGTTCGGAAAAACAAAGAATTTAAATATTGACGACATTGTAGAACTAACAGATTTAACAAATAGAACCATACAATATAAAATCTATAACATTTTTGTAACAGATCCAAATGATGTAAGTATCTTAAAGACAGAAGACGAAAATGTTAGAGAAGTTACTTTAATAACATGTACTAACGGTAATAAAGAAAGACTTATATTAAAAGCCAGAGAATTTTAGTTTAAGGGGGAAAAGAGAATGAGTAATAGTGGAAATACTCTAAGTAAGAAAACAATAGCTATTATATCTATAATTGCTATTTTACTTATAGCAGCAATAGTAGCTGTAGTTGTTTTCTTAAGAGACCAAGGGCAAACATCTGCTATGGCAGAAAATAATCCGCAATCTGTAGCAGAAGAACAAAATGCTGAACCAGAGCAACAAAGTACTCCAGAAGAGCAATCAGCAGAAACACCATCAACAGATGATGGAACTCAAATTCCTACAGATGTAGCTTCAGTAGATGATGCTACTACAGAAGGAACAGATAATGCTGGTACACAAACACCTAGTACAACTGGAACTACAACAGGTACTACAGGTGGAACAGCAACAACATCTACAACAACAGGTAATACTCAAAATGCCGGAACAACAACAACTACTGATGCAAACAATATTCAAGAATCAGTGATAGAAGAAACACAAACAACTTATGATGAAGAAAAAGTAAAGGTTGAAGAAGGAGAAATATTATCTTGGACTCCAGAAGCACCTTTAACAGTTCTAGTTGGAATGGCAAATAATATGAAATTAAATGCACCAAAACTAGTTACAGATAAAACATCTGTAGTTGTTAATAAAGATGGAACAGAAGCAGAAGATCAAACAAAAGTTGATTTAACACAAAAAATTAAATATACAGTAACAATCGAAAATTTAGGAAATGTAGCAGGAGTTATCGAAGCAACAGATAGTTTTGATGTAATTCCAGAAGGATTGGATTTAAGTTCTGCAACAGACCTTTCTGCTGTATTAACAGACGCTGAAGGAAATACAGTAGAAACAGAAGAACCTATATTTGACTTTTCTAAAGATATAGTTATGGAAGGAAATAAAGTAATTCTTAAAAATGATATTACTTTAGAAGCAGGACAAAAATTAGAATTAACATATGCCTTAAAAGTTAATCCAGATTATTTAAAAGATGGAGAAAACTTGGTAGCAAGTAAAGACATAGCTAAAAATATTGTAACAATAAACAACGTACCAGTAGAAGATGATAAAGAATATGATGCAGTAGAACCAATTATTAAAGCTAAGAAAACTAGTGTAATTACTAGAAATGGAACAGAAATAGCTGGTACTGCAGAAGATCCAGCAAAAGTTGGAGATATAATTACATATACAATTCATATTGAAAACAATGGTGGAGCAGATACAAATATAAAAGTTAAAGACAATAATTTAGCTGAAATCTTAACAAAAGCAGATTTCTTAGAAGCATCTAGATCAGATAATGTACCTGTATCTAAAGATGATTTATTAAATGAAATGGAAATAATGATGTATCATGAAACATCATTAGACATTGTCTTTAAAGTACAACTTAAAGATATTTCTGGAATTATTACAAATGGAATTACAGTGACAAACCCAGATGAAGAAAATCCAGATCCAGATGTAGAAGATCCAGATGAAATTTCTACAGTAAATATTACTGCAGAAAAACATGCAGATAAAGAGCAAGTTAAAGAAAAAGAAGAAATTAAATATACAATTACTTTAACAAATACAGGAAATACAGCTGGAAGTACAGTAGTAAAAGATACAATACCAGAAGGAACAACTTTTAAAGCTGGAAGTATTGAAATAAATGGTGTTGTAGATGCTACTAAGACAGCAAAAGATTTAGCAAATGGAATAACAGTAAATGTTCCAGCAAATAATGGAACAGCTACAGTTGCATTTGTAGTAACAGCAAATGTTTTACCAGAAGGTAAAGAAAATGCAACAATTAAAAATACAGCAATTGTTGGTGAAGGAGAAGATGAAGAAGAAGTTCCTTCTGAAGAAGATCCAGAAGTAGAAAAATCATATGTTTCATTAACAGTAAACAAAGCTTGGGTAGATAACGAAATTCAATCTGCTCAAAGACAAGATGTTACATTTGAATTAACAGCAGATGGTATTGCAACAGGAGAAACTAAAGAACTTCAAGAAGAAACAACTCCTGCAGAAGTTGTATTCGAAGGATTAACAAGATATGCTGAAGATGGTCATGAAATAGCATATTCAGTCAAAGAAGTTAATGCTGGTAAATTCTATAATTCAGCAGTTGGAGCAACAACAGTTGATCCATCAACAGGAAATGCTGAATTAACAGTTACAAATACATTCAAAACACCGGAAGAAATTAAAGAAATGACAAAGGACTATACTGTAACAAAAGTATGGGAAGATGAAAATAATAAAGCAGAAAAACGTACAAATGTTACATTAATAGTAAGTGGAAATGAAGAAAGCACAAAAATAGCTTTACCAGTTAGTGAAGAAGAATTTGCTAATAACCAATGGCAAGGAACAGTAACAATGCCACAATATAATGCAAATGGTGAAGAAATTGTTTATACTGCTCAAGAAGAAACAGTTCCACAATTCTATACTGCTAGTGCAAATGGTCTAACAGTTACAAATACATTTGTTGTACCAACAAATGAAACAGAAGTAAAAATAAATAAAAATTGGGAAGACAATGATATACAAAAACAAAGAAGACCTGACCAAATTAAATTTACATTGGAAGCTACATTAGAAGATGGAACAGTAGTAGAAAATGTTACAAGAAACGGTGAACAAATCCAAGTTAATGGTAAAACATATATAATGGATGTTACAGGTGATAACCAAGCATATACATTTACAGGTTTACCAGTATATGATGACAATGCAAATACAATTACTTATGATGTAGAAGAAAGTGTAATTGATGGTGAAGAACATAAAGATGACTTAAAATTCTATAATTCATCTAAAGAAAATATTGGCGAAAACAATATTCAATTTACAAATACTTTCAAAACACCAGAAGAAATTGATGATATGACAACAAAAATCCCAGTAACAAAAGTATGGGAAGATAATGATGATAAAGCAGAAAAACGTCCTAGTGAATTAAATCTAGTAATTAATGGAACAAATATTGATCAACCTATTTCACATGATGTATTATTCGATGAAGTAGCTAACAGCAAAGATAATAATACATGGACTAAAGAAATAAATGTTCAACAATATGATAATAATGGTCAAGAAATTGCTTATACATTAACAGAGCCAACTGTACCTGAATTCTATACAGAAGAAATACAGGGAATGACAGTAGTAAATACATTTGTTGGTTCAGATGAACAAAAAACAATAAATGTAACAAAAGTATGGAAAGATAATAATAACAATGCAGGCAAACGTCCAGGAAGCATACAATTTACTGCAACAGGAACAGATACAACAAAACCAGAAAATGAACAAACAATTACAAAAACAACAACACTTAGTGCAAGCTCATGGACTGGAACAATAACAGTTCCAAAATATGATGGAAATGCAAACGAAATAGAATATACAGTAAGTGAACAAACAGATTTCACAAACTCTAAATTCTATCAAGCTTCTGACCCAGTAGTAACAAAAGATGCTAGCGGATTTACAACAGCAGTATCTATTACAAATAAATTTGCTGTTCCAGATGAAGATGTTTCATTAACAGTAAATAAAACATGGGTTGAAGATAATGCAACAAAAGCTGAACGTAGACCTGGTTCAATTAGATTTACATTAAAAGCAAATGGAGTTGCAACAGAAAGATTTACAGATATAGATATTAGTAAGAAATTCGAAGATAAAGATTACTCATATACATTCACAGGTTTGGATAGATATGATGAATTAGGAAATCCAATAGATTATACTGTTGAAGAAAGTAAAGCAGGATTGGAATTCTATACTTCAGAAACAACAGGTACAGAAACTGATACAAATGGAAATAAGACTGTAAATGTAACAAACACATTTACATTACCAGAAGATAATGTAAAACCAACAACAATAACAAAAGTATGGATGGATAATAATAACGAAGCAGGAAAACGTCCAACAGAAAATATAACATTAGAATTAACAAGCAATGATGGAGAAACAAATACACAAGATGTTGTTGTAAGTGCAAACAATACAAACACTTGGACAGCAGTAGTTAACTTACGAACATATAATGAAGATGGTGTAAAAATAGAATATAAATTAGCAGAACCAACTGTACCAGAATTCTATCAATCACCAATAGTAACTGGAATGACAGTTACAAACACATTCAAGACTCCAGAACAAATAGAAAAAGATTATCGTAAAGATATAAAAATAACAAAAGTATGGGAAGACAACAATGATGCTAAGAACGCACGTCCAGAAAATGTAACATTTAATGTTATCGGAAAAACAAATGGTACTGTGGCTTATAACAAAGCAGAAACAATACAAGAAGACTTAAATAAAAATACATGGACAAAAACAGTTAATGTACCAGTATATGATAGTCTAGCACGTGGAATTTCATATACTGTACAAGAAGCAAATATACCAAATGGATATGTTGCAAAAACACAAGTATTAACTGTAACAAATATATTACCAGGAATTGAAGTAGAAAAAGATGTAGTAGAAGTTAAACATGGTGAAACAACTACTCCTTATGAAGAAGGCTTTACAGGTACAATTCCAGTAGAAGAAGGAGATATTATTAAATATAATATTTCTGTTAGAAATACATCTAGTGTAACAATTAATAATGTAACAGTTACAGATGATACTTTAGCTGTAACAGCAAATTCAAATGGTGAAGATGAAATTACTCCAAATATAGGAATAATCGAAAATCTATTATCAAATGAAACAAAAACATATACTGTATATCATAAAGTTACTGCACAAGAAGTATTAACAGGTGGTACAAAGATTACAAATACTGTAACAGTAACAGGAAAATATAATGATGGTAAAGACACAATAACAGAAGATGATGATGCAACAGTTACAGTAAAAGATATAAATGATATTTCTGTTGTAAAAGAACAAAAAGTAAATGGAAACGTAATTCCTAATGGAACAAAAGTAAAATTAGGACAAAAAATAACATATACAATAACAGTTACTAATGAAGGTAACACAACATTAAAAGATGTTGTTGTAAATGATACAATCTTTGGAATAGCTGGAGAATTAAATATCAAACCAACAGAAGGTGTTACAATTAGTGGAGATAAGACTAATGGATATGTATTTACAATTGGTGAATTACCAGCAAGAGCAACAAAAGTTATAACTGCAGAATATACAGTTATAGAAGCAGATATTTCTGAAAACTATAAAGAAATAAGAAATGTTGCTACTGTAAATGCTAAAACTACAGGAGGAGATCCAGTAGGTTCAGAAAAAAGTGAAGTAGATGTTGTTACAGAAGAAGGAAAACCTATAATTGATGTTGTTAAAACAAGTACATTAAAAGAAATTAATGGAAAGACAAATGACAATAAAGCAGAATATGGTGACATTATAACTTATACAATTACTGCAACAAATACAGGTATAATCTCTGGAGATGTAACAATTACAGATAAAGTACCAACAGGAACAGAGTTATATAGAAGTGATACAACAAACTTAAATGATGAGGAATTAAATGCATTAGAAACAGAAGCAGGATTAACAAAAGTATTAAATGTAGCTCCAAATGGTGGAAAGAGCACAATTACATTTAGCGTAAGAGTTACAGCAAAACCAGGAGAAGATATATTAAATACTGCAACAGTTAACAATGACGGTGAAATAACAGATGAATCTGATAAAGGTAACGATGTTGAAAAGACTGTATCTGTTACAGCTAAATCACAAACTTCAACAATTAAGAATAGCAATGTTGTAATCGTATTAGATGTTTCAGGAAGTATGGATGATCCTATCAAAGGAGATAGAAGAACAAGCAAAATTAGTAAAGCTAAAGACGTAGTACAAAGCTTTATTAATTCAATAGACTTTGCACAAGATGGTAGTGGTTCTGCAGTTTCTGTTATAACGTTTAGTGGATCTGGATGGGGAGATACTTCTGGAACAAGATATACAGACGTCCTTCCTGTAGAATACTCTGATAGGTGGAATCCATGGGCTGATCCAGAAACTATAGCTAATACTCCTGATGAAGCTAGCTATTTGGCAAATACATCAGTTGAAAATATAAGTACAGGAGGAGGAACATGTATTTCTGGTGCTCTACAAAGAGCAAAACAACAGGTAGATTTATTAAATGCAGCTAATCCAGACAATAAAACTATAGTTATATTTGTTGGTGATGGAGAACCAGATGGAGATGCAGAAAGAAATAAAATAGGAACATATGCTAATAACTTAAAAGCAGTTTCAGATGCTGTATATTCTATAGGATTTGAAACAGATGTCTACGAACTAGAATTAATTGCTTCAGAACCAGGAAACTATAAAACAACAAGTGATGATTTAGATTTATCTGATATATTCTCTGAAGTTGTAGAAGACTTAGGAGATGAAGAACCAGTAGATACAGTAACAGAAAATGGAATTATCGAATTAACTGATATAGATACAACTAAAAAAGTTAAATTGGTAGTTAGAAATCCAGAACAACCAGCAACAACAACAGAAGAGCTAATTAGTGCAATACCACAAATTAAGCAAAGAGCAGATGGAACATATTATTTAGATGTAACAGAATTTGAAGCTGGTGCAGATATATCAATTCAATATGTAATGAAAGAATAAAACTTTCAAAATATAAAAAGAAGCTCGTTAAGAGCTTCTTTTTAGTTATCTAAACATGAAAAAACCAGCTTTTAAAATAAGCTGGTTTAATTGTTTACAAATCTGTAATCACCTGCAGTTGTTAAATCATCGTTTGTAATTATACTATAATCTATTTCTGAATTTGCACTTATTTCAGGGATTGAACATTGCAATCCAAACAAAATATAGCCTTCTGTATTTAAAATTGATAAATGAGATTCAAAAGGTTGTTGAATGTCATTTGAAGTGTTTTTTAGTTTTATATTTATATTTGCATTAGAATTATCTTGCTGTATTTTTATTCCATTTACCTCTATATTGTCTAAACCTTCAATTTTCTTAGACATATCTAAATTAATTTCTTTAATATTAGTTTCTGTATTTTCAGCTTTAGGATGGAAGTATGAAGTGATTTCTACAATTCCAAATATAACAATAAGGATTATGATAATACATACAAGAATCTTCTTTATATTAATTTTTTTTGTATTAATCTTCGAAGAATTAGAATGCGAAGACCTTAAATGCTCTTTTTTTATCTTTTTATTATATTTATGTGTACTATTAGAGTTAAAATAGTTACCGCTATGTACAGTTTTTGAATGTCGATATCTTTGACCAACATATTTTGAATGTTTACTTCCTTTTTGCATAATATCCCCTTTTCTAATATGTATATATATTATATATAACTTGCCAATAAAAGTCAATTATTAGTAATGGAAACGAGAACTAAAATAAAAGTAATAAAAATCAGGATTTTAGGAATGTTCCTAAAATCCTGATGAATTGAATATATATTAAACAAAAACATTTAACAAAGTTAAACAAATTGCTGCTAAG
>OCHL01001646.1_pt1 | contig 13134 bp, 9 predicted proteins | sample 1538421 | NCBI WGS metagenome assembly OCHL01 (sample SAMN04571690, study PRJEB22368) | human gut metagenome | biome: human gut; material: stool | host: Homo sapiens | place: Luxembourg | collected 2012-06-01 | reverse complement strand
GAAAATCAGCAAGCAGATTGCGTACAAAGCCGCCGGGCGGGCTTTGTGCGGTGTTGCTTTTACAGTACGATCTCGCCCTTGCCGCCCTGCATGGTGATCTTCTTGTCTGTGCCAGCCACAGAAACGGTAAAGGTCTTGTCGGTGTTGCTGCTCTCGATGGAGATGACATTGCCCTTGCGGCTTGCCTTGAGGGTCAGCACCAGGTTTGCCTTGGTGTCATAGATCGCTGCCTCAGCAGTCTTGCCGTCCTCCAGGCTGCAGATCATAGCGTCTGCGCCGTCCAGGTAATCATATTCGAACTGGTTCTCGAATGCGCCGAATGTCACGATGGAGTTCGGCTTTGCCAGAACCGGCATTTCCATAAAGGTGCAGGTCACAGAATGATACTTGCCGCCTTCATAGGTCTTTCCGGTAATGATGTCATACCACTTGCCCTCCGGCAGGTAGAAGTTTGCCACGCCGTCCTCACGGAATACCGGAGCGCACAGCAGGTTGTCACCCAGCATATACTGCTGATCCAGATAGCGGCAGGCGATATCGTCGGTGTAGTCCATGACCATCGGACGCATCATCGGGATACCGGTGGTGTGGGTCTTGACAGCCTGTGCGAACAGATACGGCATCAGCTTGCCCTTGAGCTTGGTAAAGAACCGCAGCACATCGCAGGACTCCTCGTCGAAGTTCCACGGCACACGGTAAGAAGTCGAACCGTGCAGACGGCTGTGGGTGGACATCAGACCGAATGCACACCAGCGCTTGTAAACGTCCGGAGATGCCTTTGCCTCGAATCCGCCGATATCGTGGCTGAAGAAACCGAAACCGGAGGAGCAGAGCGACAGACCGCCACGGAGTGTCTCTGCCATGGAGGTGTACTCTGCGGAGCAGTCACCGCCCCAGTGTACCGGGAACTTCTGACCGCCGACAGTAGCGCTTCTTGCGAACAGGCACGCCTGTCCCTTGCCGTAGTATTCTTCCAGCACCTCAAATACTGTCTTGTTGTACAGATAGGTGTAGTAGTTGTGCATATGGATCGGATCTGCGCCGTTGTAGTATACTGCCTTTGTGGGGATACGCTCGCCGAAGTCGGTCTTGATGGCAGTAACGCCCATCTCACACAGCTTGCGCACGCCGGCAGCAAACCACTTTGCAGCCTCCGGATTGGTAAAGTCTACGATCGCCATGCCCGGCTGCCACAGGTCGGTCTGGAATACGCTGCCGTCCGGGTTCTTGATGAAGTAGCCCTTTTCCATGCCGATATCGAACAGCTTGGACTTCTGGGAGATATACGGGTTGATCCAGCAGCACAGACCCAGACCACGGCTCGCCAGACGCTTGAGCATTGCCGGCGGATCCGGGAACTGATCCAGATCCCACTCAAAGTTGGTCCACTGGTATTCCTTCATCCAGAAGCAGTCGAAGTGGAACATCTGGAGCGGAATATCCCGTTCTGCCATGCCGTCGATGAAGGAGGTAACTGTCTCTTCATCATAGGTGGTGGTGAACGAGGTGGACAGCCACAAACCGAAAGTCTTTGCCGGCGGCAGTGCCGGCTTGCCGGTCAGATCGGTGTAGTTCACCAGAACCTCTTCCAGATTCTCACCGCCGATGAAGAAGTAGTCCAGCTCTTCGCCCGGTACGGTAAAGGAGACCTTGTTGATGGTATCAGATGCCACTTCAAAGGAGACCTTGTCTGCGGTGTTGACCAGCACGCCGTACTTGTTGGAGGTGATATAGAACGGGATGCACTTATAGCTCTGCTCGGAGCAGGTGCCGCCGTCAGAGTTCCAGTTCTCCACGTTCTGACCGTTCTTCACGAAGGTGGTGAACTTTTCGCCGAAACCATAGACGCATTCGCCTACATCCAGGGTCAGCTGCTCCCGGATAAAGGTGTTGTGTGCGTCCTGGGGATAGTTGAAGAAATCGTCATCGGTCTGGACAGCCAGGCGTGCGTCACGGTGGAACTTGTTCTCCTGGATATAGGAGGTAGAGCGCCAGCCGCCGCCGGTGAGCCGCTTTCCGTCACGGGAGAACGACACGTCCCAGCCGTCTGTGCCCTTCTTTACCTTGACTGTGGTATGACCGGCAGTCATGGAAACAAAGCCCTCTTCCTCGTGGATCTCATCCGGCACATAGCCCTCCGGCAGATTCAGGTCAAACTGGGGCTTGTTCTTCAGGCTGCCCTTGTGGTGGCAGATATGCACACGGATCACGTCCGGTGCAACGGCGGTATAGGTGATCTCAAAGGTCACGCCGCCCAGTGTCATCGCACGGTTCCAGATCGCACTGGATGTTGCATAAATTTTGATGGTGTTCTTTGTGGTTGTGACATCATACGCCTGAACAGCATAGGAAACGTCATAGCCTCTCTGGTTGAGCCAGAGTCCGTCAGAAAATTTCATAGAGTACCTCCTGCGTTTCAAAATAGTATCTGTTGTATTCTATGCGACTTTCCGGTACACCGGAGTGTTTGCCTGTGCCCGTACCCATCTACATATGCTTTCATTGTACCATACTTGTCATGGAAATGTCAATCTGTTTTCGTGAAAATCGTATATTTTTCTTGAAAATCGTATATTTTTCCCTGTCGGAGTGACCATATGCCAAGTTTTTCTTTCGCCCAGAAAAAGGAAAACTGCTCGCCTCACAGAGGGAAACGATTCTTCAAAACTTTTCTGCCGCCCAGGTGAACAGCTTTACCACCAGCGGCATGGTCAGCATGGAGACCAGAGTGGTGACGGCGAAAATGTGGGAGGCATAGGCGTCGTTCATGCTGTGCTTCTGGCACTGGAGCGTACACATTGCCGCAGAGGGCGCAGCCATCAGCAGCAGTACCACCAGGCGGATCTCCTGGGGAATAAAGCCCAGCGGCAGGAACAGCAGCCCCAGGAGCAGCGGCACGATCAGCAGCTTTACGGCGCTGACGTAGTACACCCGGGGATTTTTCAGCGCATGGAACAGGTCCGCCTGCGCCACGCTGATGCCGGACGCCACCATCGCCATAGGCGTGTTCATGCTTGCCACATAGCCGAAGGTCTTTTCCAGCAGATCGGGGAGCGGAATGCGGAAGAAGAACAGGAGCAGTCCGATGACAATGCCGATCATGGTGGGCGAACAGAGCTTTTTCAGCAGAGCCTTCCGGTCGTGCTGCCCGGTCAGCAGCATGATGCCATGCGTCCAGGCAAAGCAGAAGAACACGCTCAGGAATGCCGTGGTATAGAACACACCCTCATTCCCCAGAATGGCGCTGGCGAGCGGAATGCCCATAAAGCCGCAGTTGCTGTAGATGGCGGAAAAACGCTCGATCTCCGTCTCACGCCCCGGCTTCGGACGGATCAGCAGATACACCGCCGCAATGAATATCCCATACGCCGCCGCAGCCAGCAGGAACGTCCACAGCATATTCACCACCAGCCGGGACTCATACTCCACATCGGCATAGGCGTTCACCACCAGCACCGGCGTCACGATCTCCAGCACGAAGTTGGAGAACTGCCTGCCGCCGTTTTTATCGACGACCTTTGTCCGATAGGCGATGATGCCCACCACATTCAGCAGCAGCATCAGTATCGCCTGTTTTAATATGATCCATGCCAAAACAGAACACCTCTATCCCAAAAATCGGCAGAGTCCGGACGAGCCAGACCCTACCGATCAGTATATCACATAAAGTTTTCTGTTTTGTGTCCTGCGTGTGGCGACTGCCGGAATTTTCGGGAAAAGCGCCGGATCTCTGCAAAAAGCCTGCTGTCTGACCCGGTTTTCATCCAAAAATGGGCTGAATCTGTTTGCCCTCCCGTGCCAGCGCCACCGTCTCCGGCAGCCGGGAGAAGTCTGCCACCAGGGAAGTGGGCTTTTCCCGGGGCGCATCCTGGCGCAGGGGAACGAAGTAATAGTGCCGGGTATTCAGCAGCAGCCCGATGTTTTTCGCCGATGCGCCCAGGGCATCGTTGGTTGCCACGGCGAGAACCACCGGTTTTTGCCGCCGGAGCATGGATTTCACCGCCATGGTTGCCGTATTGTCGGTGATGCCGTAGGCAAGCTTGGCGGCGGTGTTGGCGGTACACGGCGCAACCACCAGCAGATCCAGCATATTTTTCGGCCCCAGCGGTTCGGCGTCGGGGATGGTGCGGATGGCTTTTCTGCCGCAGATCTCCTCCAGCTCTGCCACCCGGTCTGCCGCCTTTCCGAAACGGGTGTCCGTCCCGGCGGCGTGTTCGGAAAAGATCGGCGTCAGCTCTGCCCCGGCTGCCCGGAGCTTTGCCGCCTCTGCGAATGCGGCGGAAAAGGTACAGAACGAACCGGTCACCACAAACCCGATCCGCTCACCTGTCAAGTCGTTCATGGGCGAGTCTCCTCTCTTCGAGAATGTTGCAAATGGTGTCTGCGATGATCTCCCCGGCGGTCATGGGTGCAACCTTTCCCGGAGCGGCGGTGCGGCGTTGGCACATTTTCAGTGCAAAACCGCCTCGCCGTGGTCGGGATAGAGCCTTACCTCCCGGAGCAGCAGCGCCGCCGCCTGTCTGCGCTGTTCCAGCCCGGCAGTCTCCCACCACGCCGCCCAGCTGCCGGCAGGTGTTTCCGTTCGTCCGGTCGATTCCCTGCGCAGCTGCTGTTCCAGTTCCCGGCGCTCCTGTGCCAGGCGGTTCAGCTCTTCCCGGAGAAAATCTGCCGCCGCCGTGGGCTGGGACAATTCCGCCGCCAGGCAGCGCATCCGCTGTTCCAGTTCCTCCAGCGCCACCGCCGCCGGGTCGAGCCGGGGCGTTGTCTCCGCATAGGGCAAAAGCTGTTCTGCCTGCTGTGCCAGAATGGGCGAAACGGCGTCCTCCACCCACTGGGTGCGCAGACCGGGGATGCCGGGACAGATGCCCTGGCGCTTGCCCCGGCAGACGAAATAGGTATACGCTGCGCCCTTGCCGTTGTTTCGGGCGTAGCAATGTGCGCCGCAGAGACCGCAAACCGCCAGCCCCTGGAGCCAGGAGCGATGACCTGTGCCACGGTTGGTACAGCCGCCACGAGCCGCCAGCCGTTCCTGGACGCTCAGCCACAGGTCGCTGTCCACGATGCCGGGGTGAAACCCTGCCGCCATATGTTCTCCCTGCAGCCGGGTCAGCTTTGCGCCGTGGCGTGCGGCTGGACTGCCGTAGACCAGGTAGCCGTTGCCCTGGCAGTACTGTTCCAGCGGATGGGTCAGTTCCACGCCCTGTTCCTGCAAAAAGACAGCGCTCCGGAGGTCGCCCCGGACATACACCGGGCTGCGCAGGATACGCAAAACGGCGCTGTTCGACCAGTTCGCCCCGTTTCGGGTGCGGCTGCCGGAACGGTTTGCCGCCTGCACCAGCTGTTCCACGTTCTGCCCGGCGATGCCGTAGCCCGTATAAAACGCCTGCACCTGCGCCGCCTCGTCGGGCTGAACTTCCAGAATAGTGGCGGTGTGGTTCGAGATGCGGACGTTTTTCCCGGTGTATCCATACGGCGGCGTTCCGCCCAGTGCCAGCTGCTGGGCGGCTCTGGCGTAGTAATTGTCCCGGACTCTACCGGCGATGGTTTTCTGCTCCAGCTCCGCAAACATCATCAGCAGATTCAGCAGCATTCCACCGATCTCCGTCCGTGTGTCGAAACTCTCCCGGACGGAGTGGAGCGTCACATTCCGGCGGCGGAACGTCTGCATCATTGCGGCAAAGTCGCAGAGGGAACGGGAAATCCGATCCAGCTTATACACATAGACGCTTTCCACTTCGCCCTGTTCCACCGCCTCCAGCATTTCCCGGAACGCCGGGCGGTGGGTGTTGGTTCCGGTAAAGCCCCGGTCAGTAAACACACGCACCTCCGCCTCGGCAGGACAGATGCGGCGGCAGTGTTCCACCTGCATGGCAATAGAAATGGAATCGGGGCGCTCCACCGACTGACGGGCATAAATTGCGATCATGATGCTATCACCTCGCTATACTCTATGCGCCGAAAAAAACAAAGAGGACACCTCCCGAAGGAGATGTCCTCTTTTCACGCATAAAATGCGTTAAGATTCAGTTGCGCTATTTGCTGCTATCGCAGCGAAAGCTTACTTTCTCTTCTTAGCTACCAGTGCTACGCCACCGATTACAGCTACAGCTACAGCTACGCCAGCTACCGGCAGAGCGTCGCCAGTCTTCGGAGAAGAAGTGGACTTAGCAGCAGCCTTCTTAGTGGTTGTAGTAGCAGCAGTTGTGCCAGTTGCTACCGGAGCAGTTGTCGGAGCTTCAGTCGGAGCTTCGGTCGGCTTAGTTGCATCTGCAACGATAGTGATGGTGCCTGCGCCAGAACCAGCCTCACCAGTTTCACCGGTTACACCGTTCTTGTATTCCATAACAGTGCCGTCAGAATCCTTACCAGCGATGGTCAGGTTGAATACGTCGCCAGCCTTAGCTGCGTCAGTTACCTTAACGGTGATCTGAGCGAACTGACCCGGCTTCAGGGTCTTAAGCGGAACGCTTGCATAGCTGAACGGCATGAATACGAAGCCGTTGCTCTCTACTGCCAGGCCAGATGCGCCCTTAGCAGTTGTTTCCATACCATCTTCAACATAGGACAGGCCTTCACCCAGGGTAACGCCTACGCCTACGCTGTTGAATTCAGCGGTAGAACCGATCGGCAGAGTTACCTTGTAATCAGCAGCCTTCAGTTCAGACTCGGTCAGAGTTGCGCTACCGATAGTCAGGGACATACCTGCAGCACTTGTCGGAATAGCCATAACAGCAGCGGATGCAGCTACAACAGCAGCAGCAGAAAGAGCTGCCATTGTCTTTTTCAATGTAGTCTTCATTGTTTCTATTTCCTTTCAAGAATAAAATTATATGTGATATATCAGCGGTGTGATATGCACCTCACACCACCAACATATACAAGCTTAAATAAATGGGTTGCGAATTTGACTTGCGGAGAAGAACTTACTTATTGCCGTTAGCGATCTTCAGAGCCTCTGCCCAGTCGATGTGTTCACCAGCACCGTTGTATGCCTGGTATACCTGAGTGTACAGCATATCGGTGGAATCCAGCTTAGCATCGTCTGTGTTTGCGCCAGCCTTGGACTCGGTATCAATATCAGATGCCAGGTAAGCCAGCTTGGTCTCCAGTGCAGTGCCATTCTTTACGGTGTCGAAGTATTCCTTCTCACCAGCACCCTTCAGTGCGATGTACAGCATGGTGTCGTACAGGTCAGTACTTGTTACCTTACCATCCAGGTTTGTGTCGCCCTTCAGAGCTACAGCAACCTTAACGGTTTCGCTGATGGTCAGATCTTCTTCACCCTTGTACTTCAGACCAACTTCGCCGTTGAAGTAAACCTTGCCTGCGCCAGCCTTCTGGTCAACAGTTGCATAAGCCTCGGCCGGAGTCATTGCAAAGTCAATTGCAGTTGCCGGATCCTGTACCTGATAGTCAGTACCGTCTTCCAGGTGCAGAGTTACGGACTCGATCAAACCAGCAACGTCGAAAGACTCTTCGTTGGACAGGTAGATGTCCTCAGCGGTCTCAGCGTCAACCAGCTTAACCTCTACAGAAGAAACGCCAGTCGGCAGAGTCTCGGTTGTACCTGTGCCAGTGCCGGTTCCAGTTTCGGTATTGGTTTCTGTGTTGGTCTCAGTATTGGTTTCAGTATTGGTTTCGGTATTGGTTTCTGTGTTGGTCTCAGTATTGGTTTCAGTATTGGTTTCTGTGTTGGTCTCAGTGTTAGTTTCTGTATTGGTATTGGTGTTGGTCTCAGTATTCGTCTCAGTGTTTGTTTCAGAGCCAGATACAGTTGTTACAGTAGTCTGCGTGTTGGTATCTGTGTCAGAGCCAGTTGCAGTTGTTACAGTGATCTCTGTAGTATCAGTTGTTTCAGAAGTGGAAGTTGTGGTTTCCTTATCCTTCAGAACAACAACAACGTCACGCTCAACATTGAAAGATGCAGTGCCAGCAGCTGCGCCCTTAACGGTAACAGTCTTGGTGGTCTCTACGCTTTCAACTTCCTTGTTTGCCAGCTTGTCGCTCTTTGCAACTTCAGCCTTTACATATGCAACAACTGCATCGTATTCAGCATCAGCAACTTCGAAAGTAGCGGTGTAAGTGCCGGCAGCTGCGCCAACAGTTACATTGGACGCGCCGTTCAGCAGAGCAGCAACATCGCCGGACTTTACAGCGATCTCAACATTTACGCCGGCATCCTGCAGGCTGCTGTTTACAGAAGAAACAGCCTTGTCGAACTGTGCGCCGTACTTGCCAACCAGACCATTAACGGTTGTCGGCAGGTTTGCTGCGGACTGGATGCCCTTCTTTACAGCATAGTTAACACCAGCTGCGATTGCCTCGTCAGCAGTGCCGTATGTCTTAGTTGCAGTAGACAGGTTCTTTGCAGCGTCATACTTCTTCTTCACGGTGTCGATCTTGCTGCCCAGCTTGTCGGTCTCAGCCTTCAGAGCTGCCAGGTCGCCAGCGATGTCGAAGTCAGCGTTTGCACGAACTTCATCTTCTGTCATGCCGTACTGCTTTGCCAGATCCTTGACCTTCTGGTCAACAGCAGCCTCAACCTGGGATTCCAGGCTGTCATATACAGCGTTCATGTAATCTGTAGCAGTATCTACAGTGTAGGTCTTGCCGCCGGCTGTGAAGCTCAGGTCAGCCTTTACTTCCTTGCTGTTTGCCAGATCAGTGGTGATGGTTGCGGTGTAGGAAACGCCCTTCAGGATGGAAGTATCCAGAGTTACGTTCTCATAGCCGCTCATGCCAGCCAGCTTGTCCTTCAGCTGCGGAGCCAGATAGCTTTCCAGATCAGCAGTGCCGGAGATCGTTACAACGCCGTTTTCTACCGTAGCGGTCGGATTTTCAGAAGCGTTTACGATGTCCTTCAGCAGTCCAGCGTAGTAGTTGTTGGTGTTGAAACCAGCAACCAGATCCTTAGCATTCAGGGTGATGGTCTTGCCGTTTGCAGCAGACTCTACCTTCTTACCCAGTACAGTGTTCCAGTCGGACTCTACTGTGTATTCAATGGTATCGCCCTCAGCGTCAGTCGGGAAACCAGTCTCCGGGTTTACCTTCAGCAGCTGATCTGCGGTGACCTGCATTGCTGCCGGAGCTTCCGCAGCGTTTGCAGAAATTGCAAGAATCTGACCCAGTGCAACCGGAATTGCGACAGTTGCAGCAAGAAGTCTGTTGAATGTCTTCTTCATTTCTCTTTACCTCTCTTTTAGTTGAGTTTCATTGCCGTCTGCATGGATGTGATTCATCCAACCCCAACAGTCGCATTCGCATCCGGGCAATCCCGCTTCCATACCCGAAAGACGCACGCTGCGGCAATCTTCATGCTTACAAGCACCTATAAAAAGCCCTCGTAAACAATTTACATACGTATTTTAACATATTATTGCGCCCGTGTCAAGCCCATTGACTCAATTTTCTTTAGATTCTTTGCTGGATATTATCCCCGTTTTTGTCGCTTTTTCACAATTTTCAGCCTGGAATTCTCAATTCAACAGTCTTTCCACCGACTTTTCAACATTTTTGACGCCTGGAACCCCTTTCCAGCGTGTGTCAACGCCGCATTTCCGGCGGAAGGGACAATGCCCACACCACACGTGTTCTCAGGCGTTTTGCCGCCTCGAAGTCCGTGCCGCCGGGACGGGACGCCAGGTCGATCACCAAGGTTTCCTGCGGCAGCCCTTTCAGCACAGTTTCATCCAGCACCAGCGCCGGGACGGTGTTGAAGATCACCGGGGCTGCCTTTGCCGCAGCCGGGAGCTGTTCCATCGGCACGGCAGCGAATCCCTGCATCTCTGCCAGCGCCCGGGTCTCGCACCGTCTGGCGCAGACGGTCACATCCATCCCCAGGCCACGCAGCCGTGGCGCAAGCGCCATGCCGATCCTGCCGTAGCCGATCACCAGCGCTGCCGTGCCGTGCAGCGTCCGGGCGGTCTCTTCCATGGCGATCTGGATGGCGCCCTCCGCAGACGGCACGGCATTCGCCAGGCAGAGTTCCTCCCGGCGGAGATAGTCCGCCGCCGCCAGTCCCCGGGATTCCAGCCACGGAAGAATGCCGCCGCACGCTCCGCCCAGCACCAGCGCCCCGGGCTTGCCGTGCGCCGCCAGCGTCTCCAGCGGGAGCGCCGCCTTTCCGAACGGTGCCGGGACAGTTGTTCCGTCCGGACTCGCCGGAACAGGCAGCACCAGAACGTCATACGCCGGCACTTCCTCCAGCGTTTCCGCACTGTGCAGCCCGGACTGCGCCGGAAGTCCCAGCGTCCATACGTCTGCCCCGGTCTTTTGCCGCAGCCGCCGGGCGGCGTACTGCTGCCGCAGGTCTCCGCCTGCCACAAGAATCACATTGTCGGATGTCATAGTTTTTCCCTCCGCTCCGCATTTCTGCGGTTTTCCACAGTGAAAAAGTGATGTTTTCAACAGGTTTTCAACTTTTCCACTCATTTCTACGTGGAAAACCTGTTGAAAGCACTGCCGCAAGGCATTCCTGAAAAATAGATTTCCGGACAGCACACAGCGCTGCCCTTACATCCTTAACGTATGCAGATTCGGGAAAAGGGGTGCGGAACATTTGGTCTCTTTCTATATAAGGATAGATAGAAAAACCAAAAGGCGCTCTCCCAGCGGAAAGCGCCTTTCAGAACCCGTCTGCAAAAGACCGGGTACATCTTATTTCGAAATGTTAACCAACCAGACCGGAGCGTTCGATACCTTCGGTGAAATACTTCTGGAGGAACACATACATAATCAGAATGGGCAGAATTGCGATCAGACAGCCTGCCTCCATCCAGACGATCTGTTCTCTGGGGCTGACATCTGCGTTGTTGAACAGCTGCTGGGAAAGCAGGGTGCTCAGATTTTTCAGCATCAGCGCAATGGTCTGGTTCTTGGTGAAGAAGGTGGAGCTGACATAGTAGTCATTCCAGTACCAGACTACGGAGAACAGGAACACGGTCAGAAACGAGGAGGATGCGTTGGGGATCATGACCTGGACGAAGGTGCGGAGCGGACCGCAGCCGTCCAGATATGCGGCATCTTCCAGCTCCTTGGGCAGACCCTTGAAGAACTGACGGAAAATGAAGATCATCAGTCCGGCACGGATGCCGTTGCCCATGGCTGCCGGCAGGTACATACAGAGCTTGGAGTTGATGAGATTTACCGACAGGCTGCCGAAACCAAAGTTCCGGAACATCATGTACTGGGGAATGGAGATGATCTGCGACGGCACCAGGATCATCATGACGACGATGCCGAAGAGAATGCCCTTTCCCTTGAACTTGAACCGGGCGAAACCATAACCTGCCAGTGCGCAGGATGCCACCTGTACCAGCGAGCAGCCCACATTCAGCAGGAGCGTGGTTTTCAGCGTGCTCCAGATGTCCATGACATTGGCAGTATCCTTGATAACGCTCCAGGTGAGGTGACGAGGAATCCACATAACGGTGGGGTCGCTCATGTCCGTGGGGTCACGGAACGCACAGCTGATCATATAGATCAGCGGATAGAGGATGACAAAGCAGAGTCCGAAGAGGATGAAGAACCGGAAAAACGGCCAGACTGCCTCAAACACCCGTTTCCGGCGCATATAGGCAATCTCAGATTTGTTCATGCTCTTCATGCGGATCTTCCGAGCCTCACGCTTGCTCATGCCGTTGCCCACCTGGGCATCCGCTTTCGGGGATGCCAGCGGCTTATTTTTTGTTGTTTCCATAACTGACATCTCCTTTTTAGTCTACTTCGTAGTAAATGAACTTGTTGAGGATTGCGGTAATGATACCCACCGCCGCCAACACGATGGCGAAGTATACCCACGCCATTGCCGATGCCGGGCCGTACTGCCAGTCGCTTTGCAGGTCGAGGATACGACCCATGACCACGTTGTTCGGGTCGGTAAAGGAATCAATGATGGTAAAGATAAAGCACGCCAGGATCATGGGGCTGACATAGGGCAGGGTGATCTTCCAGAAGTATTCCCACGCCGTCGCACCCTCCATCTGCGCCGCCTCCTTGGCGGAGACCGGAATGTTCTGGAGCGCCGCCAGGAAGATCAGAATCTGGATGCCGGAGTTCCAGACGATGCCGAAGATGTTGTCCGACACCGTTTCAATGGTGGTCTGCATACTGTCGGAGATGCCGTAGATGCCCAGGAACTCCATCAGCTGACCCAGCAGGTCAGTGGAGAACATGGTGGAAAACTGGCTGGCATCGCTGTTGCCGGTGCTTTGCAGGTTGCCGTTGATGATGTTGTACACCGGACCGGTGGCAATGATGACCGGGAGGAAGAACACGGCACGGGAGAAGGTCCGTCCCTTGAACTTCTGGTTCAGAATGACTGCCACGAACAGGGAGAACACCAGAATCAGCGGCGTTTTCCAGGCGGTGTCTTTCAGCACCTTGACCAGGTACTGGCGGTAGTTCGGGTCTACGTTGAACGCATAGTTATAGTTGTCCAGTCCCACAAACGGACCGACCATGCCGCCGGTGTCCGGGCTGACTTCCCGGAACGAGTAGAACAGGGATTCCACCACCGGGATCAGAAAGAATATGAGTGCGCCGATAAACCACAGCGCAATGAAGCAGTAGCCGTACATACTCTTTCGTTTTTCATATGCCATTTTCATGCTTCGTTCCAGCTCCCTTCTTCCACATAATCCGCCATGGCATAAGCCTTGCCGTCTACGGTGACGATCTGTTTCGACAGGTCGGTTTCTACCACCGTGCCGTTTGCATATGTGGTGGTAATGACATCGCCGTTTCTCTCATAGCCGGTGATGGTCTGGTCGCCCAGTCCGGAAAGCACCGCCTCGGAGAACGCATAGCTCTGTGCCGCATAATCGGTCCAGCTTTCGGCGCTGGCATAATAGAGACCGTCCAGCACAGTGTCTTTCAGCGTGCTGGTCTCTTCGCCGATCATGTCGAAGTGCAGGCTGCTGCCGGATGCAATGGAGAGCAGCACGGTCTCTTCCGGCGTTGCCGAGGCATTCACGGCGCTGCCGGCATAGGATTTCAGTCCGTGCATCACGATCTGATAGAACGGGATGTCCTCATCAAACACATCGAATCCGCTGGACTGCAGCGGCACATCGGTGATCTCCTGAACATAGGGCAGCGCATAGGCGTTTGCCCCGTCTGCCAGCAGGGTGATGT
>OCHL01001630.1_pt1 | contig 13264 bp, 13 predicted proteins | sample 1538421 | NCBI WGS metagenome assembly OCHL01 (sample SAMN04571690, study PRJEB22368) | human gut metagenome | biome: human gut; material: stool | host: Homo sapiens | place: Luxembourg | collected 2012-06-01 | reverse complement strand
ATTAATCAATTAGTAAGAAAAGGAAGAAAAACATCAGTAACAAAGTCAACAGCTCCAGCATTACAACATGGTTACAATTCTAAAAAGAATAGACAAACTAACCATAGAGCACCACAAAAAAGAGGAGTTTGTACAGTAGTTAAAACTGTAACACCAAAGAAACCTAATTCAGCATTAAGAAAAGTTGCCAGAGTTAGACTTTCTAATGGTTATGAAGTAACATCTTATATCCCAGGAATAGGACATAACTTACAAGAACACAGTGTTGTTCTAATAAGAGGAGGAAGAGTTAAAGACCTTCCAGGTGTTAGATATCATATTATTAGAGGAACATTAGATACAGCAGGTGTTAAAGACAGAATGCAAGGTAGATCAAAATACGGAGCAAAAAAACCTAAAAAATAAAATTTAGGAAAATTAAAAACTAGTGCTAATAATTACTAATTTAAGGTACTTAAATTTAGAATATATAGCACTATGCGGAAAAGATAAACTTTTCAGAGTACCTAGATACTAAATTAGTATCAAAATAAAATTAAGGAGGGAAGAATAGTGCCAAGAAAAGGATATATAGCAAAAAGAGAAGTTTTACCAGATCCAGTATATAATAGTAAAGTTGTAACAAAACTAGTAAACAATATTATGCTAAATGGTAAAAAATCAGTTGCTCAAAAAATAGTTTACGGTGCATTTGACATTGTAAAAGAAAAAGAGCAAAGAGATCCACTAGAAGTTTTTGAAGAAGCACTAAATAACATTATGCCAGTTCTTGAAGTTAAAGCTAGAAGAGTTGGTGGAGCTACATACCAAGTTCCATTAGAAATTAGACCAGAAAGAAGACAAACTTTAGGTTTAAGATGGTTAGTTAGATATGCAAGAACAAGACATGAAAAAACAATGGCAGAAAAATTAGCCGGAGAAATTATAGATGCTATAAACGGAAACGGTGGAGCATTCAAGAAGAAAGAAGATACACATAGAATGGCAGAAGCAAACAAAGCATTTGCACATTATAAATGGTAATAATAATGCTAAAAAAGAGCATATTAAGAGATATAAAACTTTATAGTAACAATGAGGGGAGGAAATAAAGTTGGCAGGAAGAGCATATCCATTAGAGAGAACAAGAAATATAGGAATTATGGCTCATATTGATGCTGGTAAAACAACAACAACAGAGAGAATACTTTTCTATACAGGAAAAACTCATAAAATAGGAGAAGTTCACGAAGGTGCAGCTACAATGGACTGGATGGAACAAGAACAAGAAAGAGGTATAACAATTACATCTGCTGCTACAACTTGTTTCTGGAACAATAACAGAATAAATATTATTGATACACCAGGACACGTTGACTTTACAGTAGAAGTTCAAAGATCTTTAAGAGTTCTTGACGGTGCAGTTACAGTACTTGCTGCAAAAGGTGGAGTTCAACCACAAACAGAAACAGTTTGGAGACAAGCTGATAAATACCAAGTACCAAGAATGGTATATGTAAATAAAATGGACATCACAGGAGCAAACTTTATGCTATGTGTTGACCAATTAAAAAATAGATTAAAAGCTAATGCTGTACCAATCCAATTACCAATTGGAGCAGAAGATGGGTTTAAAGGTATAGTAGACTTAATCAAAATGAGGGCATTCATTCATAAAGATGATTTAGGAAAAGAAATAGAAGAAACAGATATTCCTGATGATATGAAAGATTTAGCTCAAGAATATCATGATAAAATGATAGAAGCAGTTGCTGAACAAGATGAAGAATTAATGATGAAATACCTAGAAGGTGAAACATTAACAGATGAAGAAATCAAAAAAGGTTTACGTGCAGGAACAATTGCAAACACAATAGTTCCAGTAACTTGTGGTTCTTCATATAAAAACAAAGGTGTTCAAGAATTATTAAATGCAATAGTTGATTATATGCCATCACCATTAGATATACCACATATCAAAGGTGTTGACGAAGATGGAAACGAAGTAGAAAGAAAAACATCTGATTCAGAACCATTTGCAGCTTTAGCATTTAAAATTGCTACAGACCCATTTGTTGGAAAATTATGTTTCTTTAGAGTATATTCAGGAACATTAGAATCTGGTTCAACAGTATTAAACTCAAATAAAGATAAGAAAGAAAGAATCGGAAGAATATTACAAATGCATTCTAATCACAGAGAAGATATAGATAAAGTATATGCAGGAGATATTGCTGCAGCAGTTGGACTAAAAGAGGTTACAACTGGAGATACTTTATGTGATATCGATCATCCTGTTATATTAGAATCAATGGAATTCCCAGAGCCAGTTATTGATATTGCTATCGAACCAAAAGACAAAGTAGCACAAGAAAAAATGGGTATAGCATTAGCAAAACTAGCAGAAGAAGATCCAACATTTAAAACATATACAAACCAAGAAACAGGACAAACAATCATCGCTGGTATGGGTGAGTTACACCTAGACATTATCGTAGACAGATTAAAGAGAGAATTTAAAGTTGAATGTAATGTAGGTAAACCACAAGTTGCTTACAAAGAAACAATCAAAAATAAAGTTAGAGTTCAAGGTAAATTCATTCGTCAATCTGGTGGTAAAGGACAATATGGTGATGTTTGGTTTGAAATGGAACCATTAGAACCAGGAAAAGGAATAGAATTTGAAAGCAAAATCGTTGGTGGAGCTGTTCCAAAGGAATATATTAAACCAATCGAACAAGGTTTAAGAGAAGCAGCTGAAGGTGGATATTTAGCTGGTTACCCAGTTATAGATTTCAAAGCTACATTAGTAGATGGATCTTACCACGAAGTTGACTCTTCAGAAATGGCTTTCAAAATTGCAGCATCTATGGCATTCAAAGAAGGATGTAAACAAGCAGGTGTTGTTATCCTAGAACCTATTATGAAAGTAGAAATAACAGTTCCAGAAGAATATATGGGAGATGTTATTGGAGACGTAAACTCTAGACGTGGAAGAATGGAAGGTATGGAGGGAAATGACGGAATGCAAGAAATTCACTCATTTATTCCATTATCAGAAATGTTTGGTTATGCTACAGACTTACGTTCAAAAACACAAGGTAGAGGAACATACTCTATGGAACCATCACACTATGAAGAAGTTCCAAAATCTGTATTAGAACAAATTGTAGCTTCAAGAGGAAAGAAAAGCGAATAATATTTAGTAATATACTTGATTTTTTAAAGATTATAGTATAAAATGATGTTCGAAAAATAAATGCGTCAAAAAGAAAAATAAAATATAGAGATGTAAAATCTCAAAAAATTAAAGGAGGAATAAAAATGGCTAAAGAAAAATTTGTTAGATCAAAGCCACACGTTAACATTGGTACAATCGGACACGTTGACCATGGTAAAACAACAACAACAGCAGCTATTACAAAATACTTATCATTATTAGGAAGAGCTAACTTCGAAGCATATGATGCAATCGATAGTGCTCCAGAAGAAAAAGCAAGAGGAATCACAATTAACACAGCACACGTTGAATATGAAACAGAAAACAGACACTATGCACACGTTGACTGCCCAGGACACGCAGACTACGTAAAGAACATGATTACAGGTGCTGCTCAAATGGATGGTGCTATCTTAGTTGTTTCTGCAGCTGATGGACCAATGCCACAAACAAGAGAACACATCTTACTTGCAAGACAAGTTGGTGTTAAATATATCGTTGTTTACTTAAATAAATGTGATATGGTAGACGACCCAGAATTATTAGACTTAGTTGAAATGGAAGTTAGAGACTTATTAACAGAATATGGTTTCCCAGGAGACGATATCCCAGTTATAAAAGGATCATCTTTAAAAGTACTAGAAAGTACATCTAAAGATCCTAATGACGAAGTTTATAAACCAATAAAAGAATTAATGGATGCAGTTGATAGCTATATCCCAACACCAGAAAGACCAGTAGATCAACCATTCTTAATGCCAATAGAAGATATATTCTCTATTACTGGTAGAGGAACAGTTGCTACAGGTAGAGTAGAAAGAGGAGAAGTTAAAGTTTCTGACGAAGTTGAAATCGTTGGATTATCAACAGAAAAGAAAAAATCAGTTGTTACTGGTGTAGAAATGTTCAGAAAATTATTAGACCAAGCAGAAGCTGGAGACAACATTGGTGTTCTTTTAAGAGGTATCCAAAGAACAGATATCGAAAGAGGACAAGTATTATCTAAACCAGGATCAATACATCCACATACAAAATTCTCAGCACAAGTTTACGTATTAACAAAAGAAGAAGGTGGAAGACATACACCATTCTTCAATGGATATAGACCTCAATTCTATTTCAGAACAACAGACGTTACAGGTGTTATCGAATTACCTGCTGGAACAGAAATGGTTATGCCAGGAGATAACGTAGACATGACAATCGAACTAATCACACCTATCGCTATGGAAGAAGGATTAAGATTCGCTATCCGTGAAGGTGGTAGAACAGTTGGTTCAGGTGTTGTTTCTAAAATATTTGAATAATATTATAAAAGATAGGGGTGCATCTTTATGATGTACCTCTTTTTTTGTAAAATTGGACATATAAAACTAAACTATTTGGTCAGAAACTATTGCTTTTTTATTAAAGAAATAATAAAATAAATAAGTCAAAATTTACTAATTGGAGGAAACAAATATGATTATACTGCTAGATGCAATGGGCGGGGATAATGCCCCAGATGCCAATATAAAAGGAGCTGTAAAAGCAGTTAATGAAGTAAGTCAGTCAACAGAAATATTATTAATTGGAAAAGAGGATGTAATTAATAATAGAGTTAAAGAATTATATAACAAAGAGAAACTATCAGATATTTCTCCAAGATTAAAGATATATAATGCAACAGAAACGATAGAAATGGAAGATACACCAACAGTAGCAATAAAGCATAAGAAGGATTCATCTATGGTTGTTGGATTTAATTTGCTAAAGGAAGGTAAAGGAGATGTATTTATTTCTGCAGGTAATTCGGGTGCATTACTAACAGGTGCAACTTTACTGGTAGGAAGAATAAAAGGAATAGATAGACCAGCATTAGCAGGAATTCTTCCTGCATATAAAAGTCAATTATTATTAATGGACTGCGGATCTAATACGAATTGCAAACCAATAAATTTATTACAATTTGCTCAAATGGCTTCTATATATTTAAGAAATACTTTCGGAATCGAAAAACCTGCCATAGGGTTATTAAATATAGGAACAGAAGAAACAAAAGGAAATGAGCTAACTAGGTTATCATATGAACTATTAAAAGAAAAATCAGAAGAATTAGGAATAAACTTTATTGGCAATATAGAAGGAAGAGATGCTTTTTCTGGTAAAGTGGATGCAGTTGTAACTGATGGGTTTACAGGTAATATATTTTTAAAGACAACAGAAGGATTAGGAAAATTTGTAAAAGTATCATTAACAGATAGTTTAAAGCGTAACTTTTTATCTATATTAGGAAGTATTCCATGTTTGCCAGCGATAAATAGATTTGCTAAAACAATGGATTACAAAATATATGGTGGGGCTTTATTCTTAGGTGTTAAAAAACCAGTTGTTAAAGCACATGGAAGTAGTGATGACAGATTATTTGAATACACAATAATTCAAGCTGAAAAGTTTGTTGAAAATAAAGCAGTAGAAAAAATGACAGAAGAATTTTTAAAACAAAAGGAAAATAATGCTTGACTTTTTGAAGACAATATATTATTGTTTAGTCAGTAGAAAAAAACATGCGAGAGGAGGTGTACATAGTTAAATGAACCAAGAAGAAATATTTGAAAAAGTAAAGAAAATAATAGTTGAACAATTAGGTGTTGCAGAAACATCTGTAACAATGGAAGCATCTTTTATAGATGATTTAGGAGCAGATTCTTTAGATATAGTAGAATTAATTATGGCATTGGAGGAAGAATTCGATATGGAGATTCCTGACGAAGATGCAGAAAAGATCGTTTCAGTAAGCGATGTTGTAGACTATATTAAAGATAATGCTTAATTAGTATAATAGCAATAACAATGAAAGGTATCATATGAGATTATGGTATCTTTTTTTTGTAATAAAAAATAAATATAAATGTAACATTAATGTTATTTACTATATGTAATAAAAACTATATAATTTATATAAAATATTGTGTCAAAAGGGTGATTATATGGAAGAAAAATTAGGAAAAATTGTAGATGATGGAAGAATATATGATTTAGATGATATTGACAATATAGATAAATTAGAAGCATTACTAAAAGGTTTAGAGCAAAAAGAAAAGGATATTAAAAGTCAAATAGATGCAAGTATAGCAGAAGATTTACAAGAGAGAGAATAGGGGGGACTAAGATGGACGAAAGACAAGACATAGAGCCAAAGGATAAAAATATAGCACAATTAATGGTAAAATTAACAACAGTGCAAGCGCAAATAAAATTAGTAAAAGCAGCAATATTCATGAATAAGCAAAGGGCAGCAATAGCAAATAAAATGAAAAATGTAAAAGAATATGCAGAAAGTCAAGCTGAAAAATATGATCAAAATAAAGAAGCTGCTCAAAAAGCTATTGATACATATAAAAAATCTGTAGAAGAAGCAATGGGAAAATATGAAAATGATTATCTTCAAGTTATGGCCAACCAGGATAAATGGCAAGCTTACGAACTAGAGGATATTAGTGAACAAAAGAAATTAACTACAGAAATAAAAGAAACAAGAAAAACACAAGAATATAAAGACTGGAAACAAGAAGTTAAAAGTCTTAATAGAGAAATTAAAGCTAATGCAAATAATCCAGAGAAATTAGCTGTTTTAGCGGAACAATTAAAATCATTACAAGCTAAAGATCCAACATTAGAAAAACAACAGCAAATAGAACTTATACAAAGAAATAGAGCTACAACAAAGGAAATGCTTGATTTTTATGATACAGAACTAAAGATAATACAAGATGATAGGGATAAAAAATTAGATGAATTATTAGAGAATAAAGAGACTTCTTTAGCTAAAATTCAGAAACAAAATGTTTGGCAAAAATTTCTTGCAAGATTTACATCTAAATCAAAATCTTTTAACAATAATGTAATAACACCAATTATGGATAAAGCTTCTAAAATAAAAAATGAGAAAATACCACAAATTTTAGCTGATAGAAAAGAAAAGCAAGATGCAAGAAAAGAAAAAAGAGAAGAAACAATGAAAAAAATTAAAAGAACAAAAGATAATGTCGTAGATAAAATTATGGATACTAAAGATTCTACAGTTGGATTAGCTAAAAAAGGAATAAGAGCAGTTGTAGACTTTGGAAGAGAAGCTAAAAAAGCTACTATAAGAACTATTGAAAGAGCAGGAGAGGTAAAAGATAATATAAAAGAAGGATTAAGAACTGCAGTGGAAAATAGTACTCAAACTTTAGAAGATTTAAATGGTGAAAGATAAAAGAAATTCAATTTTGAATTTCTTTTTTCTTTACTTGCAAAAACAAAAAAATGTTATATAATAATAACATCTAGGAGGGAAATATGTTAGAAAATTTTGAAAAAAATATAGGATATATATTTAAAGATAAAAATTTATTAAAAACAGCATTAACACATACATCATATGCATATGAAAAAAGAGTTCAAAGCAATGAGAAATTAGAATTTTTGGGAGATAGTATTTTAGAATTTATATCTAGTAATTATTTATATAAAAATTATATAAATCTAAATGAAGGAGAAATGACTAAAGTTAGAGCAAGTGTTGTTTGCGAGAAGAGTTTATACAAAATTGCAATAAAGCATAATTTTGGTGATTTCTTATATTTAGGTAAAAGTGAATTATCAAATAACGGAAATAAAAATGAAGCAATATTGGCAGATAGTGTAGAGGCTGTTATTGCAGCTATTTTTTTAGATGGAGGATTAGAACCAGTACAAAAATTTATAATAGAAAATCTAGCAGAGGAAATAAAGATAGCTAGTCAAAATGTAGGGCTAAAAGATTATAAGACTGTATTACAAGAAAAATTACAACATAAAGGAACTGTTAATATAGAATATAATATTTTGAACGAGAGTGGTCCTGATCATAGTAAAGTATTTGAAGCAGAAGTAAAATGTAATGGGAAACAATTAGCAACAGGTAAAGGAACATCAAAAAAAGCAGCAGAAATGGAAGCTGCGAAAAAAGCAATAGAACAGCTATAATGCAGGAGGAAGAGATATGAAAGAAAAAATATATATTCCTATAAGAATAAGTGAAGAAATCTTAACTGATGAAATTGCAAAAAAACTAGCGGAAAACAAAGATAAAAAAATTTTACTAGAAATATTAGATGAAGATTTTACAAGTATAAATATAAAAAAACAAGAAGAAATTCTTATTCAAATTAATAAAGTTTTAAAAGAATATAAAGGCTTTGGAATAAAAATAATGTCTACTCCAGATAGTATAGACAAAAATAATTTAAAATTATTAAAAAAGTATAAGGTAAAAGAGATAGAATTAACAATAGAATCATCAAATGATTATATATTAAAAAATATTGGCATAGATTATAAATATGATGATGCAAAAAAAATTGCCAAAAAAATAAAGTCATATAGATTTTTATTAAGTGTAAAAACGATATTAGGACTTCCAGAAAGTACAGTAGCGGATGATTTAAATACTATAAGACAAGTTATAAAATTTAAACCAGAACAAATTACTTTGATTCCATGTAATGCTGATTATAATAAAAATATAGGAAGATTAGCTGAACAAAACGAATTTACTCCATTAGCAAAAATTCAGATAGTAGAAAGATTAAAAGAAAGTATAAAATTAATAGCACATACTAAAATAAAAAATATTAAAATAGGAGAAGATAATCAGTATATAGAAGAAATGCCAATAGTACAATTTAGAAATTTAGTGGCTAGTGAAATTTGGTACGAAAAAATAATAGAACTGATAAAATCATATAATGTAAAAGTAAAAGAAGTCGAAATAGAAGTAAATAGCTTAGATGTAGACAATGTTAAAGGAGCAGAAAATAAGAACCTAGAACAATTAAAAGATGTATATGATGTGGAATTACATGTTTCAGAAAATAATAAATTAGCAAAAGGAAATTATAAGATGAAAATATTAAAGACATATACAGATTTTTTGGAAGATAATGAGAACTAGCATAAAAAAGCCTATATTACAAATAATTGTAATATAGGTGATTTTTATGGTAAAAAACTATTTAAAAAATTTAAGTTTTATAATATTAGGATGCATAATTATGGCAATTGGAACATCAATGTTTTTATTACCTAATAAGTTTTCGACAGGAGGAGTAACAGGAATTGCAACAATAGTATATTATTTATTTAAAATTCCATTAGGAACAGTTAATATTTTAATTAATATTCCCATTCTAATTTTTACATTTTATAGATTAGGAAAGACAGTAGTTATAAATTCAGTTATAGGCTCGTTCATTATTTATAGATATCCTAGACAAATTTCCTGCTTTTACAAATGATGTTTTTTTAGCAAGTATATATGGAGGCGTTTTCTTAGGTATAGGTACAGGCATTGTACTAAATGCAAATGCTACAACTGGAGGAACAGAACTAGTTAGCAATTTAATTAAAACATATAATTTGAATATAAAAACAAGTAGTCTTATAATGCTTATAGATTCTTCGATTGTCTTGTTAAATGTGCTTGTTTTTAAAGAAATAGAAATTGGATTATATTCAGCAATAGCTATTATTTTAATGGGAAAGGTTATAGATATAATTGTAGAAGGTACAGATTTTTCGAAACTAATATTTATTATATCAGAAAAAAATGATAAAATATCTAAAGAGATAGGTGAACATATAAAACGAGGAACAACTGGAATATATGGGAAAGGAATGTTTGAAGATAAAGATAGATTAGTATTAATGTGTGCGGCAGGAAGAGGAGATGTACTAAAAATAAAACACATCGTACAAGCAAATGATAAGGAAGCTTTTATAATTATTACAAATGCCAGAGAAGTTTTAGGAAAAGGATTTAAGTAGGAGGAATACATGAAGCAACAAGAATTTTTATTAGAAAATTATAGTTCATTTAATTTAAGAGATATATTTGAATGTGGACAATGCTTTAGATGGAATAAGGAAGAAGATGGTAGCTATACGGGAGTTTTTGCTAATAATGTAATAAATGTTAGTAAAACAACTAAAGGAATATATTTTAAAGGTGTTTGCGAAAAAGATATTGTTAATACTGTAATAGATTATTTTGACTTAGATAGAGATTATAATGAAATAAAACGAACATTAGCCAAAGTAGATAACAACATGAAAGAGAGTATAAGGTATGGGGAAGGCATTAGGATTTTAAACCAAGATTTATGGGAAACCATAATTTCATTTATAATATCAGCTAATAACAATATTCCAAGAATTAAAGGGATTATAGAACGTTTATCAAAAAAATATGGAAAAAAAATAGAATTTAATAATAAAAAATATTATACTTTTCCAACAGTAGAAGAATTAAAAGATGTTTCTGTAGAAGAATATAGGGAGTTAGGATTAGGCTTTAGAGATATAAGATTATATGAGACTACTAAAATGATTTTAAATAAGGACGTAGATATTTCAAAATTAAATGAAATAAAAGATACAAATCAAGTAAGAGATGAACTTTTAAAACTTTCTGGAGTAGGTCCAAAAGTTGCAGATTGTATTTTGCTATTTTCTACATTAAAAAGATTTGATGTATTTCCCATAGATGTATGGGTAAGAAGAGTTATGAATGATTTATATATTCATAAAGAAGATGAGAAAAATGTAAGCAAAAAAGAGATATTAAAGTTAGCAAATGATAAATTCGGGAACTTAGAAGGAATAGCTCAGCAATATTTATTTTATTGGAGAAGAGAACTAGGATAAGTTCTCTTCTCGATTAGTTTTATATAGAAATTATTAAAACCACAGAGAGACTTAATATTTAAAAACAAGAAAAATGTCGAAAAATGAAGAAAAAACGAGATAATCAAAAATAATAAAGAAAAATAACAAATAACTATTTACAAACGCGAAATAATGTGATATATAAAAAGCAGATTTATTCTAAATCGTTTTTTATATCAAAACTCATTTCAAATAATTTATAATCTAAATAAAACCCTTAATAAAAAAGTTAATAATAGTAGGAGGTGGTGCTTTTCCTATAATTAAATAAACTCCAATTTATTATACATGTCTATTTACGGTTTAGAATAAATCTATAATTATATTTAGGAGAATAAATTTGTTATCAATAGTAAATACAATTGCATTAAATGGTACAGAAGGTACTGTAGTAGAAGCACAGGTAGATTTATCAGCAGGAATACCACATTGGGATATGGTAGGTATGCTAGGAACAAGCATAAAAGAATCAAAAGAGAGAATAACTGTTGCTATAAAAAATACTGGAATAAAACTAGTAGGAAAAAAGATAAGCGTAAATTTAGCACCAGCAGAGATAAGAAAAGAAGGATCCTCTTTTGATTTAGCAATAGCAGTAGGAATTTTAATTAATTTAGGAATAATAAAAAAGGAATGTATCAATTCAGCCGTTTTTATAGGCGAAATATCTTATAATGGAAATGTTAATTCTGTAAAAGGTGTATTACCCATGTGTTTATCAGCACAAAAAAATGGTTTTAAAAGGGTATATATACCAAATTCTAATATTAATGAGGCTAAGTTAGTAAATAATTTAGAAATCGTAAGTGTTAATTCTTTAAAAGATTTAATTCAAAAAATTAATTCGAAAATAATCATAGAAAAAAATATAAGTCAAATAGAACGTTATGCTAAAGTAGAGTATGATATGGATTTTTCAGAGATTTATGGTCAAGAAAAGGCTAAAAGAGCACTCGAGATTGTGGCGGCAGGAAATCATAACTGTCTATTAATTGGTCCGCCAGGTGTTGGAAAAACAATGCTTGCCAAGAGATTAATAACGATATTTCCTAAGCTTACTTATGATGAAATTATAGAAATAACGAAAACTAATAGTATACTTGGCCTAATCAAAGAAAATGAAATTATAAATAGAAGACCTTTTATAGAGGTAAATCCCAATATAACTTTAGCATCATTTGTTGGTGGTGGGAGAAATCCAATGCCAGGTGCAATTACATTAGCTAATTTAGGAATATTATTTATGGATGAATTTGCAGAATTTGATAGTAAAAAATTAGAGATGTTAAGAACTATATTAGATTTGCAAGCTATAAAATTAGATAGAGTACATGCATCTGTACAATATCCGTGTAAGTTTGTTTTGATGGCTGCTATGAATCCTTGTCCATGTGGTTTTCTTGGAAGTAAAGAAAAAAATTGTACTTGTTCGGAAACTAAAATAAAAAGGTATTTATCAAAGCTAAGTGGGCCAATAGTAGATAGGATTGATATACAATTAAATATATCAAATGTTGAATATTCAGAGATATATACTAATAAAAAAATAGAGAAAAGTGAAGTGATTAGAAAAAGAGTTGAAGAAGCAAGGAAGATTCAGCTATTAAGATTTGAAAAAGAAAAGATAAGCACGAATTCCGAAATGAACACTTCTCAAATAAAAAAGTATTGTATATTAGATAAAGAAAGCAAAAGCTTTTTAGAAATGGTATATGCAAAATATAAACTTAATATAAGAACATATAATAATATTTTAAAAATATCACGAACTATTGCAGATTTAAGTAATAAAGAGAGGATAGACGTATCTTGTATAGCAGAGGCAATTCAATATAAGGTTGATAATAAATTTTATAAAAAGGAAGTGTAACAAATAATAACTATAAATTATAAAGAAAATACATATCCAAAGGAATTATTAAAATTAAAATCACCACCATTAAAATTATATGTGGAAGGAAATATTGAGTTGCTAAATAAGGAAATTATAGCAATTGTTGGAGCAAGAAATTGTAGTGAATATGGTTGGAAACAAGCAAAAAAATTTTCAACAGCATTATCTCAAAATGGAATATGTATTATAAGTGGATTAGCAATAGGAATTGATTCAATTTCACACATATCTGCTATGAATAATGCTGGAAAAACTATAGCTGTTTTAGGTGCTGGATTTAATAATATATATCCAAAGGAAAATAAGGAATTATTTAATAAAATATTAGAAAATAACGGGTGTGTTATATCAGAGTATCCACCAGAAGAAAAGGTTAATACCAAAAATTTCCCAAGAAGAAACGAAATAATTAGTGCACTAGCTTTTGGTGTATTAGTTAT
>OCHL01001602.1_pt1 | contig 13445 bp, 9 predicted proteins | sample 1538421 | NCBI WGS metagenome assembly OCHL01 (sample SAMN04571690, study PRJEB22368) | human gut metagenome | biome: human gut; material: stool | host: Homo sapiens | place: Luxembourg | collected 2012-06-01 | reverse complement strand
GCAGGCGACAGCGGCTGGTATTTTTATGAGAACGGACAGCTGAAAACAGGATGGCTTTATCGGAATGGAAACTGGTACTGGCTGGATCCGGACCGGAACGGCCGCATGGCAGAAAACAGCTGGTTCACATACGATAATAATTTTTATTATGCCAAGGGAGACGGAGCAATCTATAAAAATGGTTTTCAGGAAGTAGATGGAAACCTTTATTATTTCCAGAGCTGGGGCGGCATTCAGAAAAATGTGTATCTCAGCATCAGCGGAAAAATGTACTATGTACAGGAAAATGGTATCGTTGCCCGTGGAATAGTCAGAACAATGAATGGACATGGTGATCTCTGCGCATTTGATGATACTACGGGAGCGCAGATCACACAAAAAGGCTGGCTGAAAAAAGGCACATCATATTATTGGGTAAGAGAAGACGGCGTCCTGCAGACCGGCTGGCTGCTGTACGATGATAACTGGTACTGGTTTGATGATAATGGTGTCATGATGGCATCCGGCTGGAAAGAAATCAACAACAATCTGTATTACTTCCAGAGCTGGGGCGGCATTTATAAAAACGGTTTCCAGAGCATCGGAGGAAACGAGTATTATTTCAGGAGCTGGGGTGGTGTATATCGAAACACCTTCTTTACCGTAAAAGGAAAAACCTACATAGCGCAGAATGACGGATCGATCTATCATGCCAGCCAGACCGGCTGGGTTCAGCTGGGAGATCAGACTTACTGGATCAATCAGGATGGTTCTGTTCAGACCGGCTGGCTGAAGTTGGAAGGCAAATGGTACTGGCTGAAAGCGGACGGCACACGTGCTGCATCTGAATGGATCACGTATGACAACAACCGATATTATTTCGACGGTGACGGTGTGATGTACACCGGAATGAAAGAGGTTGACGGAACAAGATATTATTTCCACAGCTGGGGCGGCGTTTACCATAACGAATCTTTTACCTGGCAGGGAAAGAAATACTGGGCAAAGGATGACGGAACCTTCTATACAGGTGTCTGCGATATCAATGGAAAGAAATACTATTTTCTGGAAGACGGCGAGCAGATTACAAAAGAGGGCTGGTATCTGACCAACGGAACGTATTACTGGATCAACAAGGATACGTCGCTTCAGACCGGCTGGGTGAAATATGACAACAACTGGTACTGGATGAAAGAAGACGGTACGATGGCATCGTCTGAATGGATCACCTACGACAAAAACCGCTACTATTTCCGAAGCTGGGGCGGCATGTACACCGGAATTCATACCATCGGCGGAACAAAATACGCATTCCAGAGCTGGGGCGGTCTGTACCATGATCAGACATTTACCATCGGCGGTAAAACATACTATGCCAATTCAGATGGAACATTTGCCACCGGCTGGGTGCAGAACGGCGGAAAAACATATTATTTCGATGAGGACGGCACAAGCCATACGGGCTGGCTGCTTCTGGACGGAACGTATTACTGGATCAACGCCAATGGAACCAGAAGAGATGACGAGCTGTTTCAGTACGACGGAAACTATTATTATGTAGACAAAAACGGCGTTATGGCGACAAGCGGCTGGGTATACTGGGATTATAACTATTATTATCCGAGAAGCTGGGGCGGCATGTACAAGAATGCGTTTATTACCTATGATAATAACCTCTATTACCTTGGATCTGACTCGAAAATGGCAATCGGCTGGCAGTCGATTGGCGGAAATACATACTATTTCCGAAACTGGGGCGGCATGATAACCGGAAAACAGGTGATCGACGGAAAAACGTATGTGTTCGATGAGGACGGCAAGCTGGTACAGAGTCCGGACGGATTTGAACCGTCCGCGCAGATCGGTGTCCGCACCGTACGGAACTTTCTGAAAAATGCACTGCTTCCGCTTGGAAATACCCTGTATATCTGGGGAGGCGGCCACACAGACGCAGAGGCAGAGAGTTACGGCGTCAATGCGCAGTGGAAACAATTCTTCAATACACAGAATTCCACCTACAACTATTCCGATCATCTGTATGAGTACGGAAAAGGTCTTGACTGTTCCGGCTATGTCGGATGGACCGCACATCAGGTGACGAAAGAGTATGCAACGACAACCTCCACTGGAATGCCGGCCTACTTTGCAAGAAAAGGCTGGGGAACCTGCGTGACAGGCGATACGTCCCAGAAATTTACGCCGGGTGATGTGGTCAGCAAGAGCGGTCATGTCTGGATTGTCATTGGCCAGTGCTCGGACGGCAGCGTGGTTGTCATTCATGCGACACCGCCGTATATTCAGCTTGGCGGAACCGTTTCTTCAACAGGAAGCATTAACAGTGAAGCTATTGAGCTGGCAAATGAATACATGAAAATGTATTATCCGGTTGCGTATGAGCGGTATGGTGTAAAAGTTCTTGACCGGTCCTATCTGACCGGTGTGAATCATTTCACCTGGAGCAGCAGTATCTTAAGTGACAGTGAAGGCTACCGCAGGAAGAAACCGGCAGAAATCCTGAACGATCTGTTCCAGTAAAATATCTTCTATAAAAAATAAGAGAGAATACAAAAAAACTTTGTAGTTCGTGTATTCTCTCTTTCTTTTTGCGCTGGAATTGTCTATACTAGAAGGTGCGTGAAAGACGCAGATCAGAAATACAAAAGAAAAAATCTGGAAAATAAAAATACAAGGGGAGTAAACATGCGAAAGAGCTGGAAATGGGCGCTCTGTCTTGGCGTAGTGTCGTTGCTGCTGCTGGGCGGCTGCGGAAAAGAAAAGACGGAACCAGTGGATCTGGTGCTGGTAACCGACGGCAGTGAGGTAGCTTCCGATGCCGTGTATCAGTCAGCATGGAACGGTCTTGCGCAGTATGGAGACGAGAGCGGTCTGAAATATGAAGCAAGTGTTCCGGCAGGACGGACAACAGAGGACTATGAAAACACCATCAAAGAGGCGGCGCAGAAGGGAGCATCCGTTATCGTCTGTGCCGGAACGAGCATGAGCCGCGCCGTTTACGATGCACAGCGCGACTGGAAGGATGTCCGTTTTCTGCTGCTGGAGGCAGAACCGGTCAGTGAGAGCGGCCGCAGCCGTCTCCGCGGAAATACAGAAAGCCTGGAAATTGATGCATCAGAGGCCGGCTACCTGGCAGGCTATGCGGCAGTACAGGCCGGCTACACGCACCTGGGCTATATCGGACAGAAAAACGAAGAGAACGGAACAAAGTATGGGACAGGTTATGCACTCGGTGCAGAGGCGGCCGCTGCGGATCTGGGACTTGGAGAAAACAGCATCACGCTGGATTATACGTATCGGAAAAGCAGCAGCGTATCACCGTCGTATTTGGAAAAAATCAAAAGCTGGTACGGTGAGAGCGGACAGATTCTCTTCTCGGACGGTGCATCGTATCAGAATGTACTTGGCGCAGCAGCATCTGCGGCAGGCGGAGCACTGATCGCAAACGGCGGCGTGGAGGAGTACGCCAATGCCGTGTTGAAAGTACGTCTGGATTATGGAACTGCAGTTTACAATGCGTTAAAAGAAATGAAACAAAAGGATTTTGAAGGCGGGAAAATTGTAACGCGCGGCGTGACCGATCAGGAAATCAGTCTGGAATGGAATCAGGATGCGGTGCCGTACTTTACAGAGGATCAGTACCGGGCACTCTGTGCGAAATTCTCCGCAGAGGACTTTTCAATCCCCGACGGCGATGCGCTTTCCTCGCCGGATCAATACAAATTGAGTTGTGTGAGTGTACAGAAGGTAAAATAACATGTATCGTTACTGTTCACGAATTGTTTACAAAAAGTCGGGATATTTTTCCTTGCATCCATTTGTGAATTGTGATATTATGTAAAAGAATTGGGAAAAATATTTCAAAATTGTTACAGAATAATTGAATTTCTAAGAAACAGGTAAAACTGGAAACAGAAATCCTACATACAACGAATCAATTTGGGAGTGAAAGAATGAGAAAAAAATTTCTTGCCTTAAGTTTAGCAGTGATCGTAAGTGCAGCTCAGGTAATGACAGTAAGCGCCTCGAAACAGGAGCAGTTACAGCAGCAGCAGGCAGCACAGGCAGAGACCAGCGCACAGCTTGACAACGCAAAAGCAGAAATCGACGATCTGGAAACCAAAAAGAATCAGATTACCGGCGAGATTGATGACCTGGACGCACAGCTTGTCGTAACCATGGCATCCGTTGAAAATCTGAAAAATGAAATTGCAGAGAAACAGACAGAAATTGAAACAACACAGGAAAAACTGGCACAGTCCCAGGCTGAAGAGGACGAGCAGTACGAGCTGATGAAAAAACGAATCCAGTTCCTCTATGAGAGCGGCGGAGACAACGGCTGGGCAGCACTTCTTCTGGAGGGAAAAGATTTAAGCAGCATTCTCAACCAGGCTGAGTACACCCAGAAGTTATACAAATACGACAGAGAGTGCCTGCAGGAGTACATGGATCTGGTACAGCAGGTAACGGATTACAGCAATCAGCTCGCAGACGAGAAAGCAGACCTGGAAGCCAGCGAGGCAGAGCAGGAAGCACAGCAGCAGTCCCTCGAGGAAATGCTCGAGCAGAAGAAAGCCGTTTCCGATGACTACGAGAACCAGATTGCAGACCTGAATGACATGGCTGCACAGTACAACGCAGTCCTGGCAGAACAGAACGCAAAGATCCAGCAGATTCAGGAAGAGATTGCAGCCGAAGAAGCAGCGAAAGCCGCTGAGGAAGCAAGAAAAGCAGAAGAGGCACGTCAGGCAGCAGAAGCAGCCGAGGCAGCGCGCCAGGCAGAAGCTGCAAGACAGGCAGAAGCAGCCGCAAGCAGTGCTGCAAATAATGCAACAACGGCAGACAACACACCGTCCAGCACAGGAAGCTCCACCACGACAACAACACCGTCTAACGGAGGAAGCTCTTACGATGATTCTTCGTCCAGCGATACCAGCAGCTCGGATGATTCCAGCAGCTCCAGCAGCACCGGAAGCGCAACCGGAAGTGCCATCGTATCCTATGCAACACAGTTTATTGGAAATCCATACGTATGGGGCGGCACAAGCCTTACCAACGGAGCTGACTGCTCTGGTTTTATCATGAGCGTTTACGCACACTTCGGATACGACCTTCCGCATTCCTCCAGTGCACTGCGTGGTGTAGGACGCGGTGTATCTTATGCAGAGGCTCAGCCGGGCGATATTATCTGCTACAGCGGCCACGTAGCCATCTACATCGGCGGCGGTGCAATCGTACACGCAAGCAATGAGCGCGACGGTATCAAGATCAGCAGCAACGCAGCGTATACCACGATTCTTGCGGTAAGACGTGTGGTTTAAAAAAGAATTACATAGTAAGAATTTTCAGATCCCGGGAGAGAAAAATCCCGGGATCTTTTGCGTTTTGCTTAAAATTGAGTGCATTCGCGTTAAAACTGTGATATACTAAAGCACATCGGAGATACAAGGGCGTATTGACCAACAGAAGGTCAGTATGCCCTTTTGCTTGTTAGGAAGAAGGGAGAATCGTTATGAAACTGGAAAATTATTTTCGTCGTTTCGGTATTCGGAACGGATCTGGTGCGGAAAGTAGCGTCAGTGCTGTCCATCTGCATTATTGCCGGTCTGCTGATCGTCTACGTCCCGAACATCATCGCCGGAGCCGGAAAGATCGGCGATACTGTAAACGCCATGAAAACCGCAGACCTCCCATTCGGCAAAGCCCTGTACGCCGCATTCCTCTACGGAACCTTCCAGCTTGCTAATGTCGCAGTCTTCGTCCAGCATGCCAAATCCTTCGAAAAACCGCAGGATGCCGGAAAGAGCATGGCAGTCGGTGCCGTATTAAATGCCCTTCTGATGATCATGGTCGTCCTCGGAATCATGACCGTATACCAGAACCCGGAAATGAGCCAGCAGAGCGTCCCGACATTATTTATGGTTCAGCAGGGCGTCGGCAGTAAATTCATGACACCGCTGATTTCCGTACTGATCATCCTCGGTGCCGTATCCACAGCCGTCAACATGGTTGCCGCCATGGTCAAACGAATCCACGCTGGTCTCGCTGAACGAAGCAGCAGAACAGAAACCGCAGGCAAAATCAGCCGCACCCAGATCCTCGCCGCCCTCGCTTGCTGCATCGCAGACTTCCTCATCGCACAGTTTGGTCTGCTGACGCTGATCCAGAAGGCGTACAGCATCCTGGCATACCTGGCAATCCCGGTCATCTTGGTGCCGTACGTGGTGCACATGGCGGTGATGCGGTTTGATACGAAAAAATAGAAAAGAACAATAAAAAATTTGTAACAAAAATTTACACCGCAGAAAGAGAGATTTGCTTCTGGAGAATGGAAGTATTTCGCAGACAGCAGAAAAAAGAAGATTCATGCAGAGCAGACGTGAGTCATAAAGAAATGACATGCGTCTGCCTTTTTTCTGTGCGTCTGGCAGAGTATGTGTCGGTGACAAAGCAGAAAACAGGAACTCTTCTTTGGGACTCGATTGTGCCGTCAAAATATGGTATACTGCAAAAAGGATCAAAAAGCGGATATTGATATTTCACGGGAGGGGAAGAAGATGAAAAATGCACCGGCTTATGTGAAGGTTTACAGCAGACTGAAAAACGAGATCAATAAGGGAACATATCCTGTCGGGGGATTTCTGCCGAAGGAGTGTGAACTGGAGAAAATCTATCAGGTCAGCCGTACTACGGTACGGAATGCAGTAAAGATACTGGTGCAGGAGGGACTGGTTGAGGTTCGCCAGGGTTCTGGAACGAGGGTGCTGAATCATAAGGCAATTCAGAATTATAACAAGGTCACATCGGTCACGGAATCCCTGATGAAAAAAGGATATCGGGTAACGACGTCAGATATGATGATCGACATCATTTCGGCGGACAAACAGCTCGCCGATGAACTGGAAATTCCGGAGGGAACCAGCGTGGCGAGGATTCAGCGGCTGCAGCTTGCGGATGAAGAGCCTGTTACGCTGATGGAAAATTATATCGAATATGCGAAAGTCCCTGGCATCGAAGCGTATGAGAATCAGTTTGTAGCGCTGTATCAGTTTCTGGAGGAGAAATTCGGCTTGCAGATTGATGAGACACGAGACAGAATTTCAGCGAAATCTGCGACCTTTATGGAAGCCCAGGTTCTGAAAACGGAGCCGAAGGATGCGCTTCTTGTGGTGCACAGAGTCACCTACTGGCAGAACCGGCCGGTGAGCATTGACCATGTGCGGATCATCGGAAGCAAGTACGAGGTGGAGATTTCGGGAAAAGGACGGAGTAAATGAGCGATGAGACAGAAGAACAGAAGAAACTGATGCGGCAGATTGATATCAGCTGTGTACAGGCATTTCATACAATGGATGAAATTGATGCGATGGTGGAGCTGGCAAAGAAATATCGTCTGGCTGCTGTGTTTACCTTGCCGGCGTTCAGCGCCCATGTGGCAGAACGGCTGCAGGACACCAGAGAAATCCATGCGGGAGGCGTGGTAAGCTTTCCGGGCGGCGGAGATACGACCGGACAGAAGAAGCGGCAGGCAAAAGAACTGTGGGAGGCTGGCTGCCGGGAAATCGACATGGTGATGAATCTTACGGCATTCAGAAGCCACGAATTTTCTTATGTAAAAGAAGAACTTCTGGCCATCCGGGAGCAGGTGCCTTCGGCGATTTTTAAGGTGATCATCGAGGCACCGCAGCTGACGGAGCAGGAAATCTGCCAGGCAGTGGATCTGTGTGTGAAAGGCCGTGCGGATTATGTAAAGACGAGCACCGGATGGTATCCCGGCTGTCCTTCCACCGTGGAGCAGGTTCGAATCATGAGCCGTGAAGCCGCCGGTCGCATTCAGATCAAGGCCGCCGGTGGAATCCGCAGTCTGGAAACTATACAGGAAATGCAGAAAGCCGGCTGCAGCCGTTTCGGTATGGGAATGCGGTCGGTGCAGAATTTGATAAAAAGTATCTATAAGTAATCTATTGTGCAAAAGCTATAAAAAAGTCACGGAATATTCTACGGCATTCCGTGACTTTTCTGTTGAATTAGTAACCTATTAGTGATATATTCGAACCATAGGAATCGATAAATCATTAACAATCTGAAAGGAGAGCAAAAGATATGAAAGGTTATGCAATGCTGAAAATCGGTGAATCCGGATGGATCGAGAAAGAACGCCCGAAATGCGGGCCGATGGATGCCATTTGCCGTCCACTGGCAGTTGCCATCTGCACATCAGATGTCCACACTTTATGGGAAGGGGCCATCGGTGACCGTCATAACATGATTCTGGGCCATGAGTGCTGTGCAGAGGTTGTGGAAGTCGGAGAGCTCGTAAAAGATTTCAAACCGGGAGACCGGGTTCTTGTGCCGGCCATCACTCCGGACTGGAATTCTCTGGAAGCACAGGCTGGTTATTCCATGCACTCCGGCGGAATGCTGGCAGGCTGGAAATTCTCCAACTTCAAAGATGGTGTCTTTTCTGAATTCTTTCATGTAAATGATGCCGATGGAAACCTTGCGCTGCTTCCGAAAAACATCAATGTTGTCGACGCGTGCATGCTTTCCGATATGGTGCCGACCGGATTCCACGGCGTAGAGCTTGCCGATGTACAGTTTGGTGATACAGTTCTTGTCATCGGAATCGGACCAGTTGGTCTGATGTCGGTAGCCGGAACGAATATGCGCGGCGCATCGAGAATCATTGCTGTCGGAACGAGACCGGTCTGCGTAGAAGCGGCAAAAAAATACGGCGCAACGGATTTTGTCAGCTACAAGAACGGACCGATTTTCCAGCAGGTACTTGATATGACAGATGGAAAAGGTGTTGATAAAGTAGTCATCGCCGGCGGTGGTGTAGAAACCTTTGCAGAAGCAGTAAAATGCCTGAAACCGGGCGGAAAGATCGGAAATGTAAACTATCTTGGATCCGGTGACAACATTGATATTCCGCGTGTAGAGTGGGGCGTTGGAATGGGTCACAAACAGATTAACGGAGGCCTGATGCCTGGCGGAAGACTCCGCATGGAAAAACTGGGAGCTCTTGTTTCGGCAGGCAAGCTGGATGTCAGCCCGCTGTCCACACATGTGTTTGATGGATGGGATCATCTGGAAGAAGCACTGTTCCTCATGAGAGATAAACCGAAGGATTTAATCAAACCAGTCGTTAAATTGGCTGACTGATGATTTGAAAATTTGACTGAAAAAGGAAACGTATGAAAATATTGATCGTATCCGGCTTTTTGGGCGCGGGAAAAACAACATTTATCAAACGGCTGGCCAGGAACGTCGATCAGCAGTTTGCCATACTGGAAAATGAATATGGAGCCGCAGGAATCGACGGCGCACGTCTTGGCCAGAACCGGCAAGGAACGCAGAAAAATGTATGGGAAATGACAGAGCAGTGCATCTGCTGCATCGGGAAAAAGGATTTTGCAGCATCCGTGCTGACCATTGCCAATGTGGTAGACCCGGAATACCTGATCGTAGAACCGACAGGCGTCGGAAGTCTCGCCCGGATTATAGAAAATCTGCGTCAGATCGAGTACGAGAGAATTCAGCTTCTCTCGCCGGTCACTATTGTGGATGTTTACAGTTACCGCCGCTATATGGCGGAATATCCCGAGCTGTATCAGGATCAGATCCGAAGCGCGGATACGATCATTGTTTCCAAAACAGAAGCATGCCAGGCGGAAGAAAAACAGCGCATCCAGAAATTTCTGCAGGAAATTAACCCGCAGGCAAAAATCATCACGGATTATGCATCCACGATGACACGGGAAGATTACCAGAGCCTGCTGCTGGGCGGCCGATATGAGAAAGAAGTACAGGATACGCAGAGCGGCGAAAAGATGCCGGAGACCTTCTCCTTCGAAAATATCCGAATGGAGGCACCGGAAACCCTGTGGTGTTTTCTGGAACAGATCATTCGCGGAGCGTTTGGAAATATCATCCGTGCAAAAGGACAGTTCGCAGCCGGAGACCAGTTTCTCCAATTTGATGTCGCCGATCACCGCTACAGCATCACCGGCACAGAACAGAAAAACGCCGGCCAGGCTGTGTTTATCGGAAACGATATGAACGAAGATGCGATCCGGCAGTATTTTAAGAAATGCGCCGGAAACCAGAAAATGAAATATGCTGCCCGTCATGTATCATAAAGTAAATAGGAAAAAGAGATTGCGGAGTCCTGCCAAAACAGGGTTTCGCAATTTTGGTTTTTACAGAAAGATTCAACTGAAAAACGAAGGATAGGCAAAAACGAAAAATTACGCTAAAATAAACATACAAGTATTTCAAATAAAACAAAAGAAAAATCAGGGGGGATCTGATATGGAGGAACAGAAAAGAAGACGGGAAAGAAAATCAGCGGCATACTGGTTGAGCAAAAGCTCGATTTTATATCCGATCTGTATCTTGTATGTGATGTATGTGAAACAGGTTGAGGTATATATTACAGAATGTTCCGTCCATATTTCGTCGGGGACAATGCTTTTTGCCTATGCGCTGTGCCTGATTTTGTGGCTGGCCTCACCCATTCGAAGCTACTGCGCAGATGGAACTGCAAATGAAGTTTTATTCTATACATTTCCGCCGAGCATACTGATGCTGTTTTTATTTGCCCAATATTCACTGAAAATTGTGTTGTTTCTTGCAGTGCTGGATGGGATATTTCTTGTTACGGTTTTAAGAGATTTACATAGAAAAAAACGAAAATATTCTCCGAAAAAATTCTGGAGATTAAAAAGAAGTGACTTAAACGCATTTCTGTTTGTTTCAGTATGCGTGAGTATGGTACCGACTTGTATGATGATATATTGGAAGCTTGAGTCTCCGTCCGGAGTGGCAGAACTTTACGAACGAAAAAAGGACTATAATCTCGTCCAGAATCAGGAGAACATTTTTCAGGAAAATAAAGAATTTCTGCTGAGCTTAAAGGAGAGCGAATGGAGGCAAAAAACACTGGAAGAAAGAACAATTGCAGCGCAGAAGATGGTACGGCTTGAAACAGAACGACTTGGAATTCCCGAAATTCCGCTGTATGTGAAAGAGACAGGATCATCGAATTGCGTTGCATTATATAATAACGAAGAGAACGAAATATGGTATGCTCCAGAGCATTTAACATCTCAGACAGCAGAAGAATTTTTTACGGGAATTTGCGAAGAATGTTATCATGGAATGGAGTATTATCTGCTGGAGCGAATGGACTGGAATTCGGAAATGGCGAATACTGCTTATTTTGAAGAAATGAGGAAGTGGAAACTAAATGATAATCGCTACATATCTGGACGCGACGAGGGCGATTCGTTTGAAGCATATCAATCACAGCCGCTGGAAGCATCTGCCAAAAAGTATGCCAGTTCCGAAACAGAGGCACTGATTCATTTTATTGCTGTGTACGGCGATGAATAAAAATCTTTTAGGGGGGGAGGGAGAAAAGGAGCGTCGGGAAAAATAAAAAAAATTAGCACTCACCTCTTGTTATTACAGCGTAGCTTTTGTCTTAGTTCATAGAGTGCCGTAAAGTGCCTATTTACAGGCTTTTCACGGGTTTTATGAATTTATCATATTTCATCAAAAATCGTCAATATACAAAAAATTGGTGTCAAAATTGGTGTCAAATAACCTTAATTTGAGATTTTGATGAGCAACACATCAGTATAAAAAATTGAATATTTTATAGATTATGGAACGCCTAAAATGACGTTCCTTTTCTATTTCCAGCCGTTCTTATTGGACGGCTATTTTATTACCCAAAATGAAAGGAGCATTAGATTTATGAAAAAGACATGGAAACGATTGTGTACGGGCTTCTTAGCTCTTGCAACTGTCGTTACTGCTTTACCGACTACACCCGTCCATGCAGAAAGTAAGCAATACTGGACGGAAAGTGCAGAGCGTGTCGGTATCATTGAAAAAGTAATGAATGACGGTTCTATCGGTTCGACATTCAATGAGGGCTATATGAAAGTCGAGGGCGAAACTGCCTATTGTATTGACATCAATACAGATTTTAAGAACGGCTATAAGACCAGAGCTGACGCAAGCTCACGCATGAGTGTCGACCAGATTTCAGATGTGGCGTTATCCTTAGAGTATGTCAAACAGTATGGCGAAGCTCACAAGGAACTGAATTACAAACAAGTCTATCTGTTGGAACAATGTGTAGTCTGGCAAAGATTGAGCGTACATCTTGGCTGGCAATGTGATAACGTGCGAGCTTCTTATGATGAAATTCCAAAGGCAACGCAGGACGAAGTTTTCTCTGGTGCAAGAGCCTTTGTCAAAGAAAATAAAGGACGCTATGAATGTGGCGGTTATATCTACTCTGGCGAGGGACAGGAATTAGGACAATTCTGGGCGAAGCTGAATGTCGGAAATGCGAAACTGCAAAAGACTTCCAGTAATACCAGCATTACAGACGGTAACGGGAATTACTCTATCGCTGGTGCGACCTATGGTGTCTTTTCTGATAAGGACTGCACGAAACAGCTTGCCACCCTTACGACTGATGAAAACGGAAATACAGATATTGCAGAGGTAAAAGCAGGCACAGTCTATATCAAGGAATTATCCGCACCAGCAGGATATAAAGTGGATAAAACTGTATATTCCTTAAAGGTTGAAGCTGGAAAGACAGCAACATTGAAAGTATCTGATACGCCAAAAGTAACGGACACTTTGATTGAGCTTTTCAAGATTGATATGGAAACACAGAAAGACAATCCGCAAGGGAACGCTTCTTTAGCAGGTGCGGAATTTACATGGAAGTATTATGCAGGCTTCTATAATAAAGACAATCTCCCTGCCGAAGCTACTCGTACATGGGTTACAAAGACAATCGCTGAAACAGACAGCGACGGGACAACTCACTACATCACAAAATTAGCGGACGCATACAAGGTATCTGGCGATAGCTTCTATATGCAGGACGGCAAGGCGGTTCTTCCACTTGGAACGCTAACCGTTGAGGAAACGAAAGCTCCAAACGGCTACTTGTTAGAGGGTGCATATATGCAGGCTGGCGATAAGTCCGAACAGATAAAAGGCTTATATGTAACACAGATTACCGAGGACGGCGACCTTGCCGTATTATCTGGAAGTAACCAGTTTTCCGTATCAGACAAGGTTATCCGTGGCGGTGTCAAAATTCAGAAACGAGATTTAGAAACGGGCGATACAAAGCCACAAGGAAGTGCCACTTTGAAAGATACTGCCTTTGACATCATTTCCTTAAATGATAATGCAGTATTGGTTGAGGGCAAGTTATACAAGAAAAATGAAGTGGTAAAGACAATTCGTACAGATATTGAGGGTGTCGCTTCTACTTCTTCTGACCTCTTACCTTATGGAAAATTCCGTATCGTTGAAAGTGAAGCTCCCGACGGTTACTTAACTGACGGTGCAAAACCGATTGATTTTACAATCACAGAAAATGGAAAAATCGTGGACTTAACCGACGAAGC
>OCHL01001599.1_pt1 | contig 13486 bp, 13 predicted proteins | sample 1538421 | NCBI WGS metagenome assembly OCHL01 (sample SAMN04571690, study PRJEB22368) | human gut metagenome | biome: human gut; material: stool | host: Homo sapiens | place: Luxembourg | collected 2012-06-01 | reverse complement strand
CCTCGACCGCCTGCGGGAGGTGCAGGACTCCATTTCCACCGCCCAGCAGGTAGCCGCCATCGGACAGGATGCTGCCTGGTGGGACAAGCTCATCTACAACGTGGAGAATCTGGGCAACACCATCAACAACTATGCGCAGCGGGCAGCGGTGGCGGCTGAAACCAAGATGAGCGAATGGATCAACGATGTCATCCGCTTTGTGGGGGAACTGATATTCCAGATGTCCTACTACGGCATTCTGGTGGCGCAGCGCATCTTCATGGCCATCCTGATGATTTTCTGTCCCATCATGTTCGCCCTGTCCCTGGCACCGCCCTGGAACTCGGCCTGGAGCCAGTGGATGTCGAAGTTCCTTTCCCTCTCGTTGTGGGGCTTCGTCACCTATATGTGCATCTACTACATCGACTTCATTCTGCTCTATAACCTGCAGCAGGACCTCATAGCTTACAACCACCTGCTTCACGGCTCGGTAAACTCCTGGGAACAGATCGGCGCACTGGGACTGCAGGGCATCGGTTCCAACTGTATGTATGCCATGGGGATGCTGGTGGGGGCCTACATCATACGCTTTGTGCCCGAAGTGGCTTCCTGGCTGATTCCGGGCGGTGTCAGCTCCGGTGCAGGAAGTGCAGCAGGCGGTGCCGTGATGGGCATGTCTTCCATGGCTGGCGGTGCAGCAGGGGCAATAGCAGGAGCTGCCGTAAGCGGTGCCGTGTCCATCGTGAAGCCCAGCGCAGGCAAGAACAGCAAATAAATTCTAATCCCAACGAATATGCTTATCGAATCATTAGCACAGAAAACAAAACTCGCCCTGATGACGGTGCTGGCCACGATAGGTGGCTGCACCGTCATCTGCGGGTTCACCGTCTGGTGTTGCATCTCGCTCGTGACGAAAGAACGGGAGCAGATCTACATACTGGACGGCGATATTCCCTTCCTGGCACAGCGTGCTAGGCTGGAAGCGAACTTCACGATGGAAGCCAAGGCGCATATCCAGCTCTTCCATCAGTATTTCTTTAACCTGCCTCCCGACAACGACTACATCAAGTGGACGGTCGGAAAGGCGATGTACATGGCGGATGGTACCGCCCTCAAGCAAAAGCAGGCGATGGATGAGAACGGATTCTATTCGGATATCATCTCCTCTTCGGCGGTGTGTACCATCATGTGTGACTCCATTCAGTTCGACGAACACGAACGGAAGTTCACCTACTACGGGACGCAGCTCATCAAGCGCCGTACCCGGGACCTGAAACGCTCCATGGTCACTACAGGTTATATCGAATCGGTTCCCCGGACAAGGAACAATCCCCACGGTCTGATGATCACCAACTGGAGGACACTGGAAAACAAGGATTTGGATTATTGAACCGACAACCCCTAAATGAGATACAATGAAGTCGATTAAACGTAGCTTACAAGAGAGCCGGCTGAACACGCACCGGCTGATACGGGCATGGCTGCAACCCCGGCTGGGTGAAGTGGGCAACCGCTTCCGGCTGGGTGGTCGCATCCGGCTGGCCAACCGCTGGGCAAGGAAGCATCCCCGGCGCACCTTTGCCTGTGTGGTGGGGTCGTTGGCTTTCCTGCTGGCGGGAAACATCGCAGGGGATGTCCTGCTGACGGGCAACCGGGAAACGGACGAAGCAGCGTGGACAGGCACGGAAAGCCTGAACGGCATCGCACTGGTGGAACCGATGTTTCAGGGGTTCCGCACCATACAGGCAAACAAGAACGTGCACCGTACCACGCTGATGGAACTGACAGGCCGGGGACAGAAACTACGGGAGGAACTGGATTCGCTCATCGCCCTTCCCCGTAAAAGCCATGCGGACTCCATCCGGATCGTCCAACGCTACCGGCAACTGGAACACATCGTCCAATCACTAAAAAACAATGATAACCCATGATGAAAATTAACTTCAAACAGCCCAAGTACATCTTTCCACTGGTGGTGTTCATCCCACTGTGTGCCCTGGTGTATTTTGTGATGCAGACCTTCGGGGGCGGCAGTGAAACGAAACAGACGGTAGCCACCGACCGCATCAATACGGAGCTTCCCAAAGCGCAGGCGGAGGAAGCCGGAGACAAGATGTATGAGATGTCCCGACGTTTCGGGGACGAGGATGCCTTTACTGCCGTGGGCGGTATCGGCGAGGAAAAACAAACGGACGAGGAGCTGGAGCACGGCTACAGCGAGGAGGAACTGAACAGACTGGATGCGGCGGAAGCGGAACGGCTCCGTCAGCAACGGGAAATGGAGGAACTGGAACGGTCGCTGGCTGAGTCCAAGCGGCATATCAACTCCTACGCCTACGGGAACAACGCTTCTCACCGGACTGCAGGCGGCACACAGGGCAGCGGTGCCTCGCCGGACTATACCTCGCAGGAGGATTTTGCCCGTGACCTGGAGGAAATCCAACGGCGCAGCTACGAGCGGCAGAAAGCCATCGAGAAGGGACTGGGCTTCGGCAGCGAGGATGCGGAGGAAGCGGTACAGAAGCAGCGGGCAGACTCGATTGCCAAGGTCAGACAGGCGGAAAGGGAACGCAACCGACCGAACCTGGTCATCAAGTCCGCCGATACGAATGCGGACAAGTTCCATACGGTCACCGCCTCTGAGGATGCCGTGGAAGCGAAACTGATCCGGGCAATGATTGACCAGACCACCAAGGCAAAGGAGGGAACCCGGCTCCGCTTCAAGCTGCTGGACGACGTGACGGTGAGCGGAACGAAACTGCGGAAAGGAACCTATCTCTATGGTACGGTGTCGGGCTTCGGACAGCAGCGTGTACGGGCCACCATCACGAGCATTCTGGCTGGGGACAAGTTCATCAAGGTGAAGCTCTCGGTGTTCGACAACGACGGCATGGAAGGGTTCTATGTACCTGAATCGGCTTTCCGTGACTTCGTGAAGGATGCCGGTTCCAGCACGGTGCAGCAGAACATCAGCTTCGAATCGGAGAACGGCTACGAATCGGGCATATCGGGCGAAGCCATTGCCCTGCAGGCCTTGCAGAATATGTACAACTCGGCGACCTCTGCCATTTCGTCGAACATCCGCAAGAACAAGGCGAAAATCAAGTACAATACGATTGTCTATCTGATCAACTCGGAGGATGCCCGGTAAAGGACAAGGATGGAAATAGGTAAACTAACTTACTAATCATATAGTCAACAAGATTACAAAGCATAAAGTAAGTAAGTTTACAAGTAACCAATCACACAATCAGCAAATCATAAAAATTACCCAATAGTAGTATGAAAACAAAATTATTTTTAATTTTCTTCGGTCTTCTCGGTATCATCGCACATGTTTCCGCCAAGGAGAAAATCTACGTGAACAGCGAAGTAACCACCCACATCGTCATGCCCGAGAACATCAAACTGGTGGACATTTCCACACCCAAGATTATCGGCAACCAGTGCGCCGACAACATGGTACGCATCAAGCCTTTTATAGAGGCTGCCGGGGACTCCCTGCAGACGGCTGGCTACCGGGACAATGAACTGCTGGGAACGGTCACCCTGATCGGTGAACGGCACATCGCCCAGTATGATGTTCTCTACACCAGTGTTCCCGCTCTGGCGGCTTCCATCTTCGAAGTGCCCTACAGCCATACGAAGTCCTACATCAACCCGGAGGTGTCCATGCCCATGGCGGAAATGGCACGCTATGCCTGGGCGGTTTACAGCAGCGATAGAAAATTCAACCAGATTGTGTCCAAGGCGCACGGCATGAAAGCCGTGGTCAACAACATCTATGCCGTGGGGGATTATTTCTTCATCGACTATTCCCTGCAGAACAGGACGAAGATTCCCTACGACATCGAGGAAATCCGGGTGAAGCTGACGGACAAGAAGGAGACGAAAGCCACCAACTCGCAGACCATCGAGCTGGCGCCGGTCTTTACGCTCAACTCTTCACGCAAGTTCAAAAAGAACTACCGCAATGTGATGGTGCTTCCCAAACTGACGTTCCCGGACGAGAAGGTGCTCCGCCTGGAAATATCGGAGAACCAGATTAGCGGTCGCGTGATTGTGCTGACCATTGAATACGAAGATATCCTTCATGCGGACGGATTTGATTCGGACATCCTGAAGGAGGCGGCTTACTATCCTTATTATTACATCTCTTATCCTACACAGCCATGAAAAAATACCTGTTGATTCTCTGTTGTGCGGCGCTTTCTTTCGCTGCTTCCGCACAAGACAGCAAACTGACCCTGAATGCGGGGTTCCTGTTTCCCTCTACGTTGAACGCAACCGTCGGTTACGAACGTCTCCTTTCCTACGGAAATGCGGTGGAACTCTTCGGTGAAGTGGGCAGCCACTGGCAGAAGGACGACTTCTGGAAAGGCTATTATTGGGACGGCGGCATCCTCTACAAGCACCGCCTGGTACGTTACAAGAACGGTATGCTCCGCTTCCGTTTCGGACCGCAGTTCGGAGCGACTGAGAAGAAGTTCTTCTTCGGGCTGGAAGCCGGGTTTGAGTATTGCTATGTGTTCCGCAACGGATGGGAATTTGCCCTGATCCAGAAGAACAACGTGAACTTCCTCCACGGGGACACGTTCCGCAATGGACTCTTACTGGGCGTAAAGATTCCATTCTAATCATCGTTTAACGTGTACTTCCAATAAATAGGTGTTATGGCATTCGAAGAAACCCGGGAACAACAGCAGATGTACAACTACTTCCGCAGTTGCATCTACATCTTTCTCATCATCGAGATTGTGATGAATCTTCCCATCACGGCGGATAACCGTGTCACGCAGTTTGTCCTGGACTTGTTGGGCAGATTCAAGGTGTTCAATTCCATATCGGGCTGCAAGGTGGCAGAGCTGATCTGCATCTGTGTGGTCTGTATCGGAACCAAGGCAAAGAAGGCACTGAAGTTCAACGTCAAGACGATGGTCATCTATCCGGTGCTGGCGGGATTGACATTGGTCGGGATGTGTTTTATCTTTCACGGCATGAATATCGGCATGAGCTGGTTCGGCTTCCCGGCCAACCGCATCCTTTATGCGCTTTGCTCGGTAGTGGGTACCATGCTGGTGCATCAGGGGCTGGACGGCATCGCCAAATACTATAACTACAAGGTGGGTGAAGACCGCTTCAACTTCGAGAATGAATCGTTCCAGCAGTCGGAGGATTTGGTAGCCAATGACTATTCGGTGAACATCCCGATGATTTACTACTGGAAGCAGAAGATGCACAAGGGCTGGATCAACATCATCAATCCTTTCCGTGGGACGATTGTACTGGGTACACCGGGTTCGGGTAAGTCCTTCGGTATCATTGATCCGTTCATCCGTCAGCATGCAGCCAAGGGGTTCTCTATGATGGTGTATGACTTCAAGTACCCGACACTCGCCAAGACGCTTTTCTATCAGTATTGCAAGAACCGGAAGGCTGGCAGACTGCCGCAGAACTGTGGTTTCCGTACCATCAACTTTACGGACGTAGAGTATTCCGACCGCATCAATCCGATTCAGCGCAAGTACATTCCGGACCTGGCGGCAGCATCGGAAACGGCGGCTACCCTGCTGGCTTCCCTGAACAAGGGTGGCGGTGAGAAGAAAGGCGGTTCGGAGGCATTCTTCACCAACTCGGCAGAGAACTTTCTGGCGGCCATCATCTACTTCTTTGTCAATTTTCATCCGGTGGGCTTCAAGCACGGCAAGAAGCTGAAACGCTTTGTTTCTTTAGTGGATGACCCGAAGAATACGGACGGGAAGGTTCACAAGTATGAGATTGTAATCCGGAATTGGGATGATTTCAATGCAGTTGACCGGGACGGAAATGTAGTGCTGGATTTCGTGGATGAGAACGGAAACGACGTGTCAACGGATGAAGACCGGATGTTTGTGGACTTGAACGGCTTCTCCTACAAAGATAGAACTGGTAAGCTGGTGAAGATTGAACGCTGCTGGTACGAGGATGAAGATGGCAAGGAGGTGGAACCGGACACCATCACCGGGGAGTTCTCGGACATGCCGCATGTGCTTTCCTTCTTAGGCAGATCCTACGACCAGGTGTTCAACATCCTCATGCAGGATGACAAGATTGCTTCCCTCATGGCACCCTTCAAGAGTGCCTACGAGAACAAGGCAAACGACCAGCTGGAAGGTATGGTGGGTACCCTTCGTGTCAATGCCGCCCGACTGGTATCTCCCGAAGCCTACTGGGTGTTTACAGGAGATGACTTCGACTTGAAGATTTCTGATAAAGCAAATCCGAGCTATCTGGTGATTGCCAACGACCCGGAGAAGGAACAGGTCATCGGTTCTTTGAATGCACTGGTGCTGAACCGACTGATTACCCGAGTCAACTCCAAGGGAAACATCCCGGTGAGCATCATCGTGGATGAGCTGCCCACGCTCTACTTCCATAAGATAGACCGCTTGATTGGTACGGCCCGCTCCAACAAGGTGGCGGTCACCCTGGGTTTTCAGGAGCTGCCGCAGCTGGAAGCGGACTACGGCAAGGTGGGGATGCAGAAGATTATCACGACCTGCGGTAACATCTTCATGGGTGCTGCCCGTAACAAGGAAACCCTGGAATGGGCGCAGAATGATGTGTTCGGCAAGGCGAAGCAGACTTCCCGGTCCATCTCCATCAACGACAACAAGGTATCGACTACCATCTCCGAGAAGATGGACTACCTGGTGCCTGCCGCCAAGATTGCGGATATGGCAACAGGTTGGCTGGCGGGTCAGGCTGCCCGTGACTTCACGGCTACGGACGACAGCATGCTGAACCATTTCGACATCGAGCAGTCGGAGGAGTTCAAGACTACGAAATACTTCTGCAAGACGCACTTCGACATGAAAAAGATTAAGGACGAAGAGGACCACTATGTGCCGCTGCCGAAAATCTATGAGTTCAAGAACGACCGCGAGAAGGAAATCATGCTGAACCGCAACTTCAAACGGGTGAATGAGGAGGTGGACAAGATGGTCAAAGAACTGCTGGGTATGGCATAAATGATTTGTATAATGGCATCCTTACAATCAACATATAATCATTCAATCCATTTGCCTTCATTGAGTGGTAGCGCACTGAAGGTCATTGCCTTAGTTTCAATGGCAACAGACCACTGTGCCTACTACCTAATGGAGCACGACACCCTCCTTTACGAGGTCATGCGCTGTTTCGGTCGCATCGCCTTTCCAGTGTTTGCCTTTCTCATAGCAGAAGGGTTCCGGCATACCCGAAACCGGATGAAGTATTTCCTGCAGCTGCTGGGATTTGCCGTCATCAGTGAAGTGCCCTGGTACCTGCTGAATGGATTGGATGGGACGCACAATGTACTCTTTACCCTGGCATTGGGTGTGATGGCACTGGCTGCTTTTGAAACATTAAAAAAGGACGACATCCTTTGTGGGGCTGTCATCCTTTCTATAGCTGGCTTTGCTTCCTGGTCGGGAGTGGACTACGAGTGGCGGGGGATTCTGATAATGGTGGTGTTCTACCTGTTCGGGAACGTCAGCAATCCTTCTTTTCCATCCGGTAGAAAGGCGCAGCTATTCTGTGCCTTTCCACTCATGATGCATTATGGAATAGTTGGCGCTTTGCTGACTTGCGGGATGATTGCCTGTTATGATGGAACACGCGGGTTTATCCATGGCAAGGTGGCAAAGTATGGATTCTATGCGTTCTATCCGGTGCATCTGCTACTGTACTTATTTCTAACTACAGTAACTTTGTGAGATTATGTTTTGGATTCATTCAGCTGTTCGTAAGCGGCAAGTATATCCAGACAAAAGGTTATTGACAAATCCGGTGGCTTGCAAAAAATAGCAAGATGGTCACCTCGAAGAACTATATATTGCGCATTCGCATATCTTTGCCATGGCTTTGGCTTTGACGGAAGTGATTGGAATCTCCGATAAAGAATGGAAAAAGTGAACGATTCTTTCTTGATTGGAAAAGAAGAACAATGCGTAGTTGCAGAAACCACCGAACTCTTACTTATAAATGTATATAAAGAATATATATATTTGAATTTAAGAGAGTTTGAAAAATACTTCGTTTTCTAGTAATTAATTTACAACCGTTCATATTGCTGTAGTCTGCATCGCTTCGCTATTTTAGTAACTCTTATCTTGGCATATGTAGTAAAAATAACAAGTTAAAAAGAATATGAAGCTATTTTCTTTTTCCCATTATAAATATATCGCCTTGAATATATTCCATAATTCAGAGTCCAAATGTATGAATCCTGAGATAAATTAATCAGTATTCCAAAATGCGTCAGACAAATCTTCGTATGCATCAGAAGCATCTGGTAAATCTCCATAAGGATATGTACTTGTACCTTTTCCACCAAATGACGATGTATTATCTGTTTCGGGGTACTCTATGAAATTTCCATAATGGTTAATATACATATCCGTGGTATATTCTTTATCAATACGCACTAAAGCTTTCCCGTTAATAAAATAATTGTACTCCTTACCTTGCCTGTATTGTGCCTCCACAATTATTTTACCTTCCAATGACATAAATCCCACTTTGTTGTCTGACACAAAACCTATTGAATATTCTCCTGCATCAAATAAGTCTTCGTATTTTGGAGGTATAATCTCAGAAACTTCATCTCCATAGATTCTACAACAAACCAAACCGTAAAGACTATTTTTTATTGTTTTAAGAAAAAGTGTATCTTCTGTTTGAAAGATAATTGATATATCATCATAGATATTATGTAAAACTTCTTTTCCTTTAAAATTCAATAAGCCCTTATATTGTTTACTTGACCCATAAACTTTTAATCCACTAAATATAGTGTTATTATTGGGATATGTTACAATTTCATTACGAAGAATTGTCTTACCGTAGACAAATAAGCAGCTACCTACACTTTCGGCACAGATGCATCCATATATTTTTAACCCATCTTGAGTGTTCCAATGCAATGGAGAATAAGCCTTTTTATTTAGTTCCTCAAAGAATATTGTAACTTCTTTATCGCTATTAAATTTTACATAATGATATTCCATAATAACAAAGTTATATTTCTGCAGTAATTATATCAACTTATCAATATTGCCGTGTACGATAATTTTCTATCGCTAACATTCTTGATTTTTCTTTGCTCCAGCGAGGTTCTTGAATTTGTACAATGATGCCTTCGATTTCGTTTAATTTAGATGTATCCCCACATTCGATGAAATGAATAAGTGCTTTAACTATATCCACACACTCAAAAAGATGATTCTTTATTTGATTTTCGGAGAATCTAAGAACAAACCAATCATTTTGGACAAAGAACTTGTTCCTTTCCTCATCCCCACACCCTATATAATGAATTTCTTTCTTTGTCTGAAAATCATAAGGCTCATCTATTTCTATATCAATGGGACACGAACATCCGTTAGACAAAACTAAATCGGGAGAGTAAGGGCCAAGTATCTTATCTATTTTGGTATAAGAAGAAAACTCCTTCATTAAGGCATAGAATAAATTATTCTCGAAAGCTCCTCGTTGCGGAGGTTTATTATTATCCTGTATTTGGTGATAAGTTATCAAGCAACGCTTAAATATTGATGAAACGATAAGATTGGAATGTCTATCAAGCAATTTGGCTTGTGAGTCTAATCGTTTGTCAAATTCTATTTTCTTACCATCGTATTCTGTTCTTAATTTTCGATATGCTTCAAGATTGTATTGATATTTCTTTAGTGCCTCTTGTCGCAGTTGGTCAATTTCATGTTGTGTTAATTTTCTTGTCCGTACTTTTTTCTCAGATTTTCCAATATCCATTTTATGCGCCATGAGCAGAATGAATGGAATCCATAAAATTGCAACAATCACACCTAACCCAGGGTCTTCAGGTGATATGAAAAATGCAGGAAGTGTAAAAAGAACAGCCATTATGAGTATAAGAATCAAACACCCCCAATTATGCGTCTTATAACTTTCTGTTTTTTCAGTCGGTATATTAGGCATTTGTGGAACCGCAGCATCTTTAGGATCAAATGGATGAATTAAAAATTGCCAGTCATCCCCTTTAATATTCAACTGCTTGGCTGCATTTAAGAAATCATGGAGGAATATATGTGATTTATCTTTCCCTACACCAATAGAACCAATTACAAACTTTTTGGATAGTTGTTCACAGAGTAATTTAGGATATAATATCACAGGATAGCAATCAGTTTTTTGCAATCTCTGTAATAAAGCAACATCTTGAACGTATTTATCATTTTTTAGGTGATATTGTTCACTAAATGACTTCCAATTTAATTTTTCGCGCATTGATAAGTGTAGATTTTGATATACCTGCAAAGGTATAAAGAAATCCACGATAAGCCACCAACCATCGCAGTTTTTTGATTTACAACCCAATATCTTTATTTTGCTTTACTTATCGAAATCTTAATATTTTCATAAACACGTCAAAATACCAATAACAGACCGTATATAGTTAGGATCCTCCGCATAGCCAATCTTATGCAGCCACATCAGGTAGTTTCCTCCCTTGTACTTGTACTGAACCTTGGTATAGTAGGCACGGACGCTTTCCGTCCAGTGGTTGAATTCGTAGTATTTCCCGGTTTTGGGATTGGTCAATCCGAACAGGTTATGACGGTTGCGGCAGAGCAGCGAACGGAACCAGCCCGTTTCAAGGATGGCTTGTGCCAGTACAATCCTTGGGTGCTGGATGCCGTTTCGGATGATTTCCTGATAGAGATTGGGAATGGTGAGTTCCGGTAAAAGGGACTGCTTTGATTTTGAGAATGCCTGCTTACCATTTATTGGAATGGCTTGTTTTTGGGACGTCCTTTTGTCACTCTTTTGGTCGGTTTGCAGCTGTTTTTCTTTCACTGCAACAAGAGGGGGTAAGGAGTCTATTCTGGCATTATGAGCTATATTCTCTTCGCAAACATGCTCATCTGCAACGGTTTCTATCTTTTTTGAGGATAAAACCTGCACGGAATCAGACGCTTTGCTAATCGTATAGAACTGTGCCGATACACCAAGGGGCATCAGCAACAGCAGTAGGAATGGCAGAATTGTGTTGTACATTTCTTATTTAGGATAGGGTTGAAAATACTTTTGCGGTGTGTTCAAGCGGTTCATTCCGCAAAAATAACTGGTAAATAATAGTATATGGAAATGCACAACAGAAATCTATCCGAGATGCTGCCTTACGAAAAGTTGGCAGTATTGGGCATCGACCGGGAAAAGGCAGACAGCCTTCCGGCAGATGTGAAAGAGAAACTGGCATCCGGAGAGGTCACCCCTCTCCTGCAGGTGTCTATCCGTGCGCAGAATGGTGATGTCATCACCTTGCCGCTGAAACTCCAACTGACCACTGACCAACAAGGAAATCCGGCGCTGCTGGCTTACCCGGTTCGTGCCGCACTGGAAACGGAACGCAACAAGGCGTTGCTTCTCACTGATCAGGAGGTGGAACGGCTGGGTAAGGGAGAGGTTATCCGGAAGGCGGTGGAGGTTCGTGGCGAAAAGACGCAGCAGTACCTTCAGCTGGACCCCGAGACGAAGTCGGTTGTCCACCGAAGGGTAACAGACATTCAGCTGGAGCAGAAACTGAAGGACATGGAGAAGCTCAACGATATTGAGCTGGGTACGCAGCAGAAGCAACAGATTCGGGAGGGTAAACCGATCGAATTGAATGTGGGCAGCGAAAAGGTGTCTGTCGGTGTGGACTTGAAAGAACCGCAGGGGTTCAAGGTCATTCAGGGTAACTTGAAGGAATGGGAACGCCAGCAGAAGCTCCGCTACGACGAGCAGCATCCCGAATACCTGGGACTGGTGATGACGGACAAGAACCGCTGGGAATACCGGCAGGTGGTGGACAAGCAGTCGCAGGAGCGGGCTGTCAGGTTCGGCAGTGCCAAAGAGGAAAAATCCAAGAGTCTTAAACGCTAAATCCTTTTCCCTATGGTCAAGAAGAAAGAAGAAGATGTCGGCTTTGTCCGGCAGTTCAACGACTTGAAAAAGAAACATCCGGATGCGATGCTGCTTTTCCGCAAAGGGGACTTCTATGAAATGTACAAGGAGGATGCACTCAAGGCATCGGTGATACTGGCGCTGAAGGTGTCTGAAAAGGTAATTCCCTTGGAGAAGGACCCCATCAAGTTCCTAACCTTTCCACATCATGAACTGGACAAGCATCTGCCTATACTGATCCGTTCCGGCCAGCGGGTGGCTATCTGCGATGCGATTGACCGTCCGGAGCTGATGAAAAAGGCAAAGGCGAAAGAGGATGTCGGTGAAAAAGTGAAAGACCCGGAGAAAGCAAAAGAAGAAATCATTCCAAACAAGGATTCTATGGCAAGAAAAAAGAAGGAACAGGCTGTGCAGGAAAAGCCTGTCAAGACAGTGAAGACGGCTGTCGAGGAGAAACCTGCCCAAGAGAAAAAGGCGAAAGCGGAAGTCAAGAACGAACAGGCATCCGAAACGAAGAAGGAACGCAAGCCGCGCGAGCCGCAGATGATTACTGCCAACGGCGAGAAGGTGACCCACGGTCATGCCTTCCAGAGTACCACCAATCCGGCGGACTGGTACTTCACCGCCAAGATGGATGGGGTGCAGTTGAAACCGCAGAAGATGGACGCTGCGGATTTGGCTGCCTACCAGAAGAAGGAGATGTCGGTGCAGCAGCTCATGGAGCGTTATTATCCCACCAAACTCCAGCCCAAGGTGTCGGAAGAGGCTTTCCGTATGCCCAAGACCATTGCCGGACCGGAAGGGGACATCAAGGTGGAGAAGTTCAATGTGTACAAGGAAAAGGACGAGCAGCGTCCGGACTACGGCAAGTATAAGTTCTATGCACAGATGGGTGATACCAAGATGTCTGCCGTGGCTTCCCGGGAGGACCTAAACGCTTACTTCGACCGCACCATGTCACCGAGCCAGCTCATTGAGAAGAATTTCGGTGAGAGGTTGCACCTGAAGTCTGCCTACGAAAAGTACCAGCTTCCCGAAGGGGTGGACCCCAAAGGGGTGCGGGTGGCAAAAGACCATGCGGACAACAAGTGGAAGGTGTCGATGGATATGGGCGACAAGGGCAAGACCAACCGCCATGAAATCTCCTTCGATGACGGCTATTCGCTCTTCAAAGCCAAAACGGCTACACGCGAACAGATTGCAGCCAAGTACCTGAACACCGAAATCACGGGCTTGCTCGCTGCTCATTCAATGATGCAGGAAAAGACGACTGCATTGAAAATGTAACGGAATCAAACAGTATCAAACTCAAACAAGAATCAATATGTCAACAGTAATGGAATACGAAGAATTGGTGGAACTTCTTCAAGAGGGTAAAATCGGTTATCTCCGCTTTGTGCTGGAGGGTGAAAACGCACAGGATTTCTTGGACTGGTGCCGCACGCACGGCACGGATCCTTCGGATGAATCCGCTGAATTTTATGTCGAACAGACGGACATCAACCTGATGGACCGTCAGGTAATGGATGACGAAAGCTATGGCGTATGGAACTAACACATC